>Ga0316187_10001284_pt1 | contig 21445 bp, 16 predicted proteins | sample CroRivburrow1_MG_FD_204927 | JGI IMG/M metagenome (GOLD analysis project Ga0316187, IMG submission 204927) | Coastal sediment microbial communities from Maine, United States - Cross River worm burrow 1 | ecosystem: Environmental > Aquatic > Marine > Coastal > Sediment | place: USA: Maine...
AAGGGAATCAGTATACTAACCAGGCTAAAATTACTGTAGAAATCAAATCTTTAAAACTCAGCGACAGTCTGGTGGCTGACATGAAGGTTGGACTTGATCCTGATCTTAATGATGTCCCATGGGTTAAATATACTACAGATTCTCGTACCCTTGTTCTTCCAGAAGGAGATGGTGAAAAATATGTGTATGCAAGACTAAGAGATATTGCAGGCAATATTTCTCCTGTCGAATCATCGCGGATATTTCTCGATACCCATCCACCTCAAAATGTAACTATTTCTATAAATGAGGATGAAATGTATACTTCTGATAATAAAAGAAGGGTTTTAATAAAAATAAGTTCTGAAGAATCTGATCTGGAAGAGATGATTTTCAGTAATCGAAAGGATTTTTCAGAAGCGAAATGGGAAAATATGTCTGGAAGTAAAAGATGGATACTGGACGGGACAGGAGGCGATGGGATAAAGGTTGTATATGCCAAATTTAAAGACCGAGCAGGAAATATAAGTCAGATTTTCGAAGAAGATATCATATTAGACACTCACCCCCCTGAAAATGGATCTATCATTATTGACAATGATGAAAAATTTACCCGGAAAAATGAGATTGTTTTACGGATACAAGCCAATGATGCACAGACAGTCAGGGTAGTTAGCCCTGGAAAGTCTGAAGTTTTTGAGTTTAAACCTGAAGAAGGTAACAACTATATGGAAGTTAATTGGGAACTTGATTCATCTGAAGGCACCAAGGTTGTACGTGTATACTTTATGGATGCAGCCAAGAACCGAACCACTACTGTGATTCAGGATGAAATACTACTAGACAGAACTGGACCCAGACCTCCGCATATAATAATAAATGGCGACAAGAAATATACAAATCATAAAGAAGGACGGGTAAGCCTTCGATTGAGTACACGTGTTAATCCTGATCTAATCAAGATGATGATCAGTAATTATTTCGATTTTAATGATGCCAGGCCCATGAGTTTTAAAGCTGAAATAACAAATTGGCAGTTGCTGGCTGAAGAAGACGGGATGAAATCTGTTTATGCAAAATATATAGATGAGGCTGGTAATCATTCAGAGGTAGCCATGGTCAAAATAATTCTAGATAGAACTCCGCCTGTAATAAACTCAACCATGGTTAATGATGGTGGGGGCTGGTCTACTTCTACAAAAGCTACAATTAATCTGGATGTAACTGATGCCTCTCACATGCAGATCAGCAATACTGAATCTATCAAGAATATGCTTATTTGGGAATCTTATTTACCTCAAAAAGTTGATTGGACACTTATTCCAGGTGATGGCCCTAAAATCATATATCTTCGTTTCAAGGATGCCGCTGAAAACATGACAGAGATAGTAACAACGAATGTCACTCTGGATACAAAACCTCCCACAGGAGATTTGTCGATTAATGAAGGAAGTCGTTATACTAATGATGCTAATGGAAATGTTACTCTCATGATTACTTCTGAGGACGCTAAAGGAATGCAACTAATTAATAAGCCTGATTTCACCGATATAAAATTGTTACCATTCAATCCTCTGATCGAACGATGGAATTTCGAAGGTGAGGATGGAATGAAAACGGTTTTTCTCAGACTTAGAGATGAAGCCGGAAATTTCTCGAACGTAATTACCGGTTCAGTTATTTTGGACCGGCAAGCTCCTGAACAATTGCTGTTAACAATTAATGAAGGGCAGGAATGGGTTCGGAATCCTGCCAGAAGAGCTTCAATACAATTAGAAGCAAAAGGGGCTTCACATTATAGGATTGGAGAAAACAGAGAATTCACTGAAGAACAATGGGAGCCTGTTAAAAATGTTGTACTCTGGGTATTTTCTGAAGATGAGGGCAAGAAAGAATTATTTGGACAATTTAAAGATCTTGCGGGTAACTTATCGGAAATTATATCAGCGTCTGTAATTCTGGATTATACACCTCCTACTATCGAAAAATTTGAAATAGATGGTGGAGCAGATTTTACCAATCATACACAGACAAAAGTTAACCTTACGATAATCTCCAAGGACGCAGTAAAAATGGCTATATCTAATTCGCCAATTTCAGATCCTTCCGATCCTTCCATTACCTGGGAGGAATATGCAGAAACTAAAGAATGGATTCTGGAAGGAGAAGATGGATTAAAAACTATTTACCTTGTATTAGTGGATGAAGCAGGCAATTATTCAGGACGATACGATGAAAAAATAATACTTGATCGAATAGGTCCTTCCAATGCTATAGTCAAATTTAATATGGGAGAAAAATATGTGCCAGCCGGTGGCAGAAAAATCGGGCTAGAGATGGAGGTTGAAGGAGCTGATAAAGTATTTATCACTGAAGACCCTAAATTAGAAGATGGTAGATGGGAGATGTTTGTGCCAAGAAAGGTATTCGAAGTTTCAGAAGGCGATGGAATAAAAAATATATATATTAAATTCAGAGATAAAGCTTTAAATGAATCCGAGACAATATCGGGTACGGTAATACTTGATACAAGTCCTCCGGATGGCATAAAAGTTGAAATAAATAATGGTAAAAAATTCACAAATGATCAGGGAAAATCAGTTCATGTCGCTATCGAAGCTTCTGGTGCCACAGAAATGCGTATAACCCAAAAAGGTCATGCTCCAGGGACATGGATACCCTATAATCCTGAGTCAAATTATACCATACTTGGTGACGATGGAGAAAAGGAAATTGGTGTATACCTAAAAGATGAAGCAGGCAATATATCAAATGCGATTGTAAATACAATTATCCTGGATCGCATCCCACCCAAACCAATATCCTTAATCGTTGATAATAATGAAGGATGGACCAATAATCCTGACAAGAAAATAACCTTAAATATTGAGGCAAATGGAGCTGATGAAATGATTGTCAGCACGCAACCTTCATTTTCCGGTGCTGATTGGCAACCATTTAATCAGAAAATTACCGATTTTGTTCTCCCTGGTGAAGATGGTGAAAAATTTATATTTATTCGATTCAGGGACGAAACGGGAAATGAATCACAGGTAATATCAGCAAAGGTTAATTTAAAAAGGTCCTTTTAACCCGAAATCGGGTTTAATAATTATTTCCGAATATGGTTAAATGTATATTTTATTAATTCGCTAATTTTAGAATATACATTAATAAAAGAATAATACTGGATTATTATAACCTGACCATTTTTTTCAATACCAATTGTTATGCCCTTATTTTTTGACCCATAAGGATCTATGACTTCGTATTCAATTAATACCCCGGCAGGAACATATCGTACTATCAGATTGGACATCTTAAACTGCTGGTTGCTATGCTCTACGAATTTATAGGTATAAACATGTAGCTTAGAAGTTAATTGATCAGTCATAACCTGAAAAACGGCATCGCGGCCTGACTTTCCTTCAAAAAAGAAAAAAGTTTGATTATTAATAATTTCCGGTCCTTTAAAATCCCGGGGAACTGGCATCCTAACTTCTTGGGAACTTACTTTTTCATATTTCATCATACTTTGTATATCGGACTGATTAGATTCATACTTCCCAGTATTTAACAATCCTAAATGGCCTGTAATTTGCCAGATACCAATTGTATTTCTTTTTAACAAAATTAAATTTTCTTTCTTTTTGCCATTTAATAAATAAGTTACGGAAGCAACAACTGAATGATTATCAAAACATCTATACACTTGTTCAATAATACTATTCTCCAAATAATTATTCAGAAAATCCTCGAATGTAAATCCCTGAATTTTAAGATCCTGGAATTTATCATCTCTATTATTTTGTAATACTTCATCAACAAAGTCTTTCGATTTTATCCATGCATTTTCACCCAAATATATTTTATTCTTTGATATAAGGAATGATAAGCTATCCTTCTCCATATCAGACAGATAAGAATAAAATTGTAAACCGATCTCTAAAGCCTTTTGCTTATCTTCTGGAGTAAAGTCGCTCCAGAAGATCTTTTGGGCTGTTAAAGATGATCCTCCTAACACAAATGCCAGTATTACAATAATCTGCTTCATTTAGTTTCGTTTGAGTAAATTTAATCTAATTTAATTTAGACAAGCAAATTCCTTACCGCATCTTCCTTATAAGAGGAATTAATTTTAAAGTAAAGTAATGATTAAGAATGTAATAAAGATAATATTGAAATCATTCCAAAGATTTATGACAGGCACTTTTAATCATCTTCATAAAAAATAGGATTTATTGCTTAAGCTTTTTATAATACTTTGAATATTATTGTATTCTGGTCTGTTTCTTTGAAAACAAATGAGTATACAGATCAATAATTAATTATTTAAATAATCTATTTTAAATATTACTTGACAATCATAAACAAATGATATTTCATCATCATCCATCCTTACTATCCTTCAATACCTTTAATATAGATGTTATGGCAGAGGAGATGGTGACTATTGAAGATACCACTGATTTAAGCAAGCTAGCGGGAAAAAGAAACTTAAATGATACACCGTATTTGATACTTGGGGAAGGATCCAATATTCTCTTCACAAAAAATTTCGCAGGACTTGTAATTCATTCTATTACAAGTAAAATTGAAATTGTAAAGGAGAATGAAAAAAATCTTTGGTTGAAAGTGGAATCGGGTTTAAACTGGCATACTCTTGTTCTTAAAACAATTGAAATGGGGCTTCAGGGATTAGAAAATCTTTCACTTATCCCTGGAAAAGTTGGCGCCGCACCTATTCAAAATATTGGGGCTTATGGTGTTGAAATTGAAAAATTTATTGTGGAAGTTGATGCTTTCGACATGCTTGGCGGATCCAACATAAAATTTAATAATAAGGAGTGTGAGTTTGGCTATCGAACGAGCATTTTTAAAACAGCGTATAAGAATCGGCTTTTTATTAAATCAATAACTCTGAAACTCAACAAAATTCCTGATTATAACATTCAGTATGGAGGCCTTCAGGAAACCCTTGATCTTTTAGGAATCAAAGAATTAAATGTTAAGGGTATTAGTGATGCGATAATCCATATTAGGCAAAATAAACTTCCAAACCCTGACAAAATAGGCAATGCAGGTAGCTTTTTTAAGAATCCGGTAATAGACAAAACTGATTTTGAAGGGCTGCAAGCTGAATTTCCTGGCATAAGATATTTTCACCTGGATGAAAAAAGGGTTAAAATCCCTGCAGCCTGGCTTATTGAACAGTGTAATTGGAAAGGAAAAAAAACTGGCAATTGTGGTGTTCATGAAACCCAGCCATTGGTGTTAATAAATCTTGGCAAAGCAATAGGATCTGAAATTTTAGAGCTATCAGAGAAAATCAAGGAAGATGTATCGCATAAATTTGGTTTATTACTTGAAACGGAAGTTAATATTTTAAAATAAATTACATTCCTTTCTTGAACATTAAATATTTTCTTGTAAAAGGATTATCCTGAAGAGAAAAGAACCAGAAATTTCAATTATTTTCGCAGTACTATAATTATTTGCTTTGCTATCAATAAATGATCTAACATATTATATTGGCGGAAGGGCCTTATATGAAAATGCAAGTCTTCATATCAACACAAAAGATAAGGTAGGACTAGTAGGAATCAATGGAAGTGGTAAAACAACTCTTATAAAAATAATCCTTGGTGAGATCATCCCTGAGAACCTTCAACTATCAAAACAAAAGGATTGTAGCATAGGTGTACTCAAACAAGAAATAAATGACACATTGGACCAGATACCAATTATAACGGTAGCCATGGAAGCGTTTAAGCCCCTATTACTTATTAAAAAACAAATTGACAAACTCTTATCATCTATAGAATCAGATCATGATCCCAGGAAAATAGAAAAACTTTCATCATTACAAACTGAATTTGAGCTCAAAGGAGGTTATAGTTTACAGTCGCAAGCCGAAGAAATACTCGAAGGAATTGGATTTAAAACTTCAGATTTAAACAGGCCCATGGGAGAATTCTCTGGCGGGTGGAAAATGCGAGTTATGCTTGCTCAATTACTTTTGGAAAAGCCAGCTATACTTATGCTTGATGAGCCTACCAATCATTTGGACCTGCCATCCATTCAATGGTTTGAGGGATATATAAAGAATTATGAAGGAGCGGCAATTATAGTATCACACGACAAGCAATTTCTAGATAATACAGTAAATAAAATTATCGAAATTGAAGATTTGCAATTAAATCAATATTCTGGAAATTACACTTCGTTTGTTAATGAGAAAACATCGCGAATGGAAATCCAGAATAATGCACATCTGAACCAACAAAAGAAAATTAAAGAAGCCGAGAAATTCATTAATAGATTTCGTGCCAAGTCAACTAAAGCCCGGCAGGTACAATCCAAGTTGAAATTAATGGAAAAGATTGATATTGTTGAAAAATCAAAAGATCAAATCAAAACTATTAATTTTGCATTTAGATTTGACAAACCATCCGGGAAGCATGTTCTGGATATCGAGAATTTATCAAAATCCTTTGACCAACTCCAGATCTTCAATAACACTTCGGCTAATATTACAAAGGGTGATAAAATAGCTTTGATTGGTGCCAACGGCTTAGGAAAATCCACCTTATTAAAGATCATAGCTGACACAATCTCATTTAATGGGAGCGTGAAGTTTGGATACAATGTAATAGCTTCCTACTATGCACAACACCAAGTGGATGCTTTGACTTTTAAGAATGATGCTTTAAGTGAATTACTTCTTACCGGAACAGGATATACTGAATTAGAATTAAGATCAATATTAGGATCATTTTTATTTTCCGGTGATGATGTTTACAAAAAGATTGAAAATCTTTCAGGTGGTGAAAAAGCAAGGGTAGCCCTTGCTAAGACTTTAATTTCAAATGCCAATTTCCTTATACTTGATGAACCAACAAATCATCTTGATATATTTTCGGTAGATATTTTAATTAGTGCCTTGGAACAATACCAGGGATCCTTAATAATGGTATCTCACGATAGACAGTTTATAAATAAAGTCGCCAATAAAATATGGTATATAGAAAATCAAAAAATTAAAGAGTATATTGGATCCTTTGATGAGTATGAATATTGGATTAGAAATATAAAAGTAGATTCTAGTTCTCTCCAAAAAAATAAGGCTGAAGAAAAAAAGCTGAAGGCATTAAAGAACCTAAGCTTTGAAGAACAAAAAAATTACAAGAAAAAACAAAGGAGTCTTGAAAATAAGCTTACCCAAATAGAAGAAAAGATGTCTTCTCTTGAAAGGGAAAAAGAAGAAGTCGAACATCAAATGGCTAAACCAGAAAATTACAGTGATTTTGATAAATTATCAGAACTTACTGATAAATCTGATTCTATAAAAAAGCAGCTGGGAGAAACAAATGCAAATTGGGAAAAAATTTATATTGAGCTTAGTGAACTAGCAGATATTTAATGATAATTGAAACTTAGAATCCGATTCCCAATGAGAAACTTAGCCGTTTATAAGTTCTATCTATTATTCGCATACCCCCTCCCCAATCAGGATACTCATAGGTAACATCCTGTATTTTATACCCCAAAGAAATCATCACATTTATCCGATTGTCGCTATACATCTTATAACCGATACCCATATGTAACATCATACCTCCTTCGGTCTCAAGCTCCTGGTCTGCTTCCCGAGTATCCCATGCGGCACCATAGCCAGCATCAAAGAAGTAAAATGGGGTAAAATTATTATCTAAAATATCTCCCCTTATACTTAGGAAAAATGGCAAAACTGCCGTGGTAGTATATTGATCATACGCAATACCGATACCGGGTGCAAGGTATTTCCAAATAATCACACCATTGATCATTTCAGCTGTTAATGAAGCCACCGGGTAATCTTCATCGTTACTTTTGCCAGATAAAATTCCTATAAATGTATTATTATAATATCTCAATCTTTTTTTGATTTTATTACTTCGGTCATTTTCTTTGGATTCAAAATAGGGGCTTAATTTTATTGACCTGATCATTTTTAAAGGAATAACAATGCTATCAGTTGAATTGCTAAACAAGCTTATTGATGATGATATTTCAGGAATTGTAATGTACCCTGCCAGCCAGTTGTTATCCACCAAATCCACTTTTGCGCTTACCTTTTTAATTTCTTGGCCAAAAAGGATCTGGGAGGCCAAAAAGGCTACCAGAAAGCTAAAAAAAAGTTTACGTAGCATGTATTGTTATTTAGCTTTTGCGATTGGAAGATGACTTAAATATTGAATATCTTCTAAAGACGTATAATCAAATTGGTATAATCCATCCTCTCCGATCATCATTAGAGTGTTGTTAAAAGGGATTACATCAAACGCATGAATATCAGTATAATGCTTAATTAGATTTTGATCAATTTTGTATATTTCAGAGGCATTAAATACCTTCAGTCCATAATCGGCTTCACAAATAAATAATGCATCACCATCAAGTCCTAAACCATGTGGATTTGACATAGGATAAATTTTTAATAATTGAGGGTTGTACAAATTTTTTATATCAATTACTTCCAATTGATTTGAAAATCCCTCACATTCTGTACCGGATCGCAACGTAACAAATGCAATTGTATCATTTACAACTACAGGATCACAGCTTCTTATATGTTCATAAGTCGACATAAATTGTGGCAAAGTGGGTTCTGAAATATCGAATATATGCATACCATTTCGAGCACCTATAAAGAGGTTATTGTTATAAGGAAAAATAGTCTCAATATCCCATCCTATATCAACTTCATTTCCTGCAATAGGATCTGATATAACAGTTATATCAAATACTTTAAGGTTATGGATACTCACTGTATACATTAAATCATTCACGATAGTGAACCTGGCCATTGATCCACCTATTCCAGAAGCCGAGGCAGAAGGTGGCTGGACAGCTGAGTTCTGGAATGCTGCATCACTCATAGCTCCCCCTAACATAATACCCCCTCCTTCAAAACGCAAGAAAGAAGGCATCACAGCATCACATTCAGGATCATCATACCAAACAGTATCAATTTCATTATATCCTACAACCAGAGATTCTAAACCGCTATCATCTTCCATGAAATCATAGTAATACAATTCATCAAAAACACCTTCCAAACGCTTTACAATATGAATATTATTTAAATCTGATATATCTATAGCAATAAGGTCTATATAGCTATCTGCATATAGAATATTACCTTTAACAGCCATGTCAAAATTTCCCGGAATGTTTACAAATCCAACTTTTTTTGGATTTCGCTTATCAGAATTATCAACTATATGAATTCCTTTACCTACTTCATTTATAAAAATGTGATTGTCAAACATATAAATTTTGCCGGGAATACTAAGCTCTTCAGGCGCTCTGAATTCAAATGAATTCCGTATTTCTGCTGTTGTCAAATACTGGGGTTCATAATACGTATAAAACAACTGAGAATCACAATCATCAGTACAGCTTTGAATCGCAAAGGTACTAATCAACAAAAAAATGAAAATCTCGAACTTAATTTTGAATTGATTCATGCGAAAAATACTTAGGTTTAATAAATTGACACAGTATTTTTTCAGTTGGTTGCAATGATCCCCGAATACTTTAAAACGGTTTTACATATTCAAACTCCGTTATTATAGTTGAATATTTAATTGCCTGATATATTGGGACATTTGAATCAATACCAACTGCAAGCCATAACTTACCCTCAGCATCAGAATTTGCATAAATAGGGTCATCCTGGTTATCTCCAAGAAGGACAATCGGACTCTGGTCAACTTTAGTATGTTCAATAAATCCCAGATTCATCATATCTGTACCCTTTTCATGAGCGGCATTGCCAATATCGAAATCAGTGACCACTAGATTTAAATCCTGATTTTCAGGATCTGGTATGACTTTCGTGTTAGGTTCATCAGTAAAAACACCAGCTTTTAAATAAGACCCAAGATATAAGGTATCAAGAAGCCCGGTATACTCTTCCAACAATTGTGCATTAAATTCAATATTAAAAACTACCAGATACCTGGAATTTGGCTCCAGACCAGAAACCTGTTGTTTCACAAACATAAATAATTCAGAATTCGTAGCATATCCTTCTTGTACAATAGCAGATAAATCACCTATGTCATTTTGAACATTAACTGATCCAAAATCGAAGTCAAATTTCATAGAATCTTCTAATCCTTCATGATAGTCAGCAAATTCAGCAATCCATCCTTCTGCATCATTTTCAAAATAACTAACCGCTAAAAGTTGAGGCCCAGGCGCATCTCCTGAGTCAATTGAACAACCTGAAAATAAAGTTGTAACAAATAAAATAAACACTCCTAATCTCATTCTTTCCATCTTATATTAACTTTTATTTTATACTTTAATTTCTTAAATTTTAAATATGTAAACTATTGGTTTTTTTTGATAAAATTAAAAAACAAAGGAAATCCCTGCAGTGATTAAAAAAGAACTTGGTCTGCTTGTAAAAATGGCATTGTCATTTGTAAGGTCACTTATTCCCAGCCTATATGAAGGTTCCACACTGATTAAATAATGTCTTGATATTGTATAATTCAACATTGTACCAAATACCGCATTGAAATAAGTAGAATTATACGGGGAATCCCCTCCGGAAGTATACTCAATCGGATCAAAGAATTCATCTGAATCATAAATTGTGTTCTTTATCAAAAAATCAGCTGAAACACCTGCCAGCATCATCCATTTCATTTTTCTATTTATAATATTATATCCCATATTTACAGGAACTGTAATAAACTCATAAGCGCTCTTTAACTGGATATCTGAACTCAGGGAATTATATGATTCAATTCCAGGGCTGGCTCTTTCAATTACAATAGCATGATTTGCATATTTAGCATTGGTATTTGCAGGTTCTACATAAGTATTAACCGTTGTAGAAGAATTATTATATAAATACGACAATCCACTTAATACAACAAATCGCTTACTAAACTGGAATCCAAAATTCAATCCATAAGAATACGACATCTCAGGTTCATAGGAAGACTCTTCAGGTTTATAACTTAACATATTATTATGTTGGTCCTGCAAATCATAACCAGCAGCATTTATGCTTATTACGCTCGCAGGGTCGCTAAAGGTCTCAGCCATTGCAACCGGGGAGGTACTTTGATTATAACTTATGTTCGGATCGAACCTGCCAGATGAAAAATTAACTCCGGCCCACATGCTTTTGTTATCAGAATCTTCTTCCTCATCGGGCTCTCCAAAAGATAAAATTGTCGGTGTCAGATCAGGATTCGATTTTCTGCCGGGAGGTTCTTCTTCCAAAGGAAGTACATAAGTATACATAAATTTATTACCAGCCAGTAATTGAATGCCGTCAGATTCCTCATTACGAATCCTGTCATTTGATTGTACTTCTGCTTGATACGTATGATCCTCCATCACATTAATTTCATCAGAAACCACAATCGTCTTTGCACTTGTTTCAAGGGATGGTGAATTACTGGAAATTTCAGAATTACCCTGTTCCTCCTCTATCGCAAGCATATTATCAAAATCATTTAAAGATTCTTTTTCAATTCCATTTTCATTAGAATTAGAAGAATTTTTCTGAAGCTCATTTGATTCCAAAGAAACGAGATTTCCAACTGGTTTATTATATAAATTATACAGTGAAAAAGAACCAATTACCAGAGCAAATATAACAGATGCTGCAGCTACAAATTTATAGAGAAGTACCCTTCGTTTATATTTATCAACTTGTTGGTTTGCTATACCAGCACCAATACGATCCCATACCTCTGCCCCTGGCTCAACCTTTTGATCCATAAATTGCTGCCTCCACTGCGCTTCGAAACTATTGTCTGGCTTCTTCATAATTTCCTTTATCTCCCTCTATAAGCTTATGCTGCAATAGTGATTTAGCCCTTGAATACTGAGACTTTGAGGTCCCCTCACTAATTTTCAGCTTTTTTGATATCTCTTTATGTGTATAACCCTCTATTGCGTACAGGTTAAAAATCACTTGACACCCTAATGGTAATTCCTGAATCATTTTTAATAATTCATCAAGATGAAAATTTGAAAGAGCCACATTTTCATCATAGACTATTCTCAAATTTTCAACACTTACCATCGGATACAAATACAGTTTACTACGTTGATAATTCAAAGCAGTATTTATTACTATCTTCTTTATCCAGGCAGCTACATTTGAATATTCCCTTAGGTTATCAATATTATTAAACACCTTAATGAACGATTCCTGAAGAATATCTTCTGCTTCTGAACTTGATTTTGAATATCTCAAACAAATCATCATCATTCTCGACGCGAACAGATCATAAAGCTTTTTCTGAGCTTTTTGATCTTTATTGACACAAGCTTTGACTAATTTATCAATATCCTCCATTCAATGCCTGGCATAATTTTGGCATCGCTATTAATATTATTTATAGGACACCAATTTCTGCATTTTGGTTGGAAACGAATTATTTTTCCTATGTATTGGTATATATTTACTTTATGTTAAAGGTAACAGTTAAATTCTTATTAATCTATCTATCATTTAACGTCCTGATTCCAAAAATAGTCTCAGCATATTCAAACCATGGAGAAAATGGTTCAATAAACGGACTTGTTTTTGAGGATAAAGTTTATAATGCAAAAATAAAAACAGTAAACCTTTATGTAAATAGTGGTAAGAGAAATTCTAGATTAGAACCGGCAGTCATAAATATAAGATCCCCTCATCACCTGCTATTAGAATTTGATGAACTTTATGAAGACGCACGATATTTTCAAGCCAAAATCTTTCACTGTAATTGGGATTGGACTCCTTCTGAATTAAAGCCTATAGAATATTTACCTACGTATAATGAATATGAAGTTTTTGAATATGAATATTCATTTAATACAAAAATTCCTTATACACATTATATATTTCAGGTACCTCCTGTTTTAATTCCGGGAAATTATCTTTTGGTTTTATATAGCAAAGATAACGAGGAGGATCTGGTTCTATCCAGACGGTTTATGGTATTTGACCAGCAAATCGCAATTGCGCATTCTGTTGAAAAGTCTGCAGGTATTCAGCAAATCAGGACCCACCAACAAATAGATTTTATTATTAATTACCGGGGTCTTGAAATATTTAATCCGGAGTTTGATATCAAAGTAGTCATTCGTCAAAATCAATCATGGGTAACCTCTATTTCTAATTTGAAGCCGTCGGAAATAAGAGAAATTGATAAAACACTTGAATTCAGACATTTTAATCTGGAAAATAATTTTTATGGTGGAAATGAATTCAGGTTCTTTGAATTAAACTCGGTCAGAGCCCCGGGAAGAAATGTAGACAGGGTTTTTATACAGGATGATAAAATTGATGCATTCCTTTTCCAGGATAAAGCTCGTGGAAGTGAATTCTATAGCATTTGGGATGATTTAAATGGAGGCTACGTCATCATAAATATCGATGGTCGGGATCCTGCGATTGAATCTGAATATGCATCGACTCATTTTTTTCTGAAATCCGCTGAAAAAATCCCTTCCGATATTTATATTTTTGGCAAATTAAGTGACTACAAACTGCTGCCTGATTATAAAATGAAATATGATCCGGCACTGGGTGGATATTTTGGGAATTTATTATTGAAACAAGGATGGTATGATTATATATATTATACACCAGATATGATGTATGCTATTGAAGGAAGTCATTTTGAAACCCGAAACGAGTATGAAATATTTGTGTATTATAAACCACAAGGAAGAATCACAGAATTCCTTGCCGGGTATTCGTATTTCTCAAACCAACGCTGAATACTCTAAATATAGTTTTCGATCTTATACTCTTTTGTGCGTTTTGTAGGGTCTGCATTCGCAATATCCAGCATTCCAAATCCTTTATGAGTGAAAGCTCCTAGTCCAAGTACAAATACAAATTTTTGAACCTCAGGGGCAGCATACAATGTTAAAGGAAAAGTATATCCTCGTATTTCATATTTTACATCAAGATCATAAACCGGATATATACGTGCAAACTTCTTTTGACTCTGTTCAATTTTCGTAAGATATGATTTATCAGGTACTAACTGGAATTTGTAAAATGTCTTCAGTTGTTCAGGAGTAAATAATCCTGATTGACTCATTCTAAGAATAGTAGACTCATATAAAAAATCAGAGAATTCATCGGTTTCAGGATGAATAAATTTCTTGCCTTCTGAATCATTGAATTTTGGTTCTGATAATACAATGGGAGAAATACAAATGTATTTATTCATTTCCTCAAAATCCGGAATCTCCTCCTCTTCTACAGCTTCAGGAATTAATGTAAGATTCCCTACTTCAAGTTGAGGAAAATCGAAAATATTTTTTACAAAATAGTCAACAAAATCCTTATCCAGACAGGATAGCACCAAAGTAACCCGACTCGAAAAGAAATGAAGGCCATTACGACTTATTTTAGTCTGGCCCTTTAGTCCTGAAAAATTATAACCTTTATAATAGAAATATTCCTCACGACCTCCTTTAAGCAAAACTCCCTTGATTAACTGAGTTAATAAGTACTGATGATGGAATGGAACATACCCACCTTTATTTTTTAGTATGAAAATTAGCCTGATCCTCAATTTTGTAAAAATTTATAAGTGTTAAAAAATACCTGTAAAAATTTGTATAAAGAATGGTTTAACTTTTAAAAGTAAACAACAAATATAAAATATTGTTTAAAGAGTTAAAAAATATCAACGGCTTTATAACTTCATATCATGAAGAAAACAGTTGCACCTTGAATTCACATTCTAATTTATCATTTTTTTTAATAGTAAAAAACGATTTGGCAAATTTAAACATTAAACCTGAAAAACATTATATCTCCATCCTGAACTAAATATTCCTTGCCTTCAACTGACATTTTCCCAGCATCTTTACAGGCATTTTCAGTTTTCAAAATAATATAGTCTGATAACTTTATTACCTCAGCTCTTATGAACCCCTTTTCAAAATCAGAATGAATTACACCAGCTGCCTGTGGAGCCTTTGAACCTTTCTTTACAGTCCATGCCCTCACCTCTTTAGGCCCCGCAGTGAAAAAGGTTATCAGATCCAGTATATCATAAGAGGCTCTGATCAGTTTATTCAATCCTGATTCTTCCAGGCTATACTCTTCCAGAAACATTTCTATATCCTCCTGATCCAATTCTGCAAGTTGTGATTCTAAGGCAGCACATACAACAATTAATTGGCTCTTATCAGAAGATATTACTTCATTTAGCTCTTTTGTATAATCGTTTCCTAAAAGGGACTTTTCATCGACATTGGCTACATAAATAACTGGCTTTGCTGTCAATAGTTGAAGCTCCTTCCGAATGAGAACATTTTCAGGTTCACTAAGGTTTAAATTTCTGATATTTTTCCCCGATTCAATGTAGGCTTTCGTTTTTAATAAAATCTCCATCTCTTTTCTTGCCTGCTGATCACCTGATTTTGCTATTTTCTCAGTTTTATTGATTCTCTTTTCAAGGGTTTCAAGGTCCTTCAACTGCAGTTCAGCTTCAATGATCTCCATATCAGATACAGGATCAATTTTTCCATCAACATGCGCTATATTGTCATCATCAAAACATCGGATAACCTGAATAATAGCATCAACCGCTCTAATATTTCCCAAAAACTGGTTACCCAATCCCTCCCCTTTACTTGCACCCTTTACAAGTCCGGCTATATCTACAAATTCAACCACGGTCGGAGTGACTTTTTGTGGATTAACAAGATCTGCTAGCTGCTGCAACCTATCATCAGGTACGGTAATAATACCTACATTCGGCTCTATGGTACAAAAGGGATAATTAGCAGCCTCAGCCTTAGCATTCGATAATGAATTAAATAAAGTTGATTTCCCAACATTTGGGAGACCAACTATACCACATTGTAATCCCATGATATAATTTAGCTTTTAAAAATCTGATATTGTTTATATCCCCTGGAAAACTCCACTATGGATACGCGTACAATTGTATATACCGGTATCGCGGCAATCATTCCAATTATACCTCCCAGGGTAGCGCCGACAAAGATAATGATAAAAATTTCTAACGGGTGTGCTTTTACACTTTTTGAAAAGATTAGAGGTTGAAAGACGAGGTTATCATTAATCTGTACAATACCAAAAACAGTTACTATTTTTAAAATCAAAAATAATATGTCGTTAATAGTAGTGAAATTACCTGTTGATAATGATACCACTATTCCAAACAAGGCCCCTAATATCGGACCTAAATAAGGAATAACATTTGCGACAGCAGCAAACAAAGCTATGGAAGCAGCATATTTTATACCTACTATTGTAAGCCCAATAGTTGCAAGAGTAAAGATAGCAGTCATCTGAATAAAGAGGCCTATCAGATAATTAGAAAGAAGTTTTTCGATTTTAGAAAAAGCAGTGATAACTACCTCAAAATAAATGTTTGGAACAAGTCTTAAAATGATCTTTCGAAAAAGTCCCTTTTCATATAGCAGAAAAAATGTAATAAAAACAACCGCGATAATGCCTATGGTAACATTCCCAGCCACAGAAAATAGGTTATTAATAATAAGACCAATATCATATGCTCCGCCATTTTTAATGAATGCGGTTATATTGTCTTTTATACTTATTAGTAAGGTGCCTTCTTCTTTTTCGTATAAACTATATTGAATTAGAAACTTTTCCAGATTATCGATAGGAGTATTAATTCTGGACAATATATTTTCATAATTCAATCTTGAAAGTACTTCAATTTGCTCACGTATTAGTGGAACAAAAATTGACACAAAAAGGTATAAAATGAAAATAAAAATTGCAAAAGAGAAAATCACAGAAAACGAACGAGGAATGTGCATCCTAAATATCTGTGTATTGTTAATATAGTTGGTTAACGGACGAAGAATGGTCGCTAAAATACCAGAGATAACCAAATAGAAGAATATATTGGAAAAATACCAGGAAAGAAAAATGAATATTACTAGAGCTAATCCTATAAAAAGGATTGGTTTTCTCATGTCTCTCAAAGTTTATAACAAAAAAGCCCTTGACTATAATCAAGGGCCTAGTTTTTATCAATTAAATGCTAATCCCATTTTAGTTCGCTTTCGGATGAATCCACTTGTTTCTCCTCCTGTTTTTCTTCTTGTTTCTCCTCATGCTTCTCTTCATGTTTCTCCTCATGTTTGAAATCTACCTGGGTATAATCGTAATCAGGCATCAACTCCGTTTTAACATGATTTATAGTTCCTTCCAAAGCATCTATAAATTTGTTAAAATCCTCCTTATAAAGAAAAATCTTATGCTTTTCGTAATAATAACCATCTTCCTTGTATCTTCTCTTACTTTCCGTTATGGTTAAATAATAATCATTTGATCTGGTTGCTTTGACGTCAAAAAAATACGTTCTCTTTCCAGCCCTTACCCTTTGCGAGTATATTTCATTTTTTCCGTTGTCTTTATTCTCTTCCACAGTCCTTATTTTTTGGTTGATTAAGATAACAAAATCACTAAAATAAAATTAAATATAGTATAATCTTTATATAAGATGCAAATGTATCAAATAATTATACACAGAATCAAGTAAAAAACGACGATTATGAAGGTTTTTGAGAATATTTAATCATATTTTTTCATTAGCTTAACATTTAATTTAAATTCTATGAAGCTTGACCTGCAAAAAATAAGAAAAATAAGCAATTTAGACCTCCTTGCTAAACAAATGGTTGAAGGTTTTATAACCGGACTTCACAAATCTCCTTATCATGGATTTTCCGTAGAATTTGCTGAACACAGGTTATATAATCCAGGAGAATCTACAAGGGATATTGATTGGAAAGTATATGCACGTACTGATAAATTATTTACAAAAAGGTATGAGGAAGAAACCAATTTGAGGTGCCAGTTATTAATTGATAACTCATCCTCAATGTATTATCCAGTGAGTACTAACGGAAAAATCACTTTTAGTGTTCTTGCTGCTTCTGCTATTGCTTACCTTCTTCATAAACAACGTGATGCAGTAGGCATAACCTGTTTCAATGAAACTATAGAATACCAGAGCCAGGTACGATCGACGAGTTCACATCTGCATAAATTATTACTCGAAATGCAAAGATTACTTGATATGAATCAAGTAAAAAAAAGGACCTCCGTTGCTGATGTATTGCATCAAATAGCTAATAAATTACATAAAAGGTCTCTGGTAATTATTTTTAGCGATATGTTTGATGACCATGATAATATTGATGAATTGATCAATGCATTGCACCACCTCAAACACAATAAACATGAGGTTCTATTATTTCATGTTACAGATCCTGTAACAGAATATTACTTTGATTTTGAAGAAAGGCCTTATGAGTTCATTGATCTGGAGACAAATCAGAAGCTTAAACTACAGCCCTCTCAAATTAAGGAACAGTATCAAAAGGAAATTAGTAAATATTATTATGATCTAAAATTAAAATGCGGTCAATTTAAAATAGACTTTATTGAGGCAGATATTAACGATGATTTTGATAATATTCTTTCTTCCTACCTTATAAAGCGTGCTAAAATGAAATAATACAAGGATTTAAATCTTCATTTTATTCGTTATGCAACCATTTCTTTTTGACTAAAAGATCCTCATCGGTCTCTTCATAATCAGGATCAGGAATGCAACAATCGACTGGACATACAGCAGCACATTGTGGCTCCTCATGGAATCCAGTGCATTCAGTACATTTCATGGAGACTATATAATAAAATTCATCTGAAAAAGGTTCCTGGGATTGCTTTGCATCAGCCAATGTTCCATCCTCTAACTCTACCTCTTCTAATTTAGTTCCTCCGCCCCATGTCCATTCTACCCCGCCTTCATAAATAGCAGTATTGGGGCATTCAGGTTCACATGCTCCACAATTGATGCATTCATCAGTTATTATTATAGCCATAAAAAAGAATTATGAATTATTACTTAATTTTAACAACAAATCTATACGCATTATGTTTCAGATGAACTATTCTTTAAAATATTTTTATGAATATTGATCAAAAAATTCAGGCTCTGGAAAAATTAGGTGACCTTTTAAATGATGTTTCAAGGCGAGATGATCCTCTTTTCAAAAAAATATACGAAAATAATCCATGGTTCACTGAGCATTTTGTAAAAGAAGCAATTGCTGGATTACAAGTTCTATTGGACCAGAATAATCTTAGAAAATGGATATCGAATTATCCTATTAATAGTAAACATATTAAAAATATCGGGATTATCATGGCAGGAAACATTCCTGCAGTTGGATTTCATGACTTATTAACAGTTATTCTGAGTGGTAACAGGGCCATCATTAAGCTTAGCCATAATGACGATATCCTAATCCCTACTATGTCTGAATTATTAATTTCGATAAATCCCTCCTTTAAATATTTAATAAATTATACCAATTCTTTTGACACAATTGATGCCATTATAGCAACTGGAAGTGACAATACATCCAGGTATTTCAAGCATAAATTTAGAGGAAAACCCTTAATTATCAGACAAAACAGGAGCTCATGTGCCATTCTTGATGGAAAGGAAACAAACTCAGATCTAGATCTGTTAGGCCAAGATATTTTCACATATTTTGGATTGGGATGCAGAAATGTTTCCAAAATATATCTTCCGAAAGATTTTGATCTGCAAATTTTTACATCAGCTTTTGGAAGCTACCAATGGATAAAATCCATGGATAAATATCGCAACAATTATATATATCAAAAGGCCCTGCACTCATTGACCAATAAATATTATATAGATGGTGGATTCTTCTTATTGACACCATCTTTACAACTGGTATCCCCTATTGCTACGGTTTATTACGAATTCTATACGGATTTAAAATCATTAAAAAAAATGACGGAAATACATAAAAATAAAATTCAATGTATGGTTTCTAAAAATGGTTGGTTTCCAAATAGCATAGATATTTCAGAAGCGCAGAAACCTTTTCCCTGGGATTATTCTGATCATATTGACACCATGAAATTCTTACTGGAATTATAAGCATTATCTATCACTACCACGCCATATTTCAACCCAGCCTGTATAGGTTCCCTGGTCTGCAATATCTAGTTTATAATAATAGGTGCCGTCAGGATTGTCTCGCCCGTCCCATAGATTCTCATAACTATAATCTTCTGTTTGATATATAATGTTTCCCCAACGATTGGTAATGATTAATACGGTACCTGATCCTGAAGGGGGTAAATTTCGAATAAAAAATTCTTCATTATAGGAATCTCCGTTTGGTGTAAACACATTTGGAACGAATATTTCATTATCAAATCCTACAGTTGCCTCATGATGAACAATACAACCAAATTCATCTCTTACATATACATCATAAACTCCGCTATACAACTCCTCGTAGGTATATTCAAAAACATTTGGATTTCCTGGTATCTCCTCAACATATTCCCAATCTCTGAAAATATCCTGGCCAGGATAAAATGATGATTGTGTTTCAAGGCTTGTTTCGTAAGGATCTCCACCATTCGGTTGAACCTGAAGAGTCATTGTTCCACTAGGTGTTTCCGGCCATGATTCAGTTGTTTTAATAATAGAAAATTCCAACTCTTCCGGAGGTTCAGATATTGTAAATGTTTCTGATAATGTAGAAATCGGGCACCCGGTTTGATCTTGTGATACACGTACCTGGAATTCTCCAACAGTTATTTGATCGGTCACACTACCATCAATCGTATATCCATCAATTATTTCACTTCCGGGTAAATTAACAGAAAAAACTGTACTATTGGAAGGTAATGAAATCAGCTCAATATGATAGACTATAGATGGGTCACCGGTTATATTATCAATAGTAACTGAGCCTGTCCCTCCCTTACATGATGCATTACTAACATTCGTCAGATTATAGGATAATTCGTAGGGCCCCCCTGATATCTGGAAATTCTGGTTACTTTCGCATCCGGTTGCCGAGGACAATAATATATAATAATCACCATTGGTCAGGGTGTCTATAAAAACTGTTGTATTTGCAGGTATTGGATACATAACCACATCTTCTTCAGGAGTACTATCATAGGCTATTCCGAAAGTATATGGCGGAGGATTAACATTAGAAGCAGAATCAATAAATACAGAAACTTTTCCATCATTTCCCTGCCCAAAACAAGTTGGCGGTCCTGTTAAAATATTCGCAGTAACGTATCCCGGTGAACCGACTAATACCTGATCATCTTCAACCACACAATTATTAATATCGCGCACTTTTATGTTTTTAAAGCCTGAACTCAGGTTGGAATACACTGGAAGATTATTTGGATCAACAGGTGCATAATTGCCTGATTCAAAAGACATTTCATAAGGTGACAATCCCCCAGCTAAAGAATTAATAGCTATAGATCCATCATCATCAGCACAAGTGGCGTCTACAGATGTATATGTGAAAAGAATAGGGGGATACTCATTATTTATCGTTACTGTTA
>Ga0316187_10001289_pt1 | contig 21422 bp, 13 predicted proteins | sample CroRivburrow1_MG_FD_204927 | JGI IMG/M metagenome (GOLD analysis project Ga0316187, IMG submission 204927) | Coastal sediment microbial communities from Maine, United States - Cross River worm burrow 1 | ecosystem: Environmental > Aquatic > Marine > Coastal > Sediment | place: USA: Maine...
ACATAGTGCACCAGGGCTTGATGAAAATCACATTGTTTTTCTGTGCAGGCAATCTGGCCGAGACCCTGGGTATTCACAAGGTGAGCGAGATGAATGGCGTGGGCCGGCGCATGCCCTGGTCCATGGCGGCATTTACTGTCGGGGCCTTCGGCATGATCGGTGCGCCGCCGGTCGCCGGATTCATCAGCAAGTGGTATCTAGGCCTGGGTGCGCTGGGGGCAGGCCAAGCTTGGGTGGTCTTCGTACTGGCCGCGAGCAGCCTGCTCAACGCAGCCTATTTCCTACCGATTCTGCATCGAGCATGGTTCCGGGAGCCTCCGGATACCTGGCCGGATGAACACGACTTCGGTCGCAAGGAGACCGCCTGGATGCTACTGTTACCACCAGTGGCCACAGCTCTGATGGCGTTGGCCGCAGGCCTGGTGGCATCGGCACCCTTCAGCCCCCTGGATTGGGCAAATCTCATCACGGCGCGGGAGTTTTATCGGCCATGAGCGCAGAGTTTTACGGTATTTCATTGTGGTTTGTTGTGGCCTGGCCTCTGCTTTTGGCCATCCCAACGCTGCGCTCACACCTGCCATGGCCTCGGTATCTAGCCATCATACCTGCAGCGCTGTTGTTGCTACTACCGGGTGAGGCCACTCAGGCATTTCCCTGGTTGCTATTCGGAATTGAATTTGCCGTAGATGGCGAAATCCGGTGGATTCTGGCCATGGTCGTAATGATTTGGATCACGGCCGCGATGGTCATCAAGTCTTCGTGGCGCGCTCCTGTGCATGATCGCGCGACCACATTTTTTCTGCTGACCCTGGCTGGAAACCTGGGAGCGGTTTTAACAACCGACCTGGTTGGTTTCTTTAGCTTTTCGACACTTATGGGCTACAGCTTTTATGGATTACTGATTGAAGGTGGAGATGCAGCGGTCCGACGCGCCGGGCGTCTTTACCTCGGCTTTCTAATTATCGCCGATCTAGCCCTGTTCGAAGCTTTGTTGCTTGCCGCATCCACGACAGAGGATTTGCGCTTTGAATTTGTTCGCCACGCAATGGCGGGGGCTGCGTCCACTCAGCTCTATCTTTGGACTGTACTGGCCGGGTTTTTCCTCAAGGCGGGAGTTTGGCCACTTCACCTGTGGCTGTCAGCCTTATTCAAGTCGGAGAAGTTGCCAAGTGCCTTGTTGCTGGGCGGTGTTCCAATTGCAATGGGACTACTTGGGACAGCTCGTTGGCTACCGGTCGGAGGAGGGCACGCCTTTTACATGATTGGTACGGGTATTCAAATACTGGGTGTGGTGGCCATGCTGTATGCCGCGCTAATGATTTTTACGCACCGATCTGTGAAACTGTTGCCTGCTTTAGTTGCCGTCGCTGCGACAGGGGTGTACGTAGCTGCACTTGGGACGGGACTGGCTCATCCGACTACATGGTTGCAATATGGATATCTTACTTATCCCTATATCGCCTCACTGGGTATCGTCATGGCTACGCTTAGCGTAGCCGTTAGTAACTTGCAGTACACTGACCAGCAACCCAGCGATGCCTTGCAACGAATTGACTCTTTTAAACTACGGGCCGGACGATGGATAGACGTGATCCAACGATGGCTTAAGAATAAGTTGCTTGGGTTCCAATCTATTTGGCAGGTCTCATGGCTTAAGGCAATGAAGCAATATCAGCGCGTCATGGCTTTACAACGACCGACGGGATTGCTGACTAGCTGGAGTTTCAGTACCACATTGTTTGTGTTATTGGGATTGGCACTGGCTTGGCTAGCGAGTTAACGAAAAATATGTCTTTAGCATGGAACTACATGTTTGGATAAAGGTTGAAATACCTAGCGCTCGGCCATCAAATAGTGCCGGATTTGTTGATTGGTTATATTTCAACCAGACTTGCGGATTTCCTCGTTGAATATTCACGGCTGTTTTATACCAGATCAACCGGTCAAGATAATAGTCATCTAATAAAATTTAGTGAATAATGATATCCGAGTGAATATTTGATGGAAACCCATGACTTTTTTCTTTACCTGCTAATCATTCTTTTGACGGCACGGTACTGCTAATTTTGCATATTAACGGATACACTATTGCTAATCCCACCGTACTGGCGTGCATTAGCCAAGAAGAATTGGAAAATCTTTTTTAAATAGCCTAGCGACTGGCTGACTATTGCCCCATCTTTGATTACCACGATCTAATATTATTTTGTGCGGTTCCCTATAGTGTGGGAAATTGTGTAACCTGGGTAGCAGACTGACGTCCAGCATAGGTGGACTATCATTAGAGTGTAGACACCACGCATGCACACGGCAACCGTACTAAAAAGTGGTGTGTTGTGGTGCGTGTGCGGTAGTGAATTTATAAGCCTGATGCAGGGCTCTGCTGCGTTATCCTATAAGTTGGCAAAATATTTGAGTGATCGACTGTAACAAAGTGAATCGAGGTCGGAAAAGTTGGCTCGCTACGATGTCGCACAAAGGCTTCGTTATTTATTGTTAGAGCTGGTTGAAACAGGGGGGGTGCCAAGACAACAATCGATTATATTTGAATCCTTGTCCAACACACCAGTATCCCGCAACCTTGATTGCGTCTTCCCGTTAAACAGTCAGTACGATAAATGGGGGATCTACGCCGTCAGAAGATAATCGAATTTAATCGACGTGAGCTTCTTATTCTAAACAAAACGGCATTAATGGAAACGGATAATATAAGCCATATTAAAAGTAACCCGAGTTAATCCAAAAATGGGTATATATGCTGGCCACATAGCCCAATGCAATTACCGGAGTCCACTTGAGGTGACTGAAAAAAGTGTATTGACCTCTGGCTTGTCCCATGAGGGCCACTCCGGCCGCTGAGCCGATGGACAACATACTACCACCGACACCGGCGGTAAGCGTTACCAGTAGCCACTGACCGATGGACATATCTGGATTCATGGTTAAGACAGCAAACATTACCGGAATGTTATCCACAATGGCGGACATTACGCCCACTGCAACATTGGCCGATGTGGCACCCCAGCCGGTGTACATGAGTTCCGAGGCCAATGTCATATAACCTATGAATCCCAGACCACCAACACATAAGACTACTCCGTAAAAAAACAACAAGGTGTCCCATTCGGCGCGGGCAACCCCACTGAAAACATCAAAAGGGATGATGGAACCCATTTGACCATCGTGTTCGGCGTTATCTGGAACGTGTTGATCGCGGTGGGAGGTTTTTTTCAGGAAAAACCCAAAAATTTGTAAATAACCCAATCCGGTAAGCATGCCAATTACTGGAGGTAGGTGTAGAAAGTTGTGAAAACTCACGGCGGTGAAAATAGTGAGTAGGAAGAGTCCGATGATACGTCGTGCACCGCGCTGCATGGACACCACTTCACCACTTGCCGAGGGTTTTACATCGGGCACGGCAAAATGCATAAACGCGGCAGGGACAACGAAATTGACAACTGAAGGTACAAATAAGGCAAAAAATGTCCAAAACTCGACTGTGCCTTTTTGCCATACCATGAGAGTCGTAATATCGCCAAAAGGACTAAACGCTCCGCCAGCGTTAGCAGCTACAACGATATTGATACAGGCCAGGCTTATGAAGCGAGCGTTGCCAGCACCAACCGCTAGGACCACGGCGCACATTAATAATGCAGTGGTTAGGTTATCCGCTATAGGAGAAATGAAAAATGCCAATATGCCGGTAAGCCAAAATAAGCCGCGGAAACCGAGCCCTTTACGGATTAGCCAAGATCGCAGGGCATCAAATATGCGTCGTTCCTCCATGGCATTGATATACGTCATCGCGACCAGTAAAAACAGCATCAACTCCGAGTATTCCAGTAGATTGTGCCGAATGGCATGTTCTACCGCTTCAGGTTGACCGTTACCGCCGTAGGAGTAATACCAGGCAATTGTGCCCCAAATAATACCCGCTGCAATAATCACCGGTTTGGATTTGCGTAAGTGGGTGAACTCTTCGGCCATTACCAGCGCATACGCTAGGACAAAAATTGCAATGGCAAAATATCCTACAGCATGTGAAGTGAGGTCTAACAGTGCTGGTGCTTCGGCGGCAGCCAAAGAAATGCCAGGAAGCACTAATATAAACGCCGTTAACAAAAGAAAGGCGATTTTATTGTTATATGTCATAGTGTGGCCTCAAAATATAAGATTCATCATGCCTATAACCACGATCAAAAACAAAATGGTCATAATACCGCCAGCACGCATAAAGTCGGGTACTCGATACCCACCCGGCCCCATAATTAAAGCGTTAACCTGATGGGTGGGGATTAAAAATGAATTCGAAGTCGCCAATGCGACGGTAAGAGCGAACACTGCCGGGTCGGCGCCTGCACCAATGGCGATATTTACCGCTAAGGGAACCAGCAATACGGTAGCGCCCACATTGGACATGACCAGGGTAAAAAACGTCGCCAGAACCGCAACGGCCGATTGTATCACCCAGATTGGCATATGGCCCACTACCGATAAGGTTTGTTCGGCAATCCATTTTGCGGTGCCGGTTGATTCTACGGCCATACCCAAAGGAATGAGCGATGCAAGCAAGAACACTGTTTTCCAGCTCACCGCCTCATAGGCTTCTTCAATGGAGAGTACACGGGAAAGCACCATGCCGATAGCGCCGGTGAGCAACGCCACAGACAGTCGAATATCGGTGAATAAGACCATGGTCAGAGCGATAGCAAAAAACAATAGGGCCCAACCTACTTTCTGCGGCCGCAGTTCCTCATGGGGAAATTCCGTGGTAACAACCACAAATCGGCTATCAGACTCCAGTCGTGCAAGCGCGTCCCAGGTAGTATGGACCACTAATGTGTCGCCAGCTTGCAATGGCAGATCACGTATGCCGTCGCCTTCACGCAGGGTTTCACCTTGGCGGTGTAAGGCCACCACGGCTATACCAAGCGTTTTTCGCATCCATACATCGCGGGCGCTTTTACCGATTAAACTGGAGCCCGGTGGAATAACCACTTCACCAATACCGGCTTTGGTGGGGGCCAGTGACTCGGTAAACGTGGTAATAGTATCGCGCAAATCAAGTTCGTATTCCCTGACCAACCTTTCGAGGTTGCGCGGTGCCGCTAAAATTCCCAGCACGTTACCTGCTTGAATACCGATATCACGGGCCAAACTACCCGGTCCTATGCGTAAATCGTCACTGCCGCGCAGGGCAGCGATAATGCGAACGCGACCCTGATGCTCGATATCGTCCAATTGTTTTCCCACAATCGGACTGTCGGCAGGTACTTCCACCTCGAACAAATCATAGTCCAGTCCATAGACATCCTTAAAATATTTCATTGTATCCGTGCCGGTGGTGGCATTTTCTTCATCCACTTTGGGCAGTACGAAACGCCCGGCGATTACAAAATAAAGAATTCCCGCGGTTACCAACACCACACCGATAGGCGTCACCGAAAACAAACCCCATGTGGCCATTTGTTTATCGACTGGTAGGGCGGTGTTGGACGTGAGAATAAGGTCATTGAGCAAGATCAGTGGGCTTGAACCCACCATGGTGATGGTGCCTCCCAGGATGGCACAAAAACCCATAGGCATTAATAACCGCGACATGGGCAGGCCTGAACGAGCAGAAATTCGCGATACCACCGGTAAGAATAATGCAGCGGCCCCTACATTTTGCATAAACGAAGAAATGACTGCAACAGTGGCGGAAATAATAGGAATAATGCGTCTTTCAGTAGTGCCACCCACTTTTAGAATAAAGGAGGCAACCTTACTCATAAGACCGGTTTTATCCAGACCGGCTCCTATGATCATAACCGCTATAATGGACATAACGGCGTTACTGGCAAAGCCGTCAAACAAATGCCTGTTATCCACCAGACCTTGATGCAATCCCATTATGGGTGCTAATAAACTCGTCAAACCCAATAACACCATGATACTGGCAGCGGCCAGATCCACGCCCACAATCTCGAAGGCAAATAAATAGATGGTCAATAGTAAAATTGCGTTGACCCAGGCGATCTCGATGGTAGGTACCACGCTGGTTACATACACGCCCAGGATAAGAAAGAGTACTGCAGCGATCCCTTGTTTACGATTAAACTGTGGTGGTTGCACGACCACAGTATCTTCATCTGCTAATCTATTCAATGGTTTGAGTCCTTTTTATTGCAATCTAACTATTTTTATTTAATAACCACAACTTAACAATATGGATGCCGTTCCTGAATGCATGAGTTTCGAGTTACCGGCGTGTTTCTTCACAGTGCAGCTCCTTATATCCAGACGCTAGAGGTTTGTCTATATAGCAAAAGTAATACCAAATTTGAGGTTATGTAACCGCTTGAATAACATTAATAATTATTATGGTTTTAGAGATAAATAATACTTATGTATATATTAAACAACCTGCTTTAAGAATTAATCCAAGATTAATCAATGCTGATGGTTGGAGGATGAAGCCTCGGCGGTAAGCTCTGCAAAGCCGCAGAGATCCTGGAAATCGACTACGCAATACCCTAATGTGCCCCTGGTTCTCATGCGGAGCGTCCAGTGGTGTCCGCTTAAAATCTAATATCAATGAAAATTGAGCTATTCGTGGATACCATACTCTGTTAGTCGTTATAGTTAAAGGAATTGAAAGTGGCAATTTCGTGGTAGGAATATGGTTTTGACCGATGTATTATGCGAAATAATGTTTTTCATCGATAACCGCCAACAATTTTTCCGTCCGCTGACGAGCAAATACCGAGAACAGGTCATTGAAAGCCTGCGTAATCTTTATACGAGATTATACAGTTCGCTGGCTGACTACAGCCGTGCATTGTCCAAAGAACAAATCCTTGAATGTTTTCAGGAAGCTGTGACGCGCACACCGGTGCTTGAGGATGACAGTCCGGTGGATGATGCCATTCCTCACAACAAGAGCGACCGCGAACAGGCCATTTGGATTTTAAATTTGTTGTTGGAGAATGGTTGGTTGGAGTGCCAGGTGGATGAAGCGACCTGGCAAAGCAGTTATGGATTTAGTCGGGTTGGACGCTTATTTGTTCAGCCTATGGTGGAAACCGCAGCAGGTAAATTTCGCACCCGCCACCGCAATACACGAAATACGCGTAATGCACTTCAATCCTTTCTGAATCAGGCAGAGGTCTATGATCTTTTGGATGCCTACGAGTATTCAGAGCGTATCGTCAGTGATTTTAGTGATGTCATTGCCGAACTGGATGAGAAAAAACGTCAGCTTGTTAAGGAAGTCGAGACGCAGCAGGTTGTGCAACGGGCCACAGATGAATTTTTTGATTTTATGGAAAAGCGTTTTGTGCCCGATTTGGCGGTGAGGCTGTCTGCCGACAGCGTCGAGCGCTATCGCGACGAAATTAAAGCGCTTATCGGCAAGGCAAAACGCAAAGATAAGGACTTTAAGGTTAAGGTTGAAAAAGAACTGCGTAAGGTGGCGCCTGAACTTGTTACCGATAGCAAACTTTCCATATATTTGGCAATACTGGATGCTATTGATTCACGTATGCACAGTGCCAGTGACATCATGTTACCTGCATTACGCCAGGCCTTGCATAATTTTACCCGGCGTGCCGATATAATTATTCGGCAACTTAGCTTTACCAGCGGTGGTCAGCGCAACCGGCTATTAGCCGTTTGTAAAGAGATAAGCGTAAAAAAGAAACCAGAACAAGACAAGCTGTTGGCGTCTGCTGGCGAGGTATTGTCACAACTATCGATCGGTTTTGTCGATCCTGCTGCCTTGAGACTCCATGCAGGAAAGGATAGCCGCATTGTCAATTCCCTCGCCGAAGAACATAGTCGGCCCGATAAAACTACCTTGCGAGAATTATTTATTGCTCAGGCCCTGGAAAAAGCATTTTTGGTTAATAATCAGGATTTGAAGGACTATATTATAGAAGCCTTAAGCAAAGGTCATCGTATCAGTACCCAAAATCTGCCCATGCAAAATGCCAAAGAATTATTATTGGCCGTGCATGCTATTGAAATCGGGTCTGCCGGTCAGAAGCACAGCAATTTTCGTTTTAAGGTGACACCTATTGGTCACAAGGTCCACACCGATTATTTTGCACAAACGGATGCATTTAGTATTGAGTTACAAGAGATAAATGAACATGATTAGTGATTCTATACAAGAAACGCTTGAGCGGGAGAACGTCAGTCTCACCGAATTTAAGGAACTGGTTATTCGGCTGCTTAACTACGGTGTATTGTGTCGCAGTGAAAGTCAAACAGAACAATATTTATATGATCGCTATTTGCGTGTTAAAGAATTGCTCGGCGATTATTTTGCCATAATGGACGTGCATATTTTTCACGAACCTAAATTTGAATATTTGCGTGTGTATCCACCTGCCAGCCAAGTGCCTGGTATGGAAGACACTGAACTGACCCCATTTGGGGGCAGCCTGCGCAGTCGTCTACGACAAGAAGAGGTGGCCTTAATTTTGGTGCTACATATACAATACGACAAGGCCTTACATGAAGGCCAGGTGGACGAACATGGTTTTGTTACGGAATCAATGGAATCCTTAAGTATTGCCATGAAAAACATATTGGGTCGCAGTTTGCCGGATAAGTTGACGGATAGACGGCGCTTATTCCAACGCATACGACAATTGCGCTTAATTGATTTTCGTCAGGAAGCAGATATTGAGAGTGGCGAAGGCTGGCTTAAAATTCACCCGATGATTGTTAGTTTTATTAATGAAGAAGCCTTGCAATCGCTGGACACTGACATTTCTGAGCAATCGGACAAAGAAGAAATGCAGCAACAATCTACTCAGGCCTCTGATGGGGAATTAAGCCATGTTCCTTAAAAAATTTATTTATGTGAATTGGGGCAACATCCCCAATATTGAATTTGAACTTGGGCCTATCAATTTGTTATCGGGTGGTAATGGTTCAGGTAAAACGACGGCCGCCGACGCCATTCAAACCATAATGACGGCCTCACACGAAAATTTATTCCAGTATAATCCCGGACAGGATGAAACGACACAGAAAGGCCGCGGTGGAAAAAAGGTACGTACATTGGCCTCCTATATATTGGGTTGTGATGATGGCAGTTACGCGCGCCTCGATGCCACCGACGGCTATTTGGCCGCGGTATTTCACCCTACTGAGGGGGAGAGTGGGGATGCCTTCACCGCATTGATTGGAGTACGTGCCTGGTTGGAACAAACCGCAAACCGTAACGCAGCACGACAAGACAATATCGTATTCTTTATTTTACCCGGCGAACAATTGTCCATAGGGGATTTGATCCAAGAAAAAAATGCTGCCAAGCATATTGTTTCCCTGGATAAGATACAGGCGCAAATGTTAAAAACCTTTGGTCAAACCGGCGTCGAAAAATACGATACCAAAAAGGCCTATTTACGCCGCCTTTATGGCATATTGCGAGGAATGAATGGGGCTGTCACTGAACGGGAAGCGATGAACGCAGCCAAATCGTTTTCCCGTTTTATGGCGTACAAGCCAGTCAAAAGTATTAATAACTTTGTGGCACAAGAAATCCTGGAGAAAAAAGATCTGGGTGATGCCATCAAGTCCATATCGGGGCAATTAAAAACCATTAATGCGATGGAACGTGATGCCTCGCAGCTTGTTGAGTCCATTGAAATTCTTAAACATGCCAGTGACTACAGCCGTCAATACATCGACCAATGGATTGAACTGAATGTATTGGATTATACCCTGGCACAAAGTTCTTACCTAAAACAGCAAAAGGCCTATCTTAAATCTAAGAAGGCGCAGAAAGATTTACAGCAAAGCATTACACATAATATTGACGAAACCAGGCTCAACGGTCAACGGCGCCAGCAAATCCATGATCAACTCGTAAGCCTGGAGGCTCAACGCATGGGAGTCAGTGCCCTCCAGGAAAAAGATCAACTGGAACAAGAACGTGACGAAATGCAACAAAGCGCCGTTGAACAGGCAAAGCAATTATTACTGCAAGACAATCAGTTAAATACCAACTTCGAAAACAGTAACGTTATTGCCCAATGTCTAAAGAGTGCTGATATCGCGCAGGACCTGCCCTTGTTGGATGATCTGAACACCAGGGCGCTGTGCAATGAGTTATTGGAAGAAGGTAGGCGCGGTGACATTGATTTTAGTACCTTGCTGGGCCAAGACATACTTGGGGATTTAGCGCCGTTGGAAGACTATCTGGACAAGGCGCGTCAGGCACAACAGATTCACAATCGTTGGGTGTCGCATTGGCACAATTCTGAACCAGCTGTTGACGAAGAAAGTTTGCAAAACCAATTAAGCCGTGTGGCACATCAACACGAGAACCAATATGAACTTTTGGGCACTCAATGCAAACAAAAAAATCGCGAGGTTGAACGTCTACAGGCACATAAAACGAATTACCCAGCGTATGTTGAGCGTGCACTTAAGGTTATCGCTGGTCAGTGTCCAGAGGCGCAGCCTCAGGTACTATGTGATTTTGTCGAAGTGAAAGATGCCAATTGGCAGTCTGCCATTGAAGGTTATTTAGGTGGGGCTCGATTTTCCATAATTGTTAATCCAGAATATGAAGCCGAGGCTGTCCGCATTGTGCGCAATATGCCGGGTAGAGACAACCGGGCACGAATTATTCAAGGTGAAAAGGCGCAAAAAGATGCTAATAAATTGTCATTAAATCCAGACTCTATAATACACGTACTAGACTTTTCTCATGCTACCGCCAAATATTATCTCACCAGCAGTTATGGCAATGTATTACGAGTAGATTCTGCAAAGACCCTAGCGCATACCCGTCGTGGCTTGACTATTGATGGTATGGGGTCCGGTAACTACAGTATGTGGCGTTGTGATTTGCCAGACAGCGAATTAGTGTTTGGAGCCGCTGCAAGAGAGCGGGCGCTTAAGGCCAAAATAATTGAGCTGGATAACATGACAGAGCAGTGGCAGCAGGCTAACAATAGGTTGCAATTGACGGCGCGCTTATTGAAGTCTGTGAATGCACTGAGTGAATTATGCTACGCCGATGCAATTACAGATATTTTGAAGAGTTACCGTGATCTACAAAAACTCGAACAAATATTAGCGCAACTCGATCTTTCCGAGCATCATGAGTTGGAAGCGCGCCTCGCTGAGGTAAAAAGCCAAGAACAACAATGGGCAGAAAAGGAAAGAATTTTACTTGAAACTAAGGGACAGTTAGAAGAAAAATTCAAACAGATAAAGCAGGTATGTGAAAAACTCAATCAACAACAAGAGGAAAATTTGCAAACGGTGGAGCAGTGTGAAGATAATCTTCACGCTATTGCAAAATACTGGACGGATTTTAATTCGGAAGCTCAATTGGAGCAGGCTGATACTCAAGCCAAGGATATTAATCAACAGGTCAATGAAAATTATCACGTCGAACTGGAAAAAAATCTACGCAGTACGGAACGCAAGTTGGATGTAGAAATACAAAAGCACAACCAAAATTGCCGGCCTTCTGACGTAATCTACTACCGGTGTTTTGACGGAGAGTACGATGCTACCTTATTTAAAGGCATTTGTGCTTTAGAACAAGATATCGGTCGCGTTTATAATCAATTGCAAAACAATGTGCTTGTGGAAAAACATGAACAATTGACGCAGTTGAAACAGAGTTTTGATAGTGCATTTGTTACCCACCTATGTCATTCGATTTATCAAGCTATTAGCGATGGTAAAAGGCAAATTGAATTGCTGAATACGGAACTGCAACATCACAAATTTGGTACCGATGAGGAAGTGTTTCGTTTTGCGCAAAATGAAATTTCCCAGTTTCGTGATTACGAACGGTTTTTTAAAGAAGTGATGCAAATTCCGCAATTGGGTGATGAGCTAAGCTTGTTTGAGGCCAAGCTCTCGGACAAATCAATCCAAGTGCGCGAACACCTAATTAAAATGTTGCTGGACGAAGATGAACAAAAGGCCCTCAAAGAACTTGAGCGCATCGCTGATTATCGCAACTATTATCAATATGAAATCTACAAAGAGGTAGAGGGCAAAGAATCAATAGCACTTAGCGAATACGGTACCGGTAGTGGTGGTCAGTTGGAAACACCTGCCTATATTATTCGATCGGCGGCTATTACCTCTGCTTTTCGCTTTTCAGAAGGAAGTAATCACCTAAGAATGGTATTAGTGGATGAAGCGTTTTCGAAAATGGATGAATTACGTTCCAGGGAAGTTATTAATTATTTAACCCAGACACTTGGACTGCAACTCATTTTTATTATGCCCACCAGTAAATGTGGGCCATTTCTTGACCTCATTAGCAATGATTTTATTTTTGCAAAATGCCCCAGCGAACAACCACGCGGGCAACTTAATACACGGGTTTTGGTAGATCGCAAGCAATGTAACCAGGAAAAAATCAAGGCGTTGTGGGCCAATCACCGCCGAACTATCCATCAACAGGCCGAGTTGGATTTTATGGATGAAGTCTTGGCTTAGAAATTAATTAAATTGACATGAATACAAGCAATTGTCCTCCGTGGTTGAAAGAACAAGCTGAAATATCGGCCCTGTTGGATTATTTTGTCACAAAACTTGATGGGAAACCTGAGCAAGCATGGATTCATTCTCCAGGTGTAACCATAACCAAGAAACGCTATCCCTGGCTTTTTTCTCTGGATGAGCAGTCAGATCAAAAGTGGGATTATTTGCTTAGTCTGGTTAATGATTACGGGATATTCGAGCTTAAGCGTGACAAAAAACGTAATCCTCTCGATCCGGAATTTAGCAGCGCTCGCTTGCGCTTAAACCTTGATACGGTGGATCTGCTACGTCGGTGGCTAGATAGACCGCTAATACCATCGGTCCAGAAACAGTGGCGAACCTTGGTCGATAAGTATATTACAGATAATACCGAGCAATTGAAAAAACGTGCAATTACCTATGAGGGAAAATCTCTAGAAGATGTCATTACGGCGTTTACTCATTTAGGCCGATGTATAGACCAAGGTTTAACCCTAAGGCAGCTCAGTGCAAAATATTTTTGGGGCGATTCTAAATTTCTAGAAGGTCGTGAAGAATTAATAGTAAACTTGTTTCCTAAGCTAATAATTACCCCTAGGCCCGTTATTATCAACGTATTTTTGCCCAAAGAGATTCATGCAGTATTATTTATAGAAAACCAGGATAGTTATTTAAATGCGGTGTATGCGCACTCTAACACTATGCGTCATTTGGCCTTAGTTTATTGTGCCGGCTATCGAGGAACCGCAGATCGAATTCGTGATCCCCAATCTATCAGTTTACATTATCAGGGCACAGTTCTTCCAGAAAATCAGCAACATTTTGAATCTTGGTGGTATAAGGCATCAGATACTGATATACCGGTCTACTTTTGGGGCGATCTTGACTTTGCCGGTATGAGTATATTAAAAACACTTAAGCAACGTTTTAATCACATTCAGGCTTGGCAGTCTGGATACCAAAAGATGTTACAACACTTAGAAAAGGGTAATGCACATCCACTTCAGTCAAGTAACAAGGGCGATCAACCGGATCCAGGTACTACAGGTTGTGCCTATGCCGACACCACATTATTACCGGCCATAAGACGGACACACACCTATGTAGATCAGGAAGTGGTTAGCTGGATTGACACACAAAAGTAGGGTGATCAATCACTGCTGTCCCGTTAACTCTCACCAAACAGATATTATATAACCGTAGCCTGGAATCTACCGCTCCTACAGAACACTGGCACATTTGTAGGAGCGGCTTTAGCCGCGAAAAATCTCGATGGTCCAATCGGGTGAGCAGATACCATTCAAGATTATTTGCGTAGTTAACGAGACGGCAATGAATAAATTTAGTAAATTATGTATGCGTCATACAGGCCAGAGGTATATAATTGAAACAAATAAATTCAACGCCCCTATACTCACTTAGAGTTTAATCTGCAATCTTGGATCTATTGCTCACTATGACACCACGATTTCAATACACCAAAGCGCCCACTGCGCATCGAAAAGATTTCGCCAATATTCGTTCACTTTTGCCTTACATATTGGAATTCAAGGGGCGTGTAATGTTGGCCTTGAGTTTTCTGCTCATGTCAAAATTGGCAAACGTCGGCGTACCGCTGGTATTGAAAGAAATCGTCGATGAACTTGACCGCGATATTTCCTTGGCTGTGATTATGCCTGTTGGCTTGTTAATGGCTTACGGCGCACTGCGGTTAGCCAATTCTCTATTTAACGAACTGCGCGATGTTTTATTTACCCGAGTTCGTTACCGGGCAATGCGTCGTTTAACGATTCGAACCCTGGAGCATTTGCATGATTTGTCACTGCGTTTTCATCTTGAGCGAAAAACCGGAGCGATAAGTTCTGATCTGCAACGCGGTGCTGGCAGTCTCAGTACTTTATTAAATTTACTAACGTTTAATATAATACCCGTAGCCGTTGAATTTTTTATGGTGGCCGGGATTTTACTGGCAAAATACGATATTGTTTTTACCGTGGTGATATTTGCCTGTGTTGCCGTCTATATTACGTTTACCTTACTGGTAATGAATTGGCGCATGGAGTTTCGCATTGAAATGAACCGCCTTGAATCTAAGGCCAATAACGAAGCAATTGATAGTCTTATTAACTACGAAACCGTTAAATATTTTAATAATGAGACCTTTGAGTCCCAGCGTTGCAACAACACTCTGGATACATGGGAAGACAAATCCGTACAAAGTCAGACCTCTATGTCAGTTTTAAATTTTGGCCAAGGTACCATTATTGCCGTAGGTGTTACTCTGGTAATGATTTTCGCCGCTAGTGAAGTGGTTGATGGTAATATGACTCTCGGGGATTTAGTCTTAGTTAATGCGTTTTTATTACAGCTGTTTATTCCTCTAGGCTTTCTTGGTATGGTTTATCGATCCATTCGCTATGCGTTGGCCGATATGGATCAATTGGTTAAACTACTTGGTGAGACACCAGAGATAGTCGATAAGCCCGCTGCAAAAGACCTTGCAGTAAGGCAGGGTGAGATTGTATTTGATCATGTTGATTTTGCCTATCAATCTGAGCGCCCAATATTACACGATGTTAGTTTGTCCATAAAGCCAGGTCAAAAACTCGCGGTAGTGGGTGAGAGCGGTTCTGGGAAATCGACTTTAGCACGCTTGTTGTTTCGTTTTTATGACGTTAAAAAGGGCCGCATTCTTATCGATGGGCAGGATCTGCGCGATGTTACCCAGGACAGTTTACGCAAAGCCATCGGTATAGTACCCCAAGATACAGTACTGTTTAACGAATCGATTTATTACAATCTACTCTATGCACGCAACGACGCAACACGCGAAGAAGTCATCGAAGCGGCAAAAATGGCGCACATCCATGATTTTATACTGTCATTACCCAAAGGCTATGACACCATTGTGGGTGAGCGTGGACTGAAATTATCTGGCGGTGAAAAACAACGCGTGGCCATTGCGCGCACAATTCTAAAGTCTCCTAAAATTTTAATTTTTGACGAGGCAACATCGGCACTCGATAGTAAAAGCGAACAAGCCATACTAAAAGATCTACGTGCAACTGCGGCTAATCATACCACCTTAGTGATCGCGCATCGTTTATCTACAATAGTCGATGCCGATGGCATATTAGTGCTAGATAATGGTAGGGTCATCGAGCAGGGTAGTCATCATGAACTGTTGGCCCAGAAAGGCCGTTACGCTCATATGTGGGAGTTACAACAACAAGAAGAGTCCAGTAAACTAGAGGACGGAAATGCAACTATATAAATTAGAGCTAGTGTGGTGTTATGAATGAATACGATAGCAAATGTTCCAAAAAAATACCAAACGTCTGATGGTGCGGATATCCGTATCGGACTCGCCTTAGGCAGTGGATCGGCACGGGGCTGGGCCCATATTGGTGTCATCCAAGAGTTGGAAGAAATGGGCATAAGGCCAGGCATTGTGGCAGGCAGTTCTATAGGAAGCTTTGTCGGCGCGGCCTACGCCAGCAATCGCATAGATATGTTGGAAAGCTGGGTGCGCTCACTCACTTGGAAAGAAATCCTCAACTTTATCGATCTAACGGTAATAGGTGGGGGATTTATCCAGGGCGATAAACTGTTTGATTTTGCCCGCCAACATGTGAAGGAGGACTCCATTGAGGCATTGCCACGCCTGTTTGGTGCAGTGGCCACTGAACTGGATACCGGGCGTGAGGTTTGGTTCCGGGATGGTCCTCTACTGGACAGTGTCCGCGCATCCATTGGGCTTCCCGGATTATTTACTCCTGTGAAGTTAAAAGACCGGTGGTTGGTGGATGGCGGTATTGCCAATCCTGTTCCGGTATCGTTGTGCCGTGCCATGGGCGCGAATGTGGTTATTGCGGTTAATCTTAATGGCGATATTGTCGGCAAACATGGTCGCGATCGTCACAAGTTGTTAGAAAATGATGAAAGGGAAATCAGTAATAAAGAAGAAATACTCCTGGGCAAAGCAACACTATGGGATAGAATTTCAGGTCAAATAAAAGACAACTTAACCGAACGTAAAAACTTTATGTTATCGCAGTTATTGGGTGACAGCCTTGATTCACCAAGTTTATTCGACGTACTGGCAAGTAGTATTAATATTATGCAAGACCGCATCACCCGTAGCCGCATGGCGGGTGATCCCCCGGAGATTATTCTCTCACCACGATTGGCACAATTGGGACTTTTAGAATTTGATGAGGCCGCTATAGCCATTGAGGAAGGACGCGCCAGTGTACAACGGATGCAAGCCGCGTTAGAACAATCAATGCAAGATTTATAGGACTAGGTGTAAAGGTCAGCAATTAATTCCTGGTATTGCCATTTAGAGTGTCGCAGATTGGCGACACTCACTAGACTGCATGTCTTTTATTTGAAAAAATATTTATACCGTAAAAATTGAGTCTTATTTTGAATAATTTGAATTTTTCTCAATATTATAATAGGTTGGAAATAATGGAATTATTATCTGTTTATGAATAATTAATAGTTCAATATAATAATTTTCTGTTTTCTGCATCTATGTCCTATCCGTTATTTCTTTGATAGATATATTCCAATTTAAACAAATACTTAGTTAAGTGTCGTCTACATGAGACAGTTGCAGATAGCTTCAATCTTATCTATAGTTTGCGCCTTCAAATATGTCTTAGAGAAGCTTACTCAAATTTTAAAAAATTATGGAGGGGGGTCGTAAATGGATTATTATAATCACAGTCTACCTAATAGTAATGCTCTAAGATATTCAAAATTCCATGTTTATGAGATCGGGATATCTATTCTAGCGATTATGATAACGTTTGTAACGACAAGTATCGTTGTAAATGAGGGCAGTAATTTACTTGGTGTACTCGCAGATGAAGAACGTTGGATCGATTTCTCGGGACATGCGTTTTTTCTATTTGTCATTGGCTGTCTTGTATATGGTGGTATGGTATTTTTAGTTACCCGTACAATCTATTATTACCGATGCTGGCGTCATATTCCTGCTTCACAAGATGAATTAAATCAGCTAATAAACAATACAGACTCGACACCTTATCTAACCATTCTTGTTCCCGCCTATAAAGAAGAAGAAAAAACTATCTATCAAACTTTGATGTCTGCAGCATTACAACATCACAATAAGAAACGAATTGTATTGCTGCTTGATGATCCTCCTCAATCTAAGTCACTTAGTGATCAAAAAGCACTTATTGTTGCCCGTTCTATACCATTAAAAATACAAAGAATGCTTGATCTTCAAAAAAAACCCATATTAACCGCATTAACTCAATTGAATAAGAATTGTGAACGTAATTGCATCATTATTAATAATGAAAAAGAAATACTACTGGGTCAGATTCAAAGTGTGGCGTTGTGGTTTGCGGATCAAGCTCAGTCTTATCCAGTCTCTGATCATGCTGATAGAGCTTTTGTCGAAAATATTTTTGAAAAACATTTTCGTATGCTGATTGAAACACAAAAAGCTCTGAAGGCGGATTTTAGCAACTTAACATCAGAACAGGTTGTTGTAGCGCTTCGACAAGAATATAAAAAGCTTGCTGCTATATTTACTGTAGATATTTCAAGTTTTGAACGTAAGCAATTTGAAAATCTTTCTCATGAGCCAAATAAGGCGATGAATCTAAACAGTTACATTGGCTTACTCGGGAAAAACTATAAAATCATTAGTGAAAACAATAAAACACTCTTACGCGAATGCGACGCGTTACACTGTGAACTTTCAATACCCGATTCGGAATTTATTATCACGCTTGATGCGGATAGCATTGTCGTACCGGATTACGCGCTGCGCCTTATTCATGTCATGCAACAAAAAGATAATTCCAATTTGGCCGTTGTACAGACACCTTATAGCGCTTTTCCTGGCGCTACAGGTGCTTTGGAACGGGTAGCTGGCGCTACTACTGATATGCAATACATTATTCACCAAGGATTTACTGGCCTTAATGGAACATATTGGGTTGGTGCAAATGCGTTGATACGTAAGAGTGCCTTAGAAGATATTGTTACGACGAGTGCTGAGCGTGGTCATGTTGTAAAACGCTATATTCAAGATCGAACAGTCATAGAAGATACTGAATCCAGTGTTGATCTTGCTGAAAAAGGTTGGCGATTATTCAACTATCCTGAAAGAATGGCGTATAGCGCAACACCACCTGATTTTGGTTCCTTAATTATTCAGCGACAACGCTGGGCGAATGGTGGCTTAATTATTTTACCCAAGCTTCTTCGCTACCTGGTTAAAGGGCCAATTTCACTATTTAAACTTGGTGAGGCGTTTGTCCGAATTCATTATCTGGTTTCCATTGCACTGGTCAATATTGGATTGGTGATAATTCTAGCTTTTCCAATAGCTTCTGAGCTTGAATCCTATTGGCTACCAATTATGGCATTGGGCTATTTTTGGTTATATGCGCGGGATTTGAAACTAATTGGCTATCGGTACTCAGATATGCTTCGCGTGTATGCTTTAACCCTGCTTTTGATTCCAGTTAATATTGCAGGCGTTTTTAAATCATTGCAACAGGCATGGACAGGAGAACAAATTCCTTTCGTGAGAACCCCAAAAGTGGCTGGTCGTACGACTGCACCAGCAATATTTATTTATGTATTGTGTGGTTTAGCAATAAATTGGTTTGTAACATCATATCTCAATATTGTGGATGAAAATTGGTTTCACGCCATATTTGCATTAGTCAATGCATTGATGATGCTTTATGCGATTGTCGCACTTATTGGCATTCAGGAATCGTGGCAGGGCTTGACGTTAGGCTCACAGATATCCCACAAAACATCCAGGAAAAAACTATATCGCTTATGGTTACGTATCAATCGTAAAACAATCAATATTCTGGGTAATACTCCATAAGAGAACGGGATCTGGCTTGCAATCGTGCATTGTGTTGGACAATTTAAATAACTAATTGAGTGGGAATTATGTTGAGATTGGTTTGAGAATGCCATAATGCAGGCCTGACACTGAGGTACTTTTGAACGCAATTTATGGCCACTTTTATTCATTCAACACTTGATCGAATCGGACACTGTCTTTCAGATCAAGTGCAGGCTAACATAGATAATGTATCAACACGTCCATACTTATTTAATTTGGCGTTTAATCGCAGCCATCTCAGCGTCGAGCTTCCATTGAAGTTTTTGATTGCAGTGGGCCAGTACGGTAAATAGTTTGTTGGCGACGGCTTCCAGATCGGCCAGGGATATGTCTGCATCTTCTTTATTGAGTGCTTCAACCACCTTGTCGAGACTGACATTAACCGACTTAACGGTTTTTTCTGCAGGTTCGGGTTTTTTGGATTGCGCGCAGGTTTGGTTACCACCTCGTAGCTGTGCCTGTTTAGCCCTTTGTAGAATGAGATTGAGAAATCCGCTGATGTCTTTCGCCTCATCTTTGCCCAGGCATGCCAAGCCCAAACTGACGGTTATATTGATAGGTTGAATGGTCTGGGTAAAAGGCGAGGCTATAATATCTTTGCGTATGCGTTCACATAATACCGCAGCGGCCATGCGACCGGCCGTGGGCGCCAATATGGCGAATACATTTCCACCGACTCGGGCGACGGTGTCTTCTGTGCGTAGAGTGTTTTTGATATCATTTGCAACCTTTTGCAACATTTTGTTGGTAACATTATCACCGCTAACAATTGTCTTGCCCGCAAGGTTGTCGATAGATACGGCTATAAAAGATAGCTCTTGTTTGTGTCGATTGGCGAAGGCCAATTGCTGCTCACCTCTTTGTAAGAAATACTTCTTATTATTGACCTTGGTGAGGGGATCGATGATAGATTGTTCGCTAAGTGCAACTTCAGTTTTGTGCAAGGCGTGTTGCGTGATGTCATGTTTCGAATGGGCCCGAACCCTGGCCAACATTTGAGGCTTATCGAAGGGTTTAACTACAAAATCTGTAGCACCCAGGGCAAGGGCCTTGTCGCGGACTTTGGTTTCACCTGCTTCTGCACCGGTAACCATAATAATCGGCACGGTATTTATGTCTTTAACGTCACATTCCCGTATGCGTTTAATGAGTCCGTAGCCATCTAGCTTGGGCATGCCGGCATCGGTTACTACGACACGGATATCGCGATTGGCATTGAGAATTTCCCAGCCTTCTTCTCCATCCCCGGCTTCCATCACTTCAAACTCAGCGTTAATCACCTTTTTAATGGATACGCGCACCAGGCGTGAATCGTCTATTACGAGGATTTTGGCTTTTTCGCTTGGTGCTGCGTTTGTGTCGATAGACATTGATTTACATTCCTTTTTTAGCATGGCTCAATATTCTATCGGCACAAACCACTGCTTACTTTATCGTAACCTAACTTGGGTCAATCCCTTTGATTATTAAGGAAAAACTAATCAACATATGGCCATATTTTCTGCCTGCTGCTGGCGTCCAGACTAGCAATATTGTCAATTTGAAACAGATTTCCCGCCACGTCGCGAATAAACAAGCCATTGGTGTTCATTTTTTGCGGCCACTCGTCCAGTTTCGTTTGAAAGTTGTAGGGACCTTGGCGCGTAATCACCTGCCAATTACGAATCTCAAACTCTGTTTCAATGGTAATGATTTTTTCTATCTCCATAATAAATGCGAACTCAGATAGGGCAGACTCGATTGCCATTCTTGATTCGTCATCCAACAAACTCAGATTCTTAATCAATGTGATTTCCTCACCCTGGAAAGTACGCAATGAAATATATTGGTTATTCTTACTCCAAGGAAAACAACGGCTGGGAATCACATTCACTGGATGTTGTTGGTTAATGCTAATGTTTAAACCACCGTCAGCGGTTTGACTGATTTGTATATTTTTCATGTTTTCTCCTTTTTCCTTTTTCCTTTTTCCTTTAACCTTTAACCTTTAACCTTTAACCTTTAACCTTTAACC
>Ga0316187_10001291_pt1 | contig 21420 bp, 20 predicted proteins | sample CroRivburrow1_MG_FD_204927 | JGI IMG/M metagenome (GOLD analysis project Ga0316187, IMG submission 204927) | Coastal sediment microbial communities from Maine, United States - Cross River worm burrow 1 | ecosystem: Environmental > Aquatic > Marine > Coastal > Sediment | place: USA: Maine...
AGTTGGCCAAGCAGGGCGTTGAGGTCGAAGTGGTCGATCCGCGCACCATCAAGCCTCTGGATGAACAAACCATTCTCGACTCGGTGGCCAAGACCAATCGCGCCGTGGTGGTTGAAGAGGGCTGGCGCTTTTCCGGCATTGGCGCGGAAGTGTCCGCCCGGATCATGGAAAAGGGCTTCGACCATCTGGATGCGCCGGTATTGCGTGTAACCGGCAAGGATGTGCCAATGCCCTACGCTCACAATCTGGAAGCCCTGGCGCTGCCTTCGGTGGAGGAGATTATCGCAGCCGCCCGCCAGGTCTGCCAGCGCAACTGATTCCAGGGGAGCCTTATGCCGATTGATGTATTCATGACCCAGCTTTCGCCCACGATGACCGAGGGCAAAATTGTGCGCTGGCTGAAAAGCGAGGGCGACGAACTGGTTTCCGGCGAGGTGATGGCCGAGGTTGAGACGGACAAGGCGACCATGGAAATGGAAGTCGTGGATGAGGGCGTGTTACACAAGATCATTTCAGCCGAAGGCGCGATCGTGCCGGTGGGCGCGGCCATCGCCGTGATTGCCGAGGACGGCGAAGATGTGCCTGCTGACTATCAGCCTGATGCCGGCGCTGCCCCTGTGGCTGTTGCTGATGAGGCTCCGGCTGCTGAGCCGGCGTCAGCCGAAGCCCCTGTGTCGGTGCCACAACCAAGCACACCTTCGGAACCTGCTGTGTCAAAACGCATCAAGGCCAGCCCGCTGGCCAGGCGTTTGGCCAAGCAGCTGGGCGTAAGCCTTGGTTCGGTGCATGGCACTGGCGCTGCCGGCCGCATTACCAAAGCAGATGTGGAAAAGGCGGCCAAGGCCGGCATTCGTATTGGCGCCGGCGAGCCGGTTGTAATCCCGACGCCCAAGCCGCTGCCACAGGGGCCGTTGCCCTATCATGAGGATGATTTCGAGCGCGTCGAAAACAGCATGATGCGCAAGGCCATTGCGCGCCGGTTGACCGAATCCAAGCAGATGGCGCCGCATTTCTATCTGACCGTCGATGTGGCCATGGATCGCCTGCTCGACCTGCGCGCTCAGTTGAATGAGGCGGCAGGCGGCAGCTTCAAGCTGTCGGTCAACGATCTGGTGATCAAGGCGGCGGCCAAGGCCCTGGTCGATGTGCCAGATGCCAATGCCAGTTGGACCGAAAGCCATACCCTCAAGCATAAATATGCGCATATCTCCGTCGCCGTGGCGCTGGAGGGCGGGCTGATCACGCCGGTGATCCGCTATGCCGAGCAGAAGACCGTGGTGGAAATCTCACACGAAGTGAAAGAGCTGGCTGGCCGGGCCAGAGAGGGTGGACTCAAGCCGGAAGAGTTTACCGGTGGCACATTCTCTATCTCCAACCTCGGTATGTTTGGCATTCGCCAGTTTGCGCCGGTGGTAAACCCCCCCGAGGGAGCGATATTGGCTGTAGGCGCAACCGAGTTGCGGCCGGTAGTGGAAGACGGCGAGGTCCGGGCGAGACAGATGATGACGGTTACGCTGTCCTGCGATCACCGTGTGGTTGATGGCGCCGTTGGCGCCAATGTACTCGCGGCGCTCAAGCGTCACCTGGAAGCCCCCGCCGGGTTGTTGATCTAAGTTAGAATTCACCACAGAGGCACGAAGGCACGGAGAATTACAGAAAACCGTTTTCCTTGATGACTTGGTGATCAGAAATATTTCGCCCACGAGGGGTGGCAACTCGATGATTTAAGATGTGAGAAAACAGAGAATCGATTTTCTGTTTTCGTGGAGCAAAAAGGCCGTGGATGGTTTTTTTGCGGTCCAAACAATGATGAGGTGTAACCGAATGCCGATTGATGTATTCATGACCCAGCTTTCGCCCACGATGACCGAGGGAAAAATTGTGCGCTGGCTGAAAAGCGAGGGCGACGAACTGGTTTCCGGCGAGGTGATGGCCGAGGTTGAGACGGACAAGGCCACCATGGAAATGGAAGTCGTGGATGAGGGTGTGTTACACAAGATCATTTCAGCCGAGGGCGCGATCGTGCCGGTGGGCGCGGCCATCGCCGTGATCGCCGAGGATGGCGAGGACGTGCCGGTCGACTATACGCCTGAGGGCGCGGGTGCGGCGATTGCGCTGGAGGAAATGCCACCCGAGGCTGTTGTTTCAGCCGAAGAAACGCCCGTCGCCACGCCGGAGCAAGTGGTCGAAACCATTACCGCGGCGCGGGCGGCATCGGACGACGAAGACGAGCATGAGCTGAATCTGAAACCCGCCGGCGTGTTCAACGCCGATGGCGAGTATGATGTCGTGGTGGTCGGCGCAGGCCCCGGCGGCTATGTGGCGGCCATTCGGGCGGCGCAGTTGGGGCTGAAGGTGGCCTGTATCGAGTCCACGCACCTGGGCGGCATCTGCCTGAACTGGGGCTGCATTCCTACCAAGGCTCTGCTGCGCACAGCTGAGCTGATCAATGTCATCAGGGACCACGGCAAGGAACTGGGCATCGGCTTGAGCGCGCCGAAACCGGAACTCACCGTGGCCGTCGATCGCTCGCGCAAGATTTCCGACAAGCTCAACAAGGGCATCGGTTTCCTGTTCAAGAAGAACAAGATCACGCATATCGAGGGCTATGCCCGATTTGCCGATGACAACAGGCTGCTGGTGGAAGGAAAGGACGGTGAGAAACAGGTCGCGGCCAAGCATGTGATCGTTGCCACCGGCGCCCGTGCCCGCGCCTTTCCCGGCATGGAGGTGGATGACAAGATCGTCATTACCTACAAGCAGGCCCTGGTGCCGGCGAAGACGCCAAAGAAGCTGGTGGTTATCGGCAGCGGCGCCATCGGCATGGAGTTCGCCTATTTCTATCGCGCCATGGGTTCGGAGGTGACGGTTCTGGAAGCCGCTGATCAGATCCTGCCGCTCGAGGATCACGAAATCGCTAAGGTCGTGGAGCGGAGCTTCAAGAAGAAGGGCATTCAGATTGTGACCGGTGCCATGGTGAAGTCGGCGAAGAAGGTGAAGACCAAGGGTGTGGTGGAGTACGAATCAAAAGGCAAGACCGAGACCATCGAGGGCGATCAGGTGCTGGTCGCTGTGGGCGTGATCGGCAATACGGACGACATCGGCTCCGAGCACACGCAGATGAATGTCGAGCGCAACACCATCGAAGTGGATGACTGGTGCCGCACAGATCACCCAGGCGTCTATGCCATTGGCGATGTCATTGGCGCCCCTGCCCTGGCGCATGTGGCCAGCCATGAGGGCATCGTGTGTGTCGAGGCGATTGCGGGGCTTGAGCCGCACAAGGTCGATTACGGCAATGTGCCGGGCTGCACCTATTGTCAACCACAAGTTGGAAGTTGCGGCAAGACCGAGAAGCAGTGCAAGGAAGAGGGTATCCCGGTCAAGGTCGGCCGAATGGCCTATGCGCCGAATGGCAAGGCTATGGGCCTGGGCGAGACCGAGGGCATGGTCAAGACGATTTTCCACGCCGAGACCGGAGAGCTGCTGGGCGCGCATATCGTCGGTGCCGAGGCGACCGAGCTGATCGTGGCGCTACAACTGGCGCGCACACTGGAAACCACGGAATCCGATTTGATTCATCATATGTTCCCGCATCCGACGCTGTCGGAGATGATTCACGAATCCGTGCTAGACTCCGAAGATAGAGCTATACATATATAGGCGACTAGTCTAAGTTTTTGGCCTAGCCAGCCAATATATTAAGGTAATATCTAGCTTTCGATGTGAAAGGTTAGTGTGGGATTGTTCCCCATTGCCTAGGAGGACACGATGGAAGCACGATTGATTGCATTAAAGCTTTTTTTGGATGAATTGAATCTGGATTGCGACATTTCTACCGTGCAGGATAGAAAGAGATTCCAGAAAGCGGTTTTTCTTGGCCAAATGGCAGGAGCTGAGATGGGGTACCGCTACGGGTGGTATCTTATGGGGCCGTATTCACCTGCACTTACACGTGATTATTATGAATTGTCAGAAGCTCTTTCGGTTGACGATGAGGATGTAGAAAAATACAGCCTTAATTCCAGCGTAAAATCACTGCTTGAACGAATAAAACCTCTTTTCTCTGTTCCGCCGAGCGTCAATTTAGCTGTTGAAGATTGGCTTGAATTGCTTAGTTCGATTCTTTACCTGGAAAAGGTTAGTGAGCTAGATGACGATACAATGCGAGAGAAAATCAAAACGGAAAAACCGGCACTCGTTGACCACATAGAAAAAGGTAGTGAAACCCTTGAGTCGCTAAATCTGTTATAGCTTTTTTCTTAATGCAGCTCGTAAAAACGATCAATGATCCTGTCCATGGGACGATAGGCATCACAAAGCTGGAAGCCAGATTAATCAACACAAAAGCTTTTCAGAGGCTCAGGAATGTTAGGCATCTAAGCCTTGCATATCTTGTTTATCCCTCAGCAAATTTTTCCAGGCTTTCACATAGTATAGGCGTGTGCCACGTTACGGGAAGGTTGTTGGAGAGCCTCAGAAAGAATTCTCCTAACCTCGCTCTTGATGAAAAAGAAGAACAACTGTACAGACTGGCTGGTCTTCTCCATGACATCGGACATTATCCTTTTTCTCATCCAATGGAAGATGCAGTTAAGAATTATTGTGCTAGGAAGAAAGTGTTGGTGGAGACATCATCTTCTGGAGAAGGAGTATCAATAGGCAAGTACGAATATTATAACCATGAAGAAGTAGGAGCATTTGTTCTGGAGAATGATCCAGAGATAATGGCTATTCTAGAAGAAGAGAGAATTGCTCCTAGGGCAATACATAGCATATTCAACCGTGAAGACCCGCCAAGATTTGCCAACCTGATTAGCTCCGATTTTGACGCGGATAGAATCGACTACTTATTAAGAACAGCACACCATACGGGCCTACCTTATGGAAAAGTCGACATCAATTATCTAATTGGGCAACTCAAGGCTGGGGATTTCGATGGAACTACATGGCTATATTTGGATCACAAAGCACTAAAGGCTGCTGACCACTTTTTGTTGAGTCGATATTTTGACAATCATCAAGCCGCTTTTCATAAAACTGTGGCTGGCTTCGAATGGATGTTAAAGGAAGCTCTTCAGGGGCTACTCGAAAATGATTTAATAGATTGTGACGTGTCAGCAATTAGACAAAAGATCGAGAATCAAACATGGCTTCAATTTGATGATGACCACGTTACGCATCAAATGCATAAGCTGACAGAGATTAAAGGGGCTGATGAAGTTACAAAATTACTGACATCAGCATTAATAACTAGGCACCCTCCGAAACAGCTTGTTGAGTTTGAGACTCTTGCTAAAAAAGGCGAAGCCCCTTTTGGGGATAAAAAGAAATTAGTTGGCCAATTGGTAAAGAGCTATGCAGAAGAATATGGCCTTGATGAGCGGCTTTGGCATGTATGGTCAAAAACGGTTTCTCCCACCAAGGTTGGCGCCCATTTTAGATTTGATGAAGTGGATGACATTGATCAAGACAAGAAAGAGCAAGCAATCCAAGTGTTTGATCAGCACAAACAAAGGCCCATGCCCATTGTGACAATGAAAGAATCGTTGATGAGCGTCCTGTCCAATTATGAATACAATGCTTTGCGATTATACCTTTTGCTTCCACCAGAGAAGGAGGGCTTGTTGCAAGAAATAAAGGATAAGGTGTTCCAAGCTCTTCATTAATATTTCAATAAATTGCAAAGGGCCATAGTCCTTTGTGAAAATCAATGGGTAAAACTAAGTAAGCAGTACCGCCACGATGCCAGTGAGGAAAATGCCGCCCGATGCCTGGCACCGGGCGGCATAGCAGATGGCGGCAGTGATAGCGATAGCCAGCAGAACGTCCTGCCCCCCAGGGGACATCCCTCCTCCACCATTCAGATCCTAAAGTCTAAACAGACTCCACCACTGTTGTGGGCTGGGTCAGTATTTTAAAGCAAGGCTTGGCAAGAGGGGGGGAACTTACTTTTTCTTTTTGGTCTATAATAATAGGCATTATTAGCAAAGTTCTCTAAGAGCTTTGCGCAAGGGAGGGGCTAAAATGTTAGGGCGTCTAGATAGATGGAAATCAAGTCCTGCTATGACCCTGGTTAGCCTTGGAGGTCAGAAATGCCCATTAAGTACGACATTATTGAAGAACAAAAATTAGTATTGGCAACAGGTTCCGGCATTGTTACATGCGATGATGTAATCAATCACCTTGAAAGCCTGGCTGCTGATAATAAATACATAGCGCCAATGAAAAAGCTCATAGATTACAGAACCATTGAAAGTATGCGTATATCTTCGAACGAGGCAGGAATAATTGCCCGCAGAAAACTAGAGCTTGCTAATAAGTTTTCAGATGAGAAATGCGCATTTGTTGCGCCAGGGGACTTGACGTTTGGCACCGCAAGAGTGCATCAGGCTCTTGTTGGTGCTGGCATCATTACGGAAGTTTTCAGGAATATCGAAGAAGCTCTGGAATGGCTTGATGTTAGGCTGGAGGTGAACCGTGGAGCTGTGTAACCCGCTGGTCAACCTGCCGGTACTGTTGAAGACCTAGCTCAGGGGTCTCGTCCTACCCAGGCATTGCGTATGCCGAGTCTATTGGAAAGGACGACAAGCTCTTTCTGTGCTTCCTCTTCACTGGCAAAGCCGCTCACACGGACGCGATGGTAGACATAGTTCTTCTGCGCTCCGATGAAGGCCACGGAATCAGCTTTCACACCCTTTTCCTTGAGCTGGTTGACCATCGCCTCGGCATCTTTTTGCAGTCGGAATGAAGCCAGGCTGACATACCAGTTCCCCTGACCGGTTGTTTGGGCCTCACTTGTCGCAGCGCCATGTTCATTGGCTGACTGTGGGGCAGCGACATCAACTTCAATCATCTTGGAAGCCAGCGTCACCCAGATGGCCACAAGCAGGATAGCAGCAACGAGGCATACGGAAAGGAAAACGCCTCTGGTCAGCCATTGCCTGTTGCCTGTCTGTTGATCTGTCATGCTATACCCCTGCTCCCGGATTGTTCCCCAGCAGCCCGGAGTGGGCAAATTGGGGTAGATCGCAGGAGATATTGTGGCTAAAAGTTCGGCGTGTGCCCATCAGCCGGTATCCGCCTTGGCGAATGAGGCATTGGAAATTTCAACGATACAATACATTGCTAAGTCAGCAGCACGGCCACGATGCCGGTGAGGAAGATGCCATCAAAGGTGCCGGCGCCGCCGATAGAGGCAATGGGTGCCCCAAGCCTGGCGACATCCTTCATACGCAGCAGGTCGGCGCCGATGAGTACACCCAGCGTGCCGCAAATATAGGCCAGGGGTGGCGCAAGCTCTCCACCAATCATCATCGCAACGATGGCCGCCGTGATCGGCGCAATGAAAATGGGCATGCCGATGCCGATGCCTGGAACGGGCCGGCTGGCGGCATAGCAGATGGCAGTAGTGATGGCGATGGCCAGCACCATGTCCTGCATGGCCAGCGGAAAGCGACTGATCAGGCTGGCGGAAAAAACGATCGGCACGAGGCAGCCACCGACATTGATAGCGATCAGCGTGCTTCCGGTGAACGGTAATGGCGACAGACGCAACAGGCGGCGCAGATCAGGTTGAGTTGAGTCCTGCTCAGGGCGCTCTGCCTTGATAGTGGTGATCGGCATGTTCAGTGCACTGCCGAATAGTGATGTGAACAGCAACAGCATGCCCTGCGACATCGAAAGTCCTAGCTTGTCGAACGCGAGCGATACCAGGCCCAGTTGCACGAAAAGCGGCAGACAAACCAGCAGCAATACAAAAACGAGCAGGTGGAGAGGAGAAAATGGTCCGCGCATTACGTTATTGTAGCCATCAGCGCGCAAAGAAAGTCGAACTGCGAATTGCCCTGTTACCTAAACTGTGATTTATTCAGAGCACGCAAATCATTAAGTGAAGTCTTTTCTTATATCCGCAGCACAGTCGGAACACAGGCTGTGGGTAAACTCGGCACTCGTATGTTGGCGGATATACACATCGACCTGATGCCAGAAGCCATCGTCATCCCGGATTTTCTTGCAGGAAGCACAAATGGGAATCAGGCCCTTCAGCTCTCGAATCTCCTCAAACGCTGACGAAAGCTCCTCGCGCTGAACGTCCAGCCTTTCGACCATTCTCAGCAGGATAAAACTGATCGGTGTTGCAATAATGGACGCGATCAGAGTGTCCGCCGTGATAAAGGGTTCAATCATGGGTTCATCAAGTAAACGGTGAACGATGATATCGAGAATGATCGCAGCGGCAACGATAAACACCACGAGCCAGAACGTGGACGTTGCTACGCCAAATCGTCTGATGATTCTGGTGACCACACCCACACTCATGAGGCCAACTCTATTGAAGTCGGGTTCGTAGGGAAATGCTGGGCAGGACCATGGAGACTATGAGCCTGCCGCGTCGCTGGCGCGATTCGTTCCTTATCTGTAAGTTGCCGTTGGTGCACTGCAACAAAAGGCAGTGCTTTGATATGTACGAGGAGAACGCATGAAAAGCTATCGCAAGGAGCTATGGTTTGAGGTGCCATCCCGCCGGGGGTTCGTCAACATCACGCCGGATGTGGACCAGTGCCTGCGCGAAAGCGAGGTGCGGGAGGGGCTGGCGCTGGTCAATGCCATGCACATTACCGCCAGCGTGTTCATCAATGATGATGAGCGCGGCCTGCATCACGATTACGACGAGTGGCTGGAGAAGCTGGCACCGCATGCGCCAATCAGCCAGTACCGCCACAACGATACGGGCGAAGACAACGCCGACGGTCATATGAAGCGGCAGCTCATGGGACGTGAGGTGGTGGTGGCTATCACCGAAGGCCAGCTGGACTTCGGGCCGTGGGAACAGATTTTCTACGGTGAGTTTGATGGCCGGCGCAAAAAACGCGTATTGGTGAAAATTATCGGTGAGTGAGCGATCTCAACCACACATCCCGTGAATACCCGGGGTGAGCTCAGGCGGTTTGCATGCTTCCGGCTGTTGCCTCGCGCCAGGCCAGCACCAGCCTGAACTGTTCGTTGGAGACATCTTCCGGCAGGGAGCGTTTGATATCAGACAGCGAGGCGTAGGGGTCCGCCTCATCCAGAGCGGAGACGATACCTTCAAAGTATTCGCCGACAATGGAACGGACATCGATTTCATGACCGGCCATCACCAAAGCCACTGAGTGGTTTTTGACGCTGGTCGCGCTGATTCCCCGGTGCGCGGCGATTTCATCTACATCCATGCCCTTCTTGAGTAGCTCGAGCGTCTGCATCTGGTTGGGGTTGGCGGGAGGCCCCGTGGCCGTGAAGCCGCCTGGCTTGGAAGCCACCTTTTTGGATGCGTTTTCCTTGATGACATCAAGGAACGCTTCGCCGAACTTCTCCAGCTTGCGTTTGCCCACGCCGCTGACCTCTAGAAATTCATCCATATCCTTGGGCTGCAACTTGCACATGTCCAGGAGGCTGGCGTCACTGAAAAGGGCAGTGGGCGACACATCATGACAGTCGGCGATCTGGGTGCGCATTGAGCTCAGTTTTTCAAACAGGTCATCCTGCTTAACCGGCGGTTTTCCATAACTGGTCTTACGGCGAGCGTGGCGTTTACCCAGCATCAGGGGAGCGACTCTCCGATCCATGCCCGCCGCCTCTTTCGTCAGGCTTAGCGCGCCATGCTTGCTGATGTCCGGGGCGAGATAACCGCGATGGACGAGCTGATTGAGCAGGGACGACCATTCGCCAGCGCTGGCCTCCTTGCCGCTGCCGAAGATCGGCAAATCAGCATGGCCATTTTCCCTGATGCGCGTGGTGGCCACGCCGCGCAGCACGTCGACGATGTAATCGGCATTGCAAGGCTGTTCCAGGGCCCTGATGCTTTGAAACAATTGCCGCACGAGCGGGCTTGCATCGAATTGAGGTGGAGGATCAAGGCAGATATCGCAGTTGTTGCAAGGCTGTTTGTAACGTTCTCCCAAATGCCCCAGGAGCACCTGCCGGCGACAGGTGAGCGCCTCTGAATAGCCGACGATGTTCTTGAACTTATAAGCCTCCACGCGCCGCTGATCGGGATTTTCCACGTTGTCGATCAACTTGCGCACCATACCGGTGTCAGCTCCGGCGTAGAGCAGCAATGCCTCGGCCTCCAGTCCGTCGCGCCCTGCCCTGCCCGTTTCCTGGTAATAGCTTTCGATGCTCTTGGGAATGTCGAAATGGACGACGAAGCGAACATTAGGCTTGTTTACGCCCATGCCGAAGGCGATGGTGGCGACGATAACCCGCAGCCTGTCTCGCAGAAAATCATCCTGGGCGCGCGCACGCGTCTTGGCCGGCAAGCCGGCATGGTAGGCCGCTGCGCGGATACCCTCACGCTGAAGGCTGACGGCGACATCCTCAACACGTTTGCGGCTCAGGCAATAGATGATGCCGCCACCCGTGGGATGGCATTCCAGAAACTCCAGTAGTTGCTGCATGGGCTGTTTCTTTTCCGCCACCAGGTAGCGGATATTGGGACGGTCAAAGCTTGAGATGAAGAGCCTGGCATCGGCAAGGCCGAGACACTCAAGGATATCCTTGCGGGTGTGGGAGTCGGCCGTGGCCGTCAAGGCTAGAATCGGCACATGCGGAAAACGTTTGCGAAGAAGTCCCAGTTTGACATATTCAGGCCTGAAATCATGGCCCCATTGCGATACGCAGTGCGCCTCGTCGATGGCGAACAGGGCGATATCCAGCGACGCGAGCAGTTCCTGAAAGCTGTCGGACAGCAACCGCTCCGGTGCGACATAAAGCAGGTCCACTCTGCCGTTCTGCACGTCCGCCAGCACCTGCCTGGCGGCGGCCGCTCCGAGCGATGAGTTGTAGTAAGCCGCACGTACGCCGCAGGCATTAAGCGCATCCACCTGATCCTTCATCAGCGAGATCAGCGGCGAGACCACGATACCGATGCCCTGGCGTAACAGCGCGGGAATCTGGTAGCACAAAGACTTGCCGCCGCCCGTGGGCATCAGCACGAAGGCGTCTTCTCCTGCCAGCAGGGATGCAATGACCTCTTCCTGCTTACCGCGGAAGCTGCCATAGCCAAAAACCGTCTTCAGGCACTTATAAGCCGCCTGCAAATCTGGAGAACCCATATTATTAGTATACTTATTATGCTCGTCCTTTCCATACCCAATGTAGGCTTTTTTGTGGTCGAACAGAGCCATCTTGGTTGGCTGTTGTTGGCGAAGGCCAAACTGGCGTATTCTTGCCTCATGTCAGCGCTTGCCGGAAAATGCATCCTCGTTACGCGCGCGCTTGAGCAGGCGCGGCCAACCGAAGTGCTGCTCACTGAGAGAGGCGCATTACCCGAGCTTTTCCCCTGCCTGGAGGTGGAGTTTCATCCGGATGAGGTGCGGCGCGGGCTGAATCTGCTGCATGGGCCTGGATCGGAAGCGCTGTTTACCAGCGCCAATGGGGTGGCCGCCGTCCAGCGGGTGCTGGGCGAGGATGTCGACCGCACGTTCAGCCAGGTTCGCGTAGCAGCCGTAGGCCGAAAAACGGCCGAGGCATTGTTTGGCCTGGGGGTGAAGCCCGCGGTGGTTCCCGAACTTTATTCGCAGGAAGGGCTGCTGGAGGCCTATGAAACGTTAGGGTTGCCACGGCGGCTGGTTTTTTTTCGCGCCAGCGAGGGCCGCGATCTGATCGTTGATGCTCTGCGCTCCAAGGGGATCGAAGTCGAACTGGTCAAGGCCTATGATACGGTTTGCCCGCGGCAGGATTCTGCGCCAATTATCGCGGAGCTAAGGCGAGGAAATATCGATGCCGTGCTGTTGGCCAGCGGCAAAACCGCGCGTCATTACGTACGGCGCATCGGCGATGCTCAGCTGGCATCACGCCCGGCGGTCGCTGTGATCAGCCCGCAGGTGGCGAACGCATGCGCCGAGCTTGGCCTGACGGTGCAGGCCGTGGCAAAAAAAGCTACCCTTGAGGCCATGCTTAGCGCTCTTGAACTATACTTCGAGCAAGGTGAACCATCCCATGTCGACATTTGACCTGATTATCCGGCCCAGACGGCTGCGGCGCACGCCCGTATTGCGTAGCATGGTGCGCGAAACGGCGCTGGCTCCAACCGATCTGATTTACCCCCTGTTTGTAGATGAAACGATTGACCGGCCTATTGCGGTGGCAAGCATGCCGGGCGTGCAGCGGATCCCATTGTCCGGCGTCGCCAAGGCCGTACGCGAGGCCGAAAGCCTGGGCATCCCCGGCGTGATTCTATTCGGCATACCAACCGAAAAGGATGCCTTGGGTTCCAGCGGCTGGGATGCGGACGGCATCGTGCAGCGCAGTATTCGCGAGGCCAAAAGCGCCACGCCTGATATGTGTATCATCACGGATACTTGTTTCTGCGAATATACCGACCATGGCCACTGTGGCGTGCTGCATGGCGATGACGTGGACAATGACGCCACGCTGGCAAACCTGCAGAAGGAGTCCGTGTCCTATGCCGAGGCGGGCGTGGATATGATTGCGCCGTCGGGCATGATGGACGGCATGATTGGTGCGATCCGGGAAGCGCTGGATGCGAGTGGCCACCAGAACATCCCCATCATGTCGTATGCGGTGAAATACGCTTCGGCCTATTTCGGCCCATTCCGCGATGCGGCCGATTCATCACCCAGCTTCGGCGACCGAAGAACCTATCAGATGGACCCGGCCAACCGTCGCGAGGCACTGCGTGAGGCCTTGCTTGATATCGAGGAAGGCGCTGATTTGCTGATGGTGAAGCCGGCGTTGGCCTACATGGACATTATTCGCGAGGTCAAGGATGCCACCGATCTGCCCATGGCCGCATACAACGTGTCAGGCGAATATGCCATGGTGAAGGCCGCCGCTGAAAAAGGATGGATTGATGAGCAGAAGGTTGTGCTGGAAACCATGCTGAGCTTTAAGCGCGCCGGCGCTGATCTTATTCTCACCTACCATGCTCTGGATGTAGCCCGTTGGCTGAATGATGTCTGACAAGGAGATGGATAAGGAGGAGCCGAAAGCCGAAGCCCCCGCCGCTAACAAGGAGGCAGCCGGCAAGGCGTCTCAGAAAAAGTCTGTGAGTAAAAAAAAGCGCGGCCCCTGGGCGCTGATACTTGTCGTCATCGTGGCCTTGGTGGCCATTTGGTTTTTCGCGCCAGCGGAGATTCGAGAGGATGTTGCCGGTTTGCTTAATCAATCCAAGGTTGAGCGGAGAACTGAGCCGGCCAAGGTGGTGAAGCCCGTTGCTCCTACGCCAAAAAGGATTGCCGCGCCCATCCCGCTGCCTCCACCCACCGTCTCGAGCGAGGAGGTTGAAGCGCTTCGTGACACGATTGAATCTTTGAAGGACGGCCTGCGCGAACTGCGCGATGAGAGCGCCATCCTGCGTCAGGCCATGGGCGAGAGGCAATTGCCGGATATAAGGGTTCGCCTGAACTGGATCGCCAATCTAGCCAGTACGCTGGATCAGATCTATTTCGCCTGGTCAGATATCGCCGTAGCTGCCGGCCTTGATGATGAGCAGCGGTCTCAAGCCGAAGAGATGCGTGATCTCGCCGCCCGTCAGTGGCAGGCTCGGCGCAACTGGGTGGCGGCGCTTGAGGCGGTTGCCGAAGCGTTGATGCGTAGCGCGGAAGAGGAGGCTGGCATATCTGGCGAGGCCACCCTTCAGGCAAATTTTGAGAAGTGGGTGCAGGATAATTTTCACCTGAGCCGCTCTGACGTGGGCGATCGAATGGTTGCCGCCGAGCTGGAAAGCCGGGTAACGAAAGCGATCAATATGATCAGAGCTGAGCACTGGCCCGAGACCGAGCCATGGCAACAATTGGCGCATGCCATCCGCGAGGCGGTGGATCAGCCGCCCACGCTGCCGGATGACTTCTCTTCAATAACCTCAGATGTCGATTCCTTGCGCTCTACGGCGCAGGCGTGGTTGGAGCAACTATGATAAGGGTGTTAATTCTGCTGCTGTTGTCCCTGGGCATTGCCGCCCTGCTGGCTATGAACCCCATGTTTGCCCAGCAGGTTGCGCGCATTGAGGCGTTTGGCTGGGTGTTCGAAACCAAGCAGGGCCTGTTGCTCGTCGTGTTGCTGCTCGTTTTGGCGGCACTATGGGCTCTACAGCGCATCATCCGGGCTATCCTGGGCGGGCCTTCGCAACTCTGGCAAAGCCTGCGGTTGGGCAGCCGGAAACGGCGGTGGGGCAATATCCGCGACGGCTTGGCAAACCTGATCGACATACGCGGCGACCTTGGCGCGAAAGGCTTCAAAAAAGGCGGGCGCGTGCTTCCCGACTGGAGCAGGGAGTTGTTGCACCTGTTAACACTTTCAGCTTCTGATCAGCCAATGCCGGGGTCTGACGACGATGCCTTGAAAACCGCGCTCGCCGCTCGTCTGGCCACTGACCCAGATGCCAATAAGAAGCCTGATCTGGCCAAGCGTAAAGCGTTTTTACAGGCCTGGCTGAATGTCCACCCTGGAGCCCCACTGGCTTTGCAGCGGTTTCAGCAAATTGCCGAGGAGGAAGCGGACTGGACGCAACTCACCGAGTTGCTGGAGGAAGAGTGGAAACGCGGCGGGCGATCTTCGGCCAGTATCAAGCCCCGGTTGACGCGTGCCTACCTCGCCATGGCGAGTAAGCAGCCCGAGCAGGCGCTCACTTGGTTGCGCAAGGCGCAACGCCTGGCGCCGGATTTGCCGACCGTAATCCTGGCTCTTGGAAACGCCTATGTGGAGCAGAATGACCGGGCCTCGGCCCAGCGCCTGTGGATGGCCCACATGCAGAATAACGACGATCTAGCCGTGGCTAAGGCATTGCTGCCCTTGCTCCAGGATGACGCGCTAAAAGCCTACCGCAAGGTAGATAAGCGTCATGACGGCATGCCCATCGCCACCCAGTGGTTACGGGCGCAACTGGCGCATGATGCCGACTTGACTGGACTGGCGCTTGAGCACATCGAAGAACTGATCCAGCGTCACCCGTCACCCATCGTTTGGCAAACCCGGGGCGACTGGTTTGCCGAGGATGATGAATGGGAGAAGGCAGCCGAGTGCTATAAGAAAGCCCTGGCTTAAGAGGGTGACGTGTAATATCCGCGGCATATTTTCATATCACATTTTGAAACCATCATGCTGAAAGTGCTTCGTTGGCAGCAAGTCAGCCCTCCCGGCGAAGGGCAGGCGACTAGTTTCTTCTACAGTCGAGGGGCCAATCAGGAGGCCGGCTTCGTGATTCGTTTCAAGGGTCGATGCTACGCCTACCATAATCGTTGTCCGCATGCCGGTTCTTCCCTGGATTGGGTGCCTGGCCGCTTTTTCAGCGAAGATGGAAGTATGCTTACGTGTCAGACCCATGGCGCATGCTTTGACCCTGCCAGCGGCCTGCCGCTGCATGGCCCGGCAATGGCTGGGCTGGAGGCATTGCCGGTTCGATTCGAGGCTGGTGACTTCATGGCGCCCGCTGAGGTGGAGCCTTAAGGCGTTTTTCATGCGTATCGGCGTAGAGAACCCCGAAATGCCGGCTGATAATTTTCTAATTCATTGATGGAAAGTGTTACATAAGGTAAGTTCTGTGAAGATAAATATGCATTAATGTCTCAGGAGGGAGACCCATGATAATTTTCTGGAAAAGAGCTTTTAACCGGCTTCTATATGGAGTGGTGCTCATAGCTTGCTGGCAGGGATCGGCACTTGCCGAATCCGAAGCGGTTTCCGACGATCTTTCCTTCATCTTCGAAGAGGAAGACCTCTTTATCTCAGCCACCCAATCTGCCCGCACTCTCGAAAAGGCCCCTGCTATTGCCACCGTTATCACAGCCAAGCAGCTCAGGGACATGGGTGCGAGAAACCTGCTCGATGCGCTGAAGACCGTGCCCGGTTTTGGGGTGAGCTATGCGAGCAGCTTTAGCATTGAGCAATCACTCGAAGTTCGAGGTATAAAGACGGATGAGTCCGAGAAAGTGCTACTTATGATCGATGGCCACCGGCTTAATACGCCTGTTGGGGGATCGTGGACTTTAGTTTTTGACGAGCTTCCAGTAAACCAAGTTAAGAGAATCGAAATTATTCGCGGGCCGGGGTCGTCACTATACGGCGCCAACGCATTTGTCGCGGTCATCAATGTTATCATGCAGAAACCTGGCGAGATGGAGGGTGCAGCTCTGACGGCTGGCGCGGGCAGCGATGAGACGCTGCGGCAGAATATTCAGATCGGCCATAAGGAGGGCGACTTCGCAGTGATTGGAAGCTATGATCACTGGGACACGAATGGCAATGATCAGTCCGTTGCCGGTGACGTGCTTGGTCAATCCGGATTCACGAATTTCTGGCGCAACAATCATACCGGCCATTTTATCACCGAGTACGATCGATGGTCTCTGACTGGATTCATTGTGCAGAAACGGCGAGGAACGCCACTGGGTATTACCAATCAGATTGATACGCGCACCGATGTCAGTCTCCAGCAGATATTTGGCGAGGTTTCCTTCAGGGACCGTTTTGGTGCGGCTGATGTCGAATTCAAGTTTGGAGTCGACCATTTAGTTGTTAATCCCACTTGGCAGCTCGACACCATTCTTCCTGTTCCCGGCTTTTTCCTTCCATCGCCACCTTTTCCGCCGGGCACCCCCGGTCTTATCGTTGGAGATGCCAATCCACAGCTGAAGAACCAGTCGTTTTCGCCTCGGCTTCGTGTTGCTCTTGATTCATTCAATGGCCATTTCATTACGTTGGGAGTTGAGTATGACTATATGAAACAATTTGATGCCGTTCATATCTTGGATGGTGTCGACTTAAGCTCGATTTTCAATCACAACCAAGATGTTAATCGGCAGGTATTCGCTGCATATGCCCAAGATGAATGGGAAATCTCCCACGATGCTATCTTCACTGTGGGCGTTCGCCTTGACCACTACAGTGATTTTGGCACGACCGTGAACCCACGCGTGGCCTTCGTCTGGTCTCCGCTGAAGGATATTGATGTGAAATTACTGTACGGCCGAGCATTCAGGGCGCCAAGCTTTGTAGAGCTCTACGAAATCAACAATCCCGCTGCCGTGGGAAATCCAGACTTGAAACCCGAGATTATGAACACTGTGGAAGCCGGGCTTGCCTGGCATCTTTCATCTGCCTTACAGCTTAACGCTGATGTTTTCTACAATCGCTTTAGCGATCGCATCGTGCGTCAGGCGCCACTGTCGGTGAATCAGGGCGGAGCCAAAATATGGGGATTTGAGGCGGAGCTGAAGGCTGATTTGCGCGATGCGCTTTACGGTTATGTCAACTACGCATATCAAATGACCGAAGACGACACAACGGGAGCGTCGCTGGCGGATGTTCCCAAGCATAGGATAAAGGCCGGAGCAAATGCCGGATTCTTTGACGACAAACTGATTGCACATGCAGATGTCCGCTGGACTGGTGAGCGCCAACGTGCACTTGGGGATCTGCGCTCAGCCACATCGTCGAATACGGTTGTTGATTTGGCCGCACATACGCAGCGGTTACTTAAGGGTATCGATCTAGCAGTGAAGATTCACAATTTATTTGATTCAGATGTGTATGATCCCTCGCCGTTGCCGCCGCCCGTGCCCGGAGCGGGCTCTGTGACTCCAGGCTTCCCGAGGCCCGGGCTAACTTGGCTGGTGGAAGCCAGTTATGGTTTCTGATGCCTCCACATTTTCCACCACGGCCGAAGCGGGAGCGCATTCGAACTAGTATTTGGCATGAAGAATCCAGCGACGATAACCCGTTTGTCGCGAGAAAGACCCTGTGCCACGGTTATAACCTCGATAGGCTACAAGCCCGCTATGGCTGGACTCAGATGCTGTTCCTGTTGCTTAAAGGTGAGCTGCCAACCTCAGATCAAGACCGAATAGTGAACCTGCTAATGTCGGCAGCTATCAATCCCGGCCCACGGGATGCGGCGGTGCGCGCTGCAATGAACTGTGGCGTGGGGAAAACGCCGGTTGCCACCATTCTTACAACCGGCCTCACCGTGCGCGGTGGCATGGCTGAAGGGTCGATGCACGTGGAAACAGCCATGCGTTTTCTGATTGGCGACTTGGTAGAGGTCAAGAATATTGGAGGTAAAGATTCGCTTAAGGCGATGATCGATGGCTATGATGAACTTGTTGCCAAAACACGCGATCAAGACATTATCCCTCTTCCGGATCATCCTCCTGGATTCGGCCACTGTTATGGCCAGCGGGACCTAAGGGCCGAAAGATTAATGTCATTGCTGGAAGAAGCTGGTCATACAGGTTCATATCTGAACTTGGCCCGTCATATCGAAACGCTAGTTGCGAAAGAACGCGATATTTTTCTTACATTTGCTGGTGTGTTCGCAGCCGTGTGCTGCGACATGGGTTTTGCTCCAGAGCAAGGGGGCGGGCTGTTCTTGGTCGCTGGAGCTGGTGGAATCCTCTCCCATGGACTTGAACAGCTTCCTCGAAAATGGACTGAATATCCTTTTTGGGCTGATCAAGAATATTATCACTACGAGGGGCCAGCGCCAAAAAATAGGGTTATGGACTAAGCATGGATTGGCATCAGTACGCAAAACATAGAGATAGGATTAGTTCAAGCTCAGGTGGATGGACCATTAACGGCAAGTCAACGTTGCATGGTTTCGACACTCATCATGAGCTTACCCCCAATGCTTCCTGGATCCAGACATTAGCATTAGCGATAACAGGACACCTTTATTCGAAAAATGAGGCTCGCTTAATTGAAGCTATGTACGTGGTGACTGGCTATGCAGATCCACGCATATGGTGTAACCGGGTAGTTGCGCTTGCTGGCTCTTCAAGGGTTCCCGCAGCACATTCTTTGGCTGCTGGAATTGCTAGCGCTGAAGCAAAACTATATGGGTGGCAAGCAACATTTCATGCTGCTCGAGTCATCCAAAGAGCTCAGCAGATTAATAAAGAGCATGGCGAATCGGACCTTATTGATTACGTCAAAGAAATAATAACCAACGATCGAGCTTTACCGGGTTTTGGCCGACCATTAACTGGTGTTGAGGAACGCATTGCTCCCCTAGACAAGATGGCTGCTGAACTGGGTGTCGAAGTAGGCCCTCACCTGCAAGTTTCCAGACTAATCGAAGAACTTTTAAAGAATAAGTGCCTATTCATGAACTACGGTGGATATGTTGCTGCTCGGTTGCTAGATATGGGGTTTGACCCAGTAAGTGTTTATCGAATTTCGATATTGGCGTTTTTTACTGGTTTGGTTCCTTGCTACATCGAAGCTTTTGAAAATGAACCCGGCACCTTCTTGCCCATCGCTTGTGAAGACATCCTGTATGAGGGCCGTGAAGAACGGCCGCTGCCTGAATGAGTAGCCGCGTCGTTCACCTGGAGCCACCTGTTCAGTCGAAGGATAATGAGCGGCTGGAATACGGTGATCTCCTTTTGCATTACCTGCAAAAGGAGGGGGTGAAGCATGTATTCGGTATTCCCGGCGGTGCGCTCGAGCCGTTTTATAATGCCCTGGCGCGAGCGCAATCGAACGGTGAAATCACGCCTGTGCTCACCAAGCACGAGCAGGGAGCGGCCTTCATGGCCGATGGCTATGCACGTGTCAGCGGCAAGATCGGCGTCTGCTGTGCCACGACCGGGCCAGGAGCCACCAATCTATTGACGGGCATTGCTGCCGCCTATGCTGATTCCGTACCGGTTATGGCCGTCACCGGGCAGATTCCCACCGAAAGTTATGGTAAGGGAGCAGTCCAGGATTCCACGCAGGAAGGTGTGGACATGGTAGAGATATTCAGGCGCACAACTCGTTTCAGCGACGTGGTATTTAGTCCCAAGCTAGCAGACAGCATGTTTCGCAAAGCCATTCGCTGCGCCATGTCCGGACGGCGCGGTCCGGTACATCTGAGCCTGCCTTCCGATGTGGCGGCAACGCCAGTGGATGTCGATGCCCTCAATCGGGGGCTGGCTAACTGCTATATGCCGGCACGTTACTGGGATCGGGAGGGGGTAAAAGAGGCCGCCAAGCTGCTGCAGAAAGCCCGCCAACCGGTGATGTTGATCGGTGCCGGCGCGTTATGGTCGGGTGCGGCTGATGAAATACGCGAACTTGCCGAAACGTTAATCATCCCGACGGCTACCACGCCCAAGGCCAAGGGGGTATTCCCTGAAGATCACGAACTGGCGCTCGGCTGCTTTGGCTTTGCCGGTTCTCCAAGGGCGGAAGCCTATCTTCTGGAAGAAAATATCGATGTGCTGATCAGTATCGGAACCAGCTTCAATGAAATGTCCACCAACGCTTGGAATGAAAGTCTCGATCGAGGCCGCATTATTATTCAGGTGGATATCGATCCCTACCAGTTTGGCAAGAACTATGCCTCCAACCTCCCCCTAAATGGCGATGCCAAGGTAGTGATCAGGGAACTCTTGTATGAGATCGAGCGCCATAAGGAATCGACGACGACTGAACGCCATGTTCGATCCAAGCGCTTTGAAAAATTTTACGCTGCTCACCCCATCATACAGCAGCCCGAAATGATGGAATCGCCTGACATGCCGCTGAAGCCTCAAAGGCTGATGGCTGATCTGCGGGCGGCCCTGCCTGATGAAACCATCTTTTTTGTCGATATAGGTAATAATATGGCTTGGGCAGTTCATTATCTGCAGATCACACAGCCGGGCACGTTTTTCGCTCCCATCGCGTTTTCGCCTATGGGCTATGGAGTGGCGGCCAGCATCGGGGGTAAGCTTGCTGCGCCCGATAAGCCCGTTGTCGCCATCGTTGGCGATGGCGGTTTTTTGATGACAGGCATGGAAGTGACTACGGCGCTGAATTACAACGTGCCCGTCATTTGGGTGATTCTGAACGATGGTGGTCTTGGGATGGTGCGCCATGGGCAACGGCTGTCCCCACACGCCGCAGAGGTTTGCAACGACTTCCAAATGGTGGATTTTGCCAAAGTAGCTAAGGGTCTTGGCGTGCAAAGCATTCGCGTGACGCAGCCGGGTACGCTGAGCGCAGATCTCATGAATCAATTGCTCAGTTCGGGCAAGCCGGCGGTGATCGACGTTATTATAGACCCTGATGAGCCGCCGCCGATTGGCCAGAGAATCAAGGCGCTTGGAGCCGTATATCATGACGGCTAAAGCCGATCATGCCTGCCGCGTATCGCGGCGTTTGAACCCCAGGACATTCCTGATCGCCCTGATTTTATTCATTTCGATTTTTTGGGCAGGCGGTGTGTCTGCCAAAGAAGTGGCGGTATTACTTGATTCGCATATTCGCCCCTATGTAGAGGCACTGGTGGGCTTTCAGCAGGTAAGCAAGGCCAGTATCAAGATTTACGAGCGTAGCGAAGATGGCGATGCATCCGATGAGCTTGCCCTTATTCAGTCGATAAGAACCCGCTCACCAGACCACATCCTGGTGCTGGGCGAGGAATCATTGCTGGCGCTTGCGGGAGAGGTT
>Ga0316187_10001292_pt1 | contig 21418 bp, 24 predicted proteins | sample CroRivburrow1_MG_FD_204927 | JGI IMG/M metagenome (GOLD analysis project Ga0316187, IMG submission 204927) | Coastal sediment microbial communities from Maine, United States - Cross River worm burrow 1 | ecosystem: Environmental > Aquatic > Marine > Coastal > Sediment | place: USA: Maine...
GCCCGCTGTGACATATCACCGAAATTGCCAATGGGTGTCGCCACAACATAGAGACCGGAATCCACGTTTCCCCCTATAATAGCCGCTGTGAAATTTCAGCCGGTGAAGCATAGCATGAGACAGCCCCTATCCAGACCAGGCCAGCGAGTCCGCCACAGCGTATTGTTCCTGGTACTGCTCACTCTGGGCGGCTGCGGCGCGGCGCCGGACAAGCAACCCGAGCAGACGGCGTCGTTGCCACAACAACCCGTGGCTACACAGCAGGGTATCAGCCTGGCGCTGCCACCCAGCGACTTCAGCAACGAGTTCAGTGCCGCCGAGCAGTCCCTGCAGAATTTCGACTGGATGAGCGCCAGCGTCATCCTCGATCCGCTGGCCGAGCAACCACTTAACCGGGATGACAGCAGCTATTTAAGCTACCTGCAGGCGCGCATCGCTTACATCCGGGGGCGGCAGCCACAGGCGCTACTGGGCCTGGAGACCCTGGAGTACCCGGGGACCAACGCGGCCCTGCAATATCGCGCGCGCGACCTGCGGCGCCGGGCTTTGGCACGCTCGGGAGACAACCTGGAGAGCGCTCGCCTGGGCGACCTGATGCTGCGCAACGCCCCCAGTGCACAAACCGACATGCTGCGGCGCGATATCTGGCACAACCTGCAGCAGCTTGACCAACAGCAACTGCGACAGGCGATGGATGCCGCCACGGACCTGCGCTGGCACGGCTGGCTGGAACTGGCCGCCATCTCCAGGACCAGCAGCCCGGGCAACACCCTGGACCTGGCGACATGGCGCAGTAACAATTCGCAACATCCCGCGGCTGAAACCCTGCCCGGCGGCCTGGCATACCTGCTACAGGCCAATCCCGCACAGGTGCAGAAAGTCGCCCTGCTGCTACCCCTGAGCGAGCGCCTGGCGCCGGCGGGTAAAGCCGTACTGGACGGCTACATGGCCAGCTATTACGCCAGCGACAGTCGCCCCGAACTGGCTGTACTGGACCTGGATCAATACCCCTCCGCCACCGCTGCCTACAATGCGGCCCTGGCACAGGGCGCCAACCTGGTGGTGGGGCCACTGAGTAAGGACGCCGTGGGGGAGCTGGGTAAGCTGCCCCAGCGTCCGGTGCCGGTGCTCGCCCTCAACCGTGCCGGGCAGGCTGTCGACACCGGGGGCGGCAGCCTGGTGCAATTATCCCTGGCACCGGAGGACGAGGCGGCGCTTATCGCTGAGCTCGCTTTCGGCCAGGGCGCCCGCTCCGCCCTGATCATTCGCCCTGCAGGCAGCTGGGGCAACAAGATGGAAAACGTGCTGCGCCAGCGCTGGGCTACCCTGGGTGGCACCGTCACCGGGAGCGAAAGCTACAAGGGGCGCGAGGACTACTCGCCAAGCGTCAAGACCGGACTGGACATCTTCAATAGTGAACGACGCGCACGCAACATCCGCGACATGCTCGCCACCAATATAGAGTCCACCGGACGCCGCCGCCAGGACATCGATACGATCTTCCTGCTGAGCCGCAGTGCCGCAGATGCGCGCTCGATCAAACCCCTGCTGAGCTTTCACTATGCGGGCGACCTGCCGTTGTACGCCACCTCCAGTATCTACAGTGGTATTCCCGACCAGCGGGACAAAGACCTCAATGGCATCAATCTGGTCGAGATTCCCTGGCTACTCGGCGCCAGCCCCGGGCTGCGGGTCGCCATCGCCGCTGGCGGCACCGACAGCGACAACTACACCCGCCTGAACGCCCTGGGGGCCGACGCGCACCTGTTGCAATCGCGCTTTATGCAACTGCAGGCGGGCCCGGATGCCCTGTTGCGCGGCAATACCGGCCTGCTGACCCTGGACCAGAAGCAACGGATTCACCGGGGGCTGTCCCTGGCTACATTTGATGGCGGTAAGTTGCGCCCGCAATAATTAGACTGGCACCCGGGAGCGTAAGCCGCAGATGGAGTTCCGGGATGAAACAGCTGGGGGACAGCTTTGAGGGCAGGGCAATAAAATACCTTGAAGAACGGGGACTGCAGGTGCTGCGGAGAAACTTCCGGGCGAAAACCGGTGAGATTGACATCGTTGCCCTGGCGGGGGAATGCCTGGTCTTTGTCGAAGTCAGATCACGCAGCAACACCCGCTACGGCGGTGCAGCAATCACCGTGGACTGGCGTAAACAGCGGAAAATTTTGCGCACGGCGGCATTTTTCCTGCAACGTCACCCCGGGCTTGCGCAATTGCCCTGTCGATTTGACGTAGTTGCCTTCGAGCCGCCACAATCCAGCGGCGAGGATAAGGTACGCTGGATACGCTCCGCATTCAGCGCCTGACCACCCGACAGCAAGACGCATGATGCGGAAAAACGAGAACAGCCGGAACGGACTGCATGGACTACTACGAGATTATCGCCAATAACTTCCAGGGCACTATTGAGACCATCGCCCTGTCTGTAGACAACCTGGCGGAACCGATTGCCAACGCCAGCCAGGCGATTACCCATGCGCTGCTGGAAGACCACAAGGTGCTGGTCTGCGGCAATGGCGCAGATGCCGCCGTGGCGCAACTGTTTTGCAGTCAACTGCTCAACCACTTCACCCGGGAACGTCCCGCCCTGCCGGCTTTATCCCTTGTGGGCGACAGTGCCAGCGTAACGGCCATCGCCGACAGCGACGGCATCGAAGAGATATTTTCCCGGCAGATTCGCGCCCTGGGCCAGCCCGGCGATATCCTGCTGTGCATCAGCAGTGGCGCCGCCGCGAACAACCTGCTGCGGGCAGCACAGGCGGCGGGTGAGCGGGATATGACCACCATCGCGATGACCAGTGCCGATGATCACCAGCTCGCATCGCTGCTGGGACCCGGTGACACGGAGCTGGCGGTGGCGGCATCGCGACCCGCCGGGGTGGTGGAACTGCACACCATGATACTGCACAGCCTGTGCGAATTGATCGATCTCAATCTGTTTGGCCCCCTACACCAGGAACCCTGAAAATGATACGACCAGCCTTACCCGCCCTGCTGCTGTGCAGCCTGCTCACGCTGACCGGCTGTGGCAGCTTCCTCGCCACCATGCAGGCCGACACCATCGAGGATGACCCGGGTGAACGCACCGTGGGCCAGTTGATCGAGGACGACAATATAGAGACCAAGGCGGTGGTCAACATTCACGCCGCGGATGACGGCTTTGACGACGCCCATATTGTGGTGGTCAGTTTCAACGGCTATGTGCTGCTGGCGGGCCAGGTGACGGATGAGAGGCTCAAGGCCATGGCGACCGATGTACTGCGCAAAATTCACGGTGTAAGACGCATCTACAATGAACTGGAGATCGCCTCGCCCAGTTCTGGCATGACCCGCACCAGCGACACGTGGATAACAACCAAGGTCAAATCCTGGCTGCTGGGCAGCACCAGGATTGAAGGCACCCGGGTCAAGGTGGTTACCGAGAACGGCGTGGTGTACCTGATGGGCCTGGCCACCCGGGAAGAGTCGGACCGCATAGCGGCAAAAGCCGCCAGCATAGGCGGAGTTCAGCGGGTAGTGCGACTGTTTGAGTTAACCGAGCAGCCTGCTACTTGACGATCTTGAGCGCGGGACGGCCCTCGGGCTTGTCCGGCTCCGGCGGCGTGTCATCGGGCGGTTCCGGCGCCTCCTCGGGCTCGAATACCATGCCCTGGCCGTTTTCACGGGCATAAATACCGACTACGGCGGACACCGGGACATAGACGTCGGTGGCGACACCCCCGAAGCGGCCATTAAAAAATACCGCGTCATTGGTGATATTCAGGTCCATCACCGCGCTGGGTGAAATATTCAGGACGATCTGCCCGTCCTTTACAAACTGCTGCGGCACCTGCACCTCCGCTACCGTGGCATCCACCAGCACGTAGGGCGTGCAGTCGTTGTCCACAATCCACTCGTAGAGGGCTCGCATGATGTAGGGGCGACTGGAGGTCACCACTGGCTATGCCTCACCGGGGTCAATTAACGACTGCGCCTAGAGGCGCATTTCCCGCTCTTGTTCGGAGAGACTCTCCTGGAAAGACTCCCGAGCGAACAGGGCATCCATATAAGCCAGCAAAGGCTTGGATTGCTTGCTGGCGCGTATATCAACGCCCAGGGAAGGCAGGCGCCACAGGATGGGGGCGATAACGCAATCCACCAGGGTGAATTCTTCGCTCATGAAAAACGGCTTCTCTGCAAAAATAGGCGCTATACCCATAATGCTTTCGCGCAGTTCCTTGGTGGACTTCTTGATCACGTTATCACTGCGGGTGTGCAGGATCGCATCGACCAGGGCACACCAGTCTTTTTCGATGCGGTGAATGTAAAGGCGGCTCTCGGCCCGGGCGACGGGATAGACCGGCAGCAGGGGCGGATGAGGAAAACGCTCGTCCAGGTACTCCATCATCACCTTGGATTCGTACAGCACCAGGTCCCTGTCCACCAGCGTGGGCAGGCTGTTGTAGGGGTTGAGATCCGCGAGTTCCGCCGGCGGGTGCAATGCGTCCGATTCGATCATATCGACGGTGACGCCTTTCTCGGCCAGTACGATACGCACGCGGTGACTATAGTGACTCAAATTATCGGAGAAAAAGGTCATCGAAGACCGCTTTGCCACTACACCCATCTGGGATTCCTCAATAGCTTCTGAACATATTAATGTGGCGCGACCCTGTGGCGCGCCATCTTGTGATCACCTTGGATCAGTGTACGTCTTTCCAGTACTCGCGATTGAGCAACCAGGCCATGACGAAGAACAGGGCAATAAACAGCAGCACGAAAATGCCCATGCGATGGCGCTCCACCACAATCGGATCTGCGGTGTAGGCCAGGAAATTCACCAGGTCGTAGATTGCGCCATCAAACTCTTCCGGGGACATGCTGCCCGCCTCGCTGACAGTGAACTGACCACAGGGCTGCTCCAGGATATCTTCCCCGGTCAGCGGGTCACGTTTTACGCCACCATTATGCGCCGCTACCGGACCCATGGCGCACTCCTGCATACCCTGCAGTTCCAGCATTACGTGGGGCATGCCCACGTCCTTGAATACTTTGTTATTCACACCGTACGGGCGGCTGTCGTCCCGGTAGAACGTGCGCAGGTAGGTATACAGCCACTCCGGCTGGCGCGCCCGCGACACCAGGGTCAGGTCCGGGGGCGTGGCACCGAACCACACCTTGGCATTGCCCTTGTCCATGGCACTGTCCATCAGCGCACCAATTTTCACCGAGGGGTCGAATATCAGGTTGGCCTGCATCAGGTCCTCGGGAATGCCCAGGTCCTGGGCGACCCGGTTATAACGCGAGTACTGCAGGGAGTGACAACCCATGCAGTAATTCATATACAGGGCGGCCCCGCGTTGCAGTGAGGGCTGGTCGCGGGGGTCTGCGGTGAACTCGTCGCAGGGCATACTACCGCATTTGTAAGCCGACTCCGCACCCACTGCTTTGAGCGGCAATATGGTCAGGGCCATGATCAGGGCGAACGCACCCAGGCTGCCCCAGACGCCAATACCACCGTCCATCGTCACGCGTTCCGGCACGGGTTTGGTCTTGTCCATAGAGCTCCAGATCGGCATCAGCAGGAAGAAACCAAAATAGATGACCGAGCAGATCTGCGCGAGGAAGGTACGCTCTGGCGTAGGCGCCTTGACGCCCAGCACACCCAGGATCAGGAAGGACGCCACAAACACTACCAGCATGATCTTGTTGAGGTTGCCGCGATACCGCCAGGACTTCACCGGACTGCGATCCAGCCAGGGCAGCATGAAGGGCACCGCCACTGATGCGGCAAAGGCAATAAACCCCCAGAACTTGTCCGGGACCGCACGCAACACCGAGTAAAACGGGGTGAAATACCAGACCGGGGCGATGTGCGCCGGTGTTTTCAGGGAATTGGCTTCCTCGAAGTTGGCATACTCCAGGAAGTAACCACCCATTTCCGGCATGAAAAAGATGATGGCACAGAAGACGAACAGGAACACGCCTATAGCCTGCAGGTCATGCACCGAGTAATAGGGATGAAATGCAATGCCGTCCAGCGGAATACCCTTTTCATCCTTGTGCTTCTTGATATCGACCCCGTCCGGGTTATTGGAACCCACCTCGTGCAGCGCCAGCAGGTGCAATACCACCAGGGCCAGCAACACGATAGGCAGGGCCACCACATGCAGGGCGAAGAAACGATTGAGGGTCACGCCGGAAATCAGGAAGTCCCCGCGTATCCAGGTCACCAGGTCTTCACCCACCACCGGGATAGCGCCAAACAGGGAGATAATCACCTGCGCGCCCCAGTAGGACATCTGCCCCCAGGGCAGCACATAACCGACAAAGGCCTCGGCCATCAGCACCACGAAAATCAGCATGCCGAAGACCCAGATCAATTCTCTCGGCTTCTTGTAGGAGCCATACAGCATGGCGCGGAACATATGCAGGTACACCACCACGAAGAACGCCGACGCACCAGTGGAGTGCATGTAACGCAGCAACCAGCCGAAGTCTACATCGCGCATGATGTACTCGACGGAGGCAAAGGCGCCCTCCTGACTGGGCGTGTAGTTCATCGTCAGCCAGATACCGGTCAGCAACTGGTTGACCAGCACCACCAGGGAAAACACACCGAAGTAGTACCAGAAATTGAAGTTCTTGGGAGCGTAGTACTGCCCCATGTGAGTGTTCCACGCGCGCATGATAGGCAGGCGGGCATCAACCCAGTCACGTAAACCTACGAGCATATTGATCATCAGGCTGCCTCCGTATCCACGCCAATTACCAGCACACTGTCGCCCTCGAAGGAATACGGGGGGACCACCAGGTTTGCTGAGGCCGGGACACCGGAGTAAACCCGGCCGGACAGGTCAAACTTGGAGCCGTGACAGGGACAGAAGAAGCCCCCCAACCACTCGTCGCCGCCAAGGTCGGCTGCGCCTACTTCGGGGCGGAATTTCGGCGCACAACCCAGGTGCGTGCACAGGCCGACCACCACCAGGATGTCCGGGCGGATGGAGCGATCAATGCCGGTGATGTATGCGGGCTGGTCGGATATTTGCGAATCGGGATCTTTGAGATCGCCATTGAGTTGGGGCAGGTCGGCAAGTTGCTCCTCGGTGCGATGCAGCACATACACGGGCTTGCCGCGCCACTCTACGACCACCATCTGGCCGGGCTCCAACTTGCCGATATCCGCTTTGACCGGCGCGCCGGCGGCCTTGGCCTTGGCTGACGGGTTCCACGACCCCACGAAAGGCACCGCTATGCCCACTGCGCCGGCAACCCCTACCGCGCTGGTAGCTGCCGTCAGGAACTTTCTCCTGCCGGAGTTTACGCCATCGCTACTCATGCTTTTCTCCCCTGATTACAACGCCCCACGCAGCCGTTTGCCAACAGCCGGGGGCCCACTCTTCAAAATGGTGCAAATGGTAATGACTTTGCCGTGCTGTGACAAGGAAAACGCTTTGATTTCACTGCGTTTTCCGCGATTGCTTGCGCCAGCGCAAGGGCCAATGAACTGTCAAAAAAAACGCCCGGAGCACATCGCAACCGGGCGTTTCTGGATCTTGCCTGCACCCCGCAGTTGCCGCGGGACCAACCAGTTTAACGCTTGGAGAACTGGGGACGCTTGCGCGCCTTGCGCAGACCGACCTTCTTGCGTTCCACTTCACGGGCGTCGCGGGTCACGTAACCAGCCGCACGCAGGGTACCGCGCAGCGACTCGTCATACTCCATCAGGGCGCGGGTGATGCCGTGGCGAATTGCACCGGCCTGACCGAAGCTGCCGCCGCCTTCAACCGTTACGTTAATATTAAATTTATCATTTAATTCAACAAGTTCCAGAGGCTGACGCACGATCATGCGGGCCACTTCGCGACCGAAATACACGTCCAGCGGACGCTTGTTGACGGTGATATTGCCTTCCCCGCTCTGCAGGAAAACGCGGGCGGTGGAGGTCTTGCGGCGACCGGTTCCATAATACTGATTAGCTGCTGACATAGATAATATCCGTTAGATGTTCAGTGCTTGGGGCTGCTGGGCACTATGAGGGTGCTCATTGCCGGCATACACTTTCAATTTCCTGAACATGGCGCGGCCCAGCGGGTTGCGCGGCAACATGCCCTTGACCGCACCCTGGATTACACGCTCGGGGGCTTTATCGATCAATTTCTCGAAAGAAATCGATTTCAGGCCGCCGGGGTAACCGGTGTGGCTGTGGTACATTTTGTCGGTGGTCTTGGCGCCGGTAACCTTTACCTTCTCCGCATTGATCACCACGATGTAGTCACCGGTGTCAACGTGAGGGGTATATTCGGCCTTGTGCTTGCCGCGCAGACGGTGCGCGATCTCACTGGCCAGGCGGCCCAGAGTCTTGTCGGAGGCGTCTACCACGAACCAATCGTGGTTGACCTCACTTGCTTTGGCACTATAAGTTTTCATCAATAACAGCCTCTTGGAGGGGCCCAATTTCGAGGACGCGAATACTACCCAATGGACCACCCCGTTTCAAGCGGAAAATCAAATAAAATTCACGACTTACCCAAACCGCGGGGGCCAACTTACACGGGCCAGGGCCCCATTTGCCAACCCCTAGGGCTTGTGCTCCCGTGCCAGGTACTCGTGGGACTGCATTTCCTGCAGCCGCGAGACCGTGCGCTGAAACTCGAAACCCAGGCTACCACCGGCATAGAGCTCCAGCAGAGGCTTTGCCGCAGCCAGCACCAGCTTCACGTTGCGGTCATAGAATTCATCCACCAGGTTGATGAAACGCCGCGCCTGGTCATTCTGCTCCGGGCCGAATTCCGGCACCCCGGACACCAGCACCGCGTGAAAGATCCGGGATAGCTCGATGTAGTCGTTCTGGGACCGGGGGCCGTCACACAACTCGGCAAAGTCAAACCAGACCACATCTTCGGCCACACAACGGCAGGTCAGGTAGCGGCCGTTGATCTCCAGCCGCTCCCAGTGCTTGCCGGGCTCCACGGCCAGGCGCTGAAAGCTGTCCTGCAGGCTCTCGTCAGCCCCCTGGTCCAGGGGGTAGTGATACAACTCCGCCTGCTGCAGAGTGCGCAGGCGGTAGTCCACCCCCGCGTCCACGTTGACTACCCGGGTATATTTTTCCACCAGGGCGATCACCGGCAGGAAACGCTGGCGCTGCAAGCCATTCTCATAGAGCTTCTCCGGCGCGATATTGGAGGTGGCCACCAGGGTCACACCGCGGGCGAACAGGGCCTCCATCAAGCCTCCCAGGATCATGGCGTCGCCGATATCGGTGACGAAAAACTCGTCGAAACAGATCACCCGGGTTTCCTGGGCCAGCCTGTCTGCCACGATTTCCAGGGGGTTTTTCTGCCCCTCCAGACTGGTCAACTCGGTGTGAACACGGCGCATGAAGCGGTGAAAATGTACCCGCAGCTTCTGCTGGAAAGGCAGGCAATCATGGAAGTTGTCCACCAGGTAGGTTTTGCCGCGCCCCACTCCACCCCAGAGGTAGAGACCCACCTCTGGCTCAGGTGCCTCCCCCCGTATTTTGCGCAGCCAGCCCGACAGACCGCCGCGGCCACCTTGCGTATGCCTGGCCAGCAGTCTCTCGTAGAGATCCTGCAGCAACCTGACCGCCGCTTCCTGGGCGGGGTCATGGGTAAAATCCTCGCGCTGCAGATCGGCCTGATAGCGCTGCCAGGGAGTTGTCATATCGGGGGATCGCTTCCATATAGCTCGCGAGCGGCCACTTTACCCACCGCTTGCGCCATTGGCAACGCCGCGTCCGCCGCAGCGCTACAGTCTGCATGGCAATGGGGGTATACTCCCCGTCTTTGACATCGTGGTAGAGGAATTATCTGTGGAATCACCTGAATACACTCAGACCTTTCTGGTCGCCGCGGCCGCAGCCGCACTGGTTGTCGGCTTGCTGGCAGGCCTGTTACTGGGCCGCCGCACATCACCCGCCGGGCAGAAATACCGGGAGGTGGAGCGCAAGCTCGACCAGGTGCTGCAAGATAAAAAAGCCTATGAAGACGAGGTGGTAGAGCACTTCAGCGACACCGCCAAACTGCTGAACGGTCTTACGGAAAGTTACCGCGACGTGCACAATCACCTGGCCAAGGGTGCCGCCACCCTGTGCCAGGGTGAGGGACCGATATCACTGGAGCGACTGGAGGGCAGGGGTGACCCCGCCGAAATACCCGCTCACCTGGCGGACGTGCAACCACCCCTGGACTACGCCCCGAAAACCTCGCCGGATGAAAAAGGCATGCTCAACGAGGAGTTCGGACTGGAGCGCAAGCCGGCGACGGCGACAACGCCATCCGAAGCGGCTGACGGTAAAGCCTGAGCTATCTTCGCCGCGCTACACCGGGTTATCAATATCGATAAAGCGGTGCTGCAATGAGAACTCCTGTGCCAGTTGTTCTCCCACCGCCTGCACCCCGTAACGTTCGGTGGCGTGGTGTCCGGCCGCGATAAAGTGAATGCCCTCTTCCCGGGCAATATGCACCGTCTGCTCTGAGGCCTCCCCGGTAATGAACACGTCCGCGCCCGCGGCAATTGCTGCCTCTATGTAACCCTGGGCGGCCCCGGTGCACCAGGCGATGTGGCGCACGCCAGGCACATCCGCCGCAATATGCAGAGGCTCGCGGCCGGTAATGCGCCGCAGCGAAGCCAGCAGTTCACTGACCGGGATCGCGCTGGGCAACTCGGCAATATTGCCCACCCCCGCATCCCCTTGCTGCAAGGGCCGGCGTTCCTGTAAACCCAGCAGCTCTCCCAGGCGGGCGTTATTACCCAGGGAGGGGTGGGCATCCAGCGGCAGGTGATAGGCCAGCAGGCTGATATCATGCCCCAGCAGGGTTGCCAGGCGACGGCGCTTCATCCCGACCACCGCCTGCTCCTCGCCCCTCCAGAAATAACCGTGATGCACCAGGATCGCATCGGCACCCCACTCAGCGGCCGCATCCAGCAGCCGCTGACTGGCCGTTACCCCGCTGGCCACCTTTGCCACCCGGGGCCGCCCCTCCACCTGCAGCCCATTGGGGCAGTAGTCCTGGAAGCGCCAGGGCTCCAGCAGGGTGTCCAGGTAGCTGACCAATTCGCGCAACGCTACACTCATCTGCCTCTCATCCGTTTCTAGACTGTTGTCGCTCAGGACGCATCATATACAATGCGGCAGCAAACAACATAATACAGCCACATGAAAGACAGCCTGAAATTCATAACCTGGCCGGCGATTACCGGACTGCTGGCAGCCCTGCTGATCCTCGATCGCTGGGTATTGCCCAATACGCCGGCCAATGGCAGGTATTCCCAGGAGCCGGTCAGCTACTCCCGGGCCGTCAGCAGTGCCACGCCCTCCGTGGTTAACATCTACACCGCAAAACTGGTCACCAGCAGGCGCAATCCGCTGCTGGACGATATGTATTTCCGCAAATTTGCCCGCCCCCAGGCACAGCGCCAGCGGATCGAGCGCTCCCTGGGTTCCGGGGTGATCATGACCGCCCAGGGGCATATTCTCACCAATAACCACGTCATCGCAGGTGCAGACGCGATACAGGTATTGCTGCACGACGGACGCTCCGCCAACGCGGTGGTGATTGGCACTGACCCCGCCACTGACCTGGCGGTGCTGCAGGTGGCATTGCCTGACCTGCAGCCCTTCAAACTGGGGGATGCCAACGCCGCCCGGGTTGGGGATGTGGTGCTGGCCATAGGCAATCCACTGGGCTTTGGGCACTCGGTAACCCAGGGCATCGTCTCTGCACTGGGTCGCTACGGGCTGCAGCTCAATACCTATGAAGACTATATACAGACGGACGCCACCATTCACCTGGGCAACTCAGGGGGTGCCCTGGTTGACACCCGGGGGCGCCTGCTGGGCATCAACACCCTCATTTACACCGCGAACTCCCCGGCCAACGGCACCGCCACGGGCATAGGTATCAGCCTGGCGATCCCGGTCGACCTGGCCGTATTTGTCATGCAGGACCTGATTGACTACGGCGAGGTCATCCGCGGCTGGCTGGGTGTGAGCGTAGAGCCCCTGAGTAGTGTGGCTAGCAACGGTGCCGGCACACAAGCGCTGGTGGTGGTGGCCGTGGCGGGCGAGAGCCCTGCGTACAAGGCCGGCATCCAGGTGGGCGACATCATCACCCACATAGACGGCGAGGCGGTGCAGGACGGACGGCAGACCATGCATCGCATCGCCCTGCTGCGGCCCGGCGACACCGTTGCGATCTCGGTACAGCGCAACCAGCAGAGCCTGGAGTTGCGCACCGTGGTAGGGGTGCTACGCCATTCGGCACAGGGTTGAACGCCGGGGAAATTACTCGCTGTCTACCGCGTGCAGACGCATCTCGGCGCTGCGTGCATGGGCGCTCAAAGACTCGCCGCGGGCCAGAATTGACGCGGCACGGCCCAACTCCTGCACACCTTGCTCACTGCACATGATGAGGGAACTGCGCTTCTGGAAGTCATACACTCCCAGGGGCGAGGAGAAGCGCGCTGAGCGCGAGGTAGGAAGTACATGGTTGGGCCCGGCGCAATAGTCGCCCAGCGATTCCGAGGTATAAGCGCCCATGAATATCGCCCCCGCATGCTGCACTGCAGGCAACAGCGCCTCGGGGTCGGCAACGGATAACTCCAGGTGCTCCGGTGCCAGGCGGTTGCTCACCGCTACGGCATCCGCCAGGTCGCGAGTCAGGATCATGGCGCCGCGAGCCGCAAGGGATTTGCGGATGATGTCCGCGCGCTCCATCTCGGGCAACAGCCTGTCGATACTGGCCTGCACCGCATCCAGGTACTGCGGTTGGGGGCACAACAGGATAGATTGGGCGTTTTCATCGTGTTCGGCCTGGGAAAACAGATCCATGGCAACCCAGTCCGGGTCGGTGCTGCCATCGCAGATAACCAGGATCTCCGAGGGACCGGCAATCATATCGATGCCGACCCGACCAAATACCTGACGCTTTGCCGTGGCCACGAAGATATTCCCCGGACCGACGATCTTGTCCACCGCGGGAATAGTTGCCGTACCGTATGCCAGCGCGGCCACCGCCTGGGCACCACCGACAGTAAAGACCCGGTCCACCCCGGCAATGCAGGCCGCCGCGAGTACAAGGTCGTTGATTTCACCCCCGGGGGCCGGTACCACCATAATAATCTCGGGCACACCTGCGACTTTCGCGGGAATAGCATTCATCAGCACCGAGGAGGGATAGCTGGCTTTGCCGCCGGGCACATAAATACCAGCCCTGGCCAACGGGGTAATCTGCTGACCCAGCAGGTTGCCGCTGTCGTCGCGGTACTGCCAGCTCTGCTGGTACTGGTGCTGGTGGTAACTGCGCACCCGTTCGGCGGCATATTCCAAGGCCTCGCGGTGTTGCGCATCAATAGTCTCAAGGGCTGCGGCCTGCCGCTGGTGGCTCACTTCCAGCTCAGCCACGGTAGCGGCCTGCAAGCGGTCAAAACGCGCGGTGTACTCCAGCAAGGCGGCATCGCCGCGACTGGCGACGTCCGCTATTATCGCGGTCACTGTCTCCGTCACCGACTGGTCCAGCTGTTCCTGCCAGTGGGTCAGCGCCTCCAGCCGCGTATCGAAATCCGCGGCACGGGTATCAAGCCGCTGCATCATCGGCCTCCAGCAGTGCCGCCAGGTCATCGATCACGCGCTGTATCGCCGTGTAGCGCGAGCGCATGGCCGCCTTGTTAACCACCAGGCGAGAGCTGATCGCGGCTATTTCCTCCAGCGGCTCCATGCCATTGGCGCGCAGGGTATTGCCGGTATCGACGATATCGACAATCAGGTCGGCGAGATTCATCATCGGCGCCAACTCCATCGCACCGTACAGTTTGATGACTTCAGCGTGCACGCCCTGCCGGGCAAAATGCCGCCGCGCGATATTAACGAACTTGGTGGCCACGCGAATACGCGCGCCCGACCCCTGCCAGCCCACTGGCCCGGCGGTCATCAGGCGGCAGCGGGCAATACCCAGGTCCAGCGGCTCGTAGAGACCCTGGGCACCGTGCTCCAGCAGTATATCCTTGCCCACCACGCCCATATCAGCAGCGCCGTGACGCACATAAGTGGGTACATCCGTGCCGCGGATAATGACCAGCTGCACCTCTTTGCGGGTGGTGGCAAATACCAGCTTGCGCGAGCTGGACAGGTCCTCCAACGGCTCGATACCGGCGCGTGCCAGCAGCGGCAGCGTCTCCTTGAGAATTCGCCCCTTGGTCAGGGCGATGGTCAGTTTTTCATTCATAATAATCACGGCCACTAACGGGCGGTTGTCGCTTCAATCATTACCAGGCTGCATTCCCGCAAGCGGCGACCCAGGCGCAGCTCGTCGCGCCTATTGCAGCTCCTGCCACTGGGAAGGGGTGTAAGTGCGGATATTGACCGCGTGGATAGTGCCGTCGGCTATATGATCACCCAGGGCTGCGTAGACCAGCTGTTGCTGCTTCACCGGGCGCAGCCCTTCAAACAGGGATCCGATCACGGTGATGTCATAGTGATTGCCCTCGCCCTGCACCCGGAACTCACAATCGGGCAGGTGCGCCTGAAGCAAGGTTTTTACCGTAGCGGCATCCATAGTTTCCTCCAAAAAATTACCCTCCCTGCTGATCCTCGCATCGCGGCCAGCCGGGCCCTGCCTGAAAGGTCGGCATTCTAGGAGAAATTACACTCGATAGCGACCGTTACCTCAGCGCGACGGCAGCCTCAGGCTTCCACTTCAACCGTCGCCCAGTTCGCTATCACGCTATCAATATCGCCGTCGAATTTGCGCGCAGAATCCTGAAACTGATTGCGATAGATCTCACCCAGGTTCACGCTCTCAATAATCACGTTGCGCAGTTTCCAGTCGCCGGCCTTATCGCGGCCCATCTGGTACAGCAACACGTAGGGCTCCGGCTCATCATTATAAATCAACTGCCGCACCGACACCCGCGGCTCCCCGGCGTCATCACCCTCGGGCTTTACTACCTCTATGCGCGAGCCGCCAAAAGCCAACAGGCCCTTGCCGTAGGTACGCACCAGGCCGACGCGCATGACCTCGCTGAAACGATCCAGTTGGTCACGCAGCTGTGCCCTCCCCGCCTCGTCCAGGGAGCGGTAGCGCTCTGAGCTGGCATAAGGCCCCATCACAGTGCGCGCAAAACCACGGAAGTCGATCACCGGGTCCAGGATCTCCTGTATCGCACTATAGTAGCGCTCCGGATCTTCTTCCGCGTAAGCATCGGCTTCCTTCACCACTGCCATCACCCGCTCCGTGGCATCTTCCACCACGCCGTAAGCCGGTGAACCGCTGGCGGGTGATTCCGCCCAGGCACTGCCCGACAACAAACAACAGGCCACCAGCCATACCCTTATCAAGCTTACCGACATCACTAATCTCCAATACACCAATTTGTCTCTACCAAGAGCCGCGCAGCTCTGTATAATCCGCCCCTGTGCCGGGGCGAAACACCACCACGACAATGCAAACGCCTCACCCCTAGGACAACAAGCTTGCCCCCGCGGTTCCAACGCTGAGCGCGGCGCATACTTTAACAGGAATTCCGCATATATGCTGATAGCAGCGGCGACCATTCTGGCGGGCTTCATTGTACTGATATGGAGCGCCGACCTGTTTGTAGATGGAGCAGCCTCAATAGCAGAGAACCTGGGTATGTCGCCTATCATCATAGGCGTGACTATCGTATCCCTGGGCACCTCGGCTCCCGAGGTGCTGGTATCGCTTAACGCTTCGATGTCCGGCGCTGGCTCCCTGGCCATAGGCAATGCCATAGGCTCCAATATTGCCAATATCGGTTTGGTATTGGGTACCACTGTGCTCATCGCACCCTTGATGGTGCACCAGAGCTGCATGAAAAAAGAACTGCCGCTGTTGCTATTGGCCACCGCCGGGGGCGCCATACTGATTCTTGACGGGGAACTGTCCGCGCTGGACGGCGGGCTGATGCTGGGCGGGCTGACTATCCTGCTATGGCGCATGATCACCACCCAGATTGCAGACCCCGCGCTTTCGGAGGAAGCCGAGGGGGAAGCGCTGCCACATCTGAAACCACTGCGCGCCTGGGTCAGTTTCATCCTCGGCCTGGCGCTGTTGATCGGCAGCGCACGTATGCTGGTATATGGGGCGGTAATTGCCGCCCAGGAACTGGGTGTATCGGAACTGGTGATTGGCCTGACCATCGTGGCGATAGGCACCAGCCTGCCGGAACTGGCGGCGACCGTGGCCAGCGCCCTGCGCGGCCATACCGAGATCGCCCTGGGCAATATCATCGGCTCCAACCTGTTCAACCTGCTGGCGGTGATGGCCATCCCGGGGATCGTTTCGACCCAGGCTCTGGATCCACATATCCTCACGCGGGACTACCCCGCCATGAGTCTTTTCACCGTGGGTATGGCGGCGGCAATTTTCTTCAGCCGACGACGAAGTAAATCCCGCGCCGACCACGCTTACATCGGGCGCATAGTGGGGGTCTTGTTACTGGTCTCGTACGCGCTGTACTATTACTGGTTGCATACCACCCTCTGATCACGGAGTCTTTTTATGTCGGGGCACAGCGCCAGCAGCTATGCAGCCTCAGCGCAGCGTACCATCAGGATGGAAGCCCAAGCCGTCGCCGCACTGGAGCAGCGCATCGGCGAGGACTTTGCGCGCGCCTGCGAATGCTTGCTGGGCATAACGGGGCGCGTTATCGTCACCGGCATGGGCAAGTCCGGACATATCGCATGTAAAATCGCCGCGACACTGGCAAGCACCGGGACGCCCTCTTTTTTTGTGCACCCCGGCGAAGCCAGCCACGGTGACATGGGCATGATCACCGCCAGCGACGCCGTCATCGCCCTGTCCAACAGCGGCGCAGTGCCCGAGGTCATTACCCTGCTGCCACTATTGAAGCGCCTGGGTGTGCCCCTGATCAGCATGACCGGCAACGATCAGTCTATTCTGGCCAAGGCATCGGAGGTACACCTCAACACCGGCGTGGAGACCGAGGCCTGCCCATTGGACCTGGCACCGACCTCCAGCACCACCACAGCACTGGTGATGGGTGACGCACTGGCCATAGCGCTGCTAGAGGCGCGCGGTTTCACCGCAGAGGATTTTGCCTTCTCCCACCCCGGCGGCACCCTGGGCAGGAAACTGTTACTCAAAGTAGCGGATGTTATGCGCAGCGGCGACGCTATTCCTATAGTCAGCCCCAATGCCACTCTGTCCGAGGCACTGCTGGAAATCAGTAATAAAGGCCTGGGTATGACTACCATCAGCAGCGGCAATGGGGTACTGGCGGGGATATTTACCGACGGCGATCTGCGCCGCGCGCTGGACGCCCGTGTGGATATCAATACAACACCTATGGAACAGTTGATGACTACCGGGGTCAAAATTGCAGATAAGGAAATGCTGGCCGCGGAAACGCTGCGCATCATGGAAGAAAACGAGATCAGTTCGCTGGTGGTGCTGGAAGATGAAAAAATTACCGGGGTGCTGCACCTCAAAGACCTGTTGCACGCCGGGATTGCCTGAGGATGAAACACACACAGTGAGAACGGTCCATCTCCGCGCCGCCCGGGTTGCCCAGCTATTACTGGATGCAAACCTCACCCCATGCTGAAAACCCTATTACAGGACCTGGCCAGCGCCGCCGCGCAGCCCCGGAACAAGAACTCCCAGACCTGGAGTACCGCCATGTTCAAATGCTGCATAACCGGGCGCGCTGCACTGGCCCTGCCTCTACTGGCGCCGCTGTCGCTATGCCTGGCGCTGGGCTCAGGCCTCAGCCTGGCGCTGCCCGACGACCGGGACCAACCCATACATATCAGTGCGGATAAAGCCCTGCGCGACGAAAAGCAGGGGGTGACCATCTACAGCGGCAGCGTGCAGATGAATCAGGGCAGCATGCATATAGAGGCCGATACCCTGACCATCTATCACATCGAAGCTGAGGCGGACAAAATTGTCGCCGAGGGCAGGCCGGCCAAGATGCGCCAGCGACCGGATATGGAGAAAGGTCCGGTCCACGCCCGGGCGTTTGTAATAGAGTACTACCAGCGTGAGGAAAAGGTGCACCTCAAGACCGAGGCGCGGGTCGAGCAGGACGGGGCCATTGTGACCGGCGACTCCATTGACTATTATATCGCCGAGGAACTGGTGAAGGCGGACTCAGATGGCGCCCGGGAAGGCAACCGGGTGCAGGTGGTGATCCCGCCCAGCGCGCAACCCGGCGCCACTACCGTACCGGCACTGACCGCAGTCGACCCCAACGAAGCAATGCCCGGCACGGGTGACGCGAACGCCACCAGCAATCAGCAGGGATCAAGCAGCAGTGACACAGCTCAAAGCCAGTAACCTGGCCAAGGCCTATGGCGGTCGTGAAGTCGTGCAGGACGTTTCACTGCAGATCGATAGCGGCCAGGTGGTTGGACTGTTGGGCCCCAACGGGGCGGGCAAGACCACCTGCTTTTACATGATCATCGGCATCGTGCGCGCCGACCGGGGCAGCATTACCATCGACGGCCAGGACATCACCTCGTTGACCATGCACGAGCGCGCCCGGCGCGGTGTTGGCTACCTGCCTCAGGAAGCCTCTATCTTTCGCAAGCTGACGGTGGGAGACAACATCCTGGCAATACTGGAAACACGCGCCGACCTGAACAAAAAAGAGCGCCTGCGACGTCGCGACGAGTTGCTGGAAGAGTTTCATGTAGAGCACCTGCGCGACAGCCTGGGCCAGGCGCTGTCCGGTGGCGAGCGCCGGCGCATCGAAATTGCCAGGGCCCTGGCCACAGAGCCCTCTTTTATCCTGCTGGACGAACCCTTCGCCGGCGTCGACCCGATTTCGGTCATCGACATCAAAGAGATCATCAACCACCTGCGAGACCGGGGTATCGGTGTCTTGATCACCGACCACAATGTTCGCGATACCCTGGATATCTGCGAAAAGGCCTACATTGTCGGAGAGGGCCACATTATTGCCGCTGGTTCCACCCAGGAGGTGCTGGACAACGAGCGCGTCCGCAAGACCTATCTGGGCGATCATTTCAGCATGTAGACCAGTGGCTGCAGGCGCCCCCGCATACGCTCTCCCGACCCACTTTATCTGTTTAAGCAATTTTCGCGCCAAAGTGTTGCCACAAGGCGCACCCCGAGGCTAAACTGGCCTGACGATCCTGTATATTCGCGGCAATAGCGCGGCCAACGGAGTGCTGACCACACCGCCATGAAACAATCGCTGCAACTCAAACTGGGCCAGCAGCTGACGATGACGCCGCAGCTGCAGCAGGCCATTCGTTTGTTGCAGCTCTCGACACTGGATTTACAGCAGGAAATCCAGCAGGCACTGGACAGCAACCCGCTGCTGGAGCTAGTCGAGGAGGAGGCCGAGGATGGCCCCGACACAACCGCTGAAGACTCTGCCGCGAACTCCGACGGCCCAATGCAGAGCCTGGAGCAGGGCGCTGACGATACCGATACAGCCGATTGGGACAACAGCGATCCGCAAATGGCGATGCCCGAGGAACTGCCGGTCGATACCCAGTGGGATGATTTACTGCCCTCCGCCTCCGCTCCGCCGCCCTCCCAGGACGACTACCCCGATGCGGATTTTGAAGCGCGCAATGCGGGCAGTGACTCCCTGCGTGAACAACTGATGTGGCAACTTGGCCTGACCCGGTTGTCGGACACCGATCGCCTGATCGCCATGGCACTGATTGATGCCACCGATGACAACGGTCGCCTGGTGGCGGAGCTGGAGGAAATCCATGAGTCGCTGACCGACGAGCTGGATATTGAGCTGGACGAGGTGGTCGCGGTACTACACCGATTGCAGCAGTTTGAACCGGCCGGCGTCTGCACCCGCGACCTGCAGGAATGCCTGCTTGTACAACTGCGACAGCTGCCGCCGGACACGCCCTGGCTGGAACAGGCGCGCATTATCCTGACCCGTCACCTCAACCAGTTGGGCAGCGGCGACTACAGCCAGATCCTGCGGCGTACCCGGCTCAGCGAAGATCAGCTCAAGGAAGTGATGGGGCTGATCCAGACGCTGGATCCCAACCCCGGCCAGAACGCGGTGCAGCAGGATGTGGAATATGTAGTGCCGGATGTCTTCGTAAGCAAAAAAAATGGCCGCTGGCTGGTTGAGCTTAACCCCGATATTGCGCCCAAGCTGCGCATTAACAGCAACTACGCCGGCCTCATCAAGCGCGCCGACAACAGCGCCGACAATACCTTCCTGCGGGACAATCTGCAGGAGGCGCGCTGGTTCCTTAAGAGCCTTTACAGCCGCAACGAAACACTGATGAAGGTGGCCACCAAAATCGTGGAACACCAGCGCAACTTTCTTGAGTACGGCGAGGAGGCCATGAAGCCCCTGGTACTGCACGACATCGCGGAGCTGGTGGAAATGCACGAGTCGACCATTTCCAGGGTGACCACGCAAAAATACATGCATACACCGCGCGGAATTTTTGAGCTGAAGTATTTTTTCTCCAGTCACGTGGCAACCACCGCGGGGGGAGAATGCTCATCCACCGCCATTCGCGCGCTGATCAGAAAACTGGTGGCAGCGGAAAGCCCGCGCAAGCCACTGAGCGACAACAAGATCGCCCAACTGCTGGAGGGCCAGGGTATCCAGGTGGCCCGGCGCACGATAGCCAAATACCGGGACACCCTGATGATACCGCCGTCCAACGAACGCAAGAGATTGGTCTAGAATTAAGGTTAAGCTGCAACAGGATATGACATGTGCATACCGTGCAGCTCAAATCCGGCATTGCCGGTATCGGACTTGTCCGGTTTCACAACAAAGGAGCTAGCTATGCAACTGAATGTCAGCGGTCACCATGTAGAAGTCACTGAGCCACTGCGGGAATACGTGGAGAGCAAATTCGAACGACTACAACGACATTTTGACCAGATCACCAACACCCAGGTCACCCTTATCGTGGAAAAAATGGTGCAAAAAGCCGAGGCTACACTGCATATCTCCGGTGCCGAGATTTTCGCCCATGCGGAATCTGAAGACATGTATGCGGCCATCGATGCCCTGGCAGATAAACTCGACCGCCAGTTGATCAAGCATAAACAAAAGCATCGAGGGCATTGAGTCCACCTCCTATGCAAGACCTCAGCGATATCCTGTCCCCGGCGCGCACCGTATACGGTGTGCCCGGCGTCAGCAAAAAAAGATTGTTTGAAACAGTGGCAAAAATCATCAGCGACGACCAGCCGGCGCTCGATTACGATGACATTTTCAACCACCTGATCGCCAGGGAGAAGCTCGGCAGCACCGGGCTGGGCGGCGGCATCGCGATTCCCCATTGCCGCGCGGGTAGCTGCCCAAAGCCCCTGGGGACGCTGCTGACACTGGCCGACCCAATCGACTTCGATGCCCCGGACGACCATCCGGTAGACCTGCTGTTCGTATTACTGGT
>Ga0316187_10001294_pt1 | contig 21415 bp, 22 predicted proteins | sample CroRivburrow1_MG_FD_204927 | JGI IMG/M metagenome (GOLD analysis project Ga0316187, IMG submission 204927) | Coastal sediment microbial communities from Maine, United States - Cross River worm burrow 1 | ecosystem: Environmental > Aquatic > Marine > Coastal > Sediment | place: USA: Maine...
GATAGCGCGAGGGCATGGCAGGATATGAATCTCCCCGGCTGGAAGCTGCACGCGCTGAAAGGCGAACTTGAAGGCCACTGGTCGGTGTGGGTCAGTGGTAACTGGCGATTGACCTTTGCGTTCGATGGCGAAGATGCGGTCCTGGTGGATTATCAGGACTATCACTAAGGAAGCGCTGATTTTTGGCAGGATGCCAATAAATCAGCATCTATCTAAAGGAGGCGAATATGGGACGCATGTATAACCCGCCGCATCCCGGCGAATCCATCCGCGAGGATGTGCTGCCAGCGCTTGGCGTTAGCGTAACAGAAGCTGCCGCGCAGCTTGGCGTTTCCCGCGTCACGCTTTCCCGGCTGATCAATGGCCAGTCCGGTATTTCCGCCGAAATGGCACGGCGACTTGAGTTGTGGCTCGGCGGACCGGATAACGGCCCCAGTGCGGAGTCGTGGCTGCGCATGCAGAGCGATTACGATTTGTGGCAGGCCCGCCTGCAACCGACACCCGAGGTAACTCCCGCCCCACGTCTGGCGGCCTAGACTTTCCTAAAGATGATTTCTCGATCAGGAGCAGGTGCTGGTCGTTATCGGTTGGTTCGCAGGAGAGCACTTTGTAGCCTTGCTTCTCGCAGGATTGGGGTACGTTGACCAGCGCTTCGCCCGTGTTGAGCAGTACTTCGATCTGTTCGCCCTTTCCATTTTGGCCAGCCTCAGCTTCACCTTGACGAAGGTCATCGGGCAGGTCTCGCGAATGATATCGAGAAAATGCTCACGGAATGCGCCTCATATTAAGAAGACTCTGGATAAGCGCATCCCCATTTTGTCGGGAGGCGAACCGTAGCGGTATTTGCCTGCGGATGCGATGTGCACGCCATCCAGCATTGAGGCCGACTGGAATTAGTTCGGAATGCCCTGGCGCGCCAATTCGTCGGCGCGTTCGTTTTCGGGATGGCCGGCATGGCCTTTGACCCATTGCCACTTCACCTCATGCCTGGCCGCCGCACGGTCCAGCTCTTGCCATAAATCCTGATTGGCCACGGGTTTTTTGTTGGCGTTTTTCCAGTTGTTCTTTTTCCAGCCGTGAATCCATTCAGTCATGCCCTGCACGACATACTTCGAGTCTGAATGGATGGTGATGTGGCAGGGTTTTTTCAGCGCCTTGAGCGCCTCGATGGCGGCGGCCATCTCCATGCGCTGGTTGGTGGTGGCAGCCTCGCCGCCGTAGAGCTCTTTTTCCTTGCCGCCGGATCGCAGCAGCACGCCCCAGCCGCCCGGCCCGGGATTGCCGGAACAGGCGCCGTCGGTATAGGCATCGACGCGTGGCGGCTCAGGCGCCGTCATTCGCCGTGGAGACGTTGAGAAAACTTAAGGAATGAAGGGTGGCGCTGGATTCCGGCAAGCTGGTGGTAATCATTTTCTCGAACACCTCGAACATCTGGCGATCATACTTGCCATTGGCTGTATCCACACGCATTTCTTCCAGCGCGCCATGCGGATTCCATTTATCGCGCCATGGGCGTTCCGAGGTCATGGATTCGTATGCATCGACGATGGCCATGATGCGCGACAGCGGCGACATACCCAACTTGCTGCTCTCCTTGGGATATCCGGCCCCACTTGGCGTCTGGTGGTGGTTGAGCACGCACTCCAGGGCAATGGGGTCGTTGTAGCCATGTTTGCGCATAATGCGCACGGATTCCTCGGGATGCTTCTGAATCTGGCTGAGGTCGTCTGGGGTCAATGCCGTGGGCTTGGTGAGCAGGGAATGCGGCACCACGCTGAGGCCGGTATCGTGCAAATAACCCGCCGTGATCAGCGACTTGCGCTCCTTTTCGCCCATCTCCATCTGATCGGCAAGGGCATAAGCGAGAAGCGTGGTGCGGGCCGCGTGGCCGACCTGGCCGCTGATGATTTCCCATGGCAGCACAAGGTCGGAGGGGATATCGATCTCATCGACAACATGACGGTATTTCTCCGCCAGTGGCTGAGGGATGGCGGCGCAATCAAGCGGGTCTCTGATCCCCTGCACCTCAAACAGGGCCATGCGCATGCGCCGGCCTTTGATGGGGGTTAGATTTTGTTCGGCCTGGATGCAGGCCTCGGCAAAGCCCAGTTTTGCGTCCTGGTGATTGGGGTGGGCATTCATCGCCATGCTGAACATGTCCCTGGCCTTGGCGGACTGATTCAAGGCAAGGTATTTTTGCGCCAGCCTGACCATGCAATCCACGTCGTCCTGGTTTTCACGATGTTCCTGTTCGAGTTCTTTGATCTCGCGCTCGGCGGCCTCGGTTACCGTGTCTTGCAGCTCGGCCGGGCGGAAGAGCTGGGCATTGATATACGGTTCTACCGCATTATAAGTGGTTTCATCGATCAGCATGGAGCCGGCGGGACACAGGCCTTCCAGGCGCGAGGCGGTATTGGCGCAGTTGCCCATGACGGTATACGTGCGCTTGCGGCCGCCAATCAGACCCACCACCGCCGGACCTGACGTCAGGCCAACGCGCATCTTCCACGGATATTCACTGACGCGCATGAATTCCATCATGCGGATGCCGCAGGTGACGGCCAGCAACTGGTGATGTTTGTAGTCCACCGGCGCGCCAAATTCGAGCATGAAGCCGTCGCCGGTGTAGCGGTCGAGATGGGCGCGATAGGCCTCGGTGAATGTGGACATATCTGCCAGGAAGCGGTTGAGTTCCTGAATGACGCTTTCCGGCTGACGCCGCTCGGAATAGGGCGTAAAGCCCTTGAGATCGGCCACCAGCACCGAGATGTTGCGCTTTTCGTTGCGTAGCTTGCTCTCGATCAGCATCTGCGCCACCGTCGGGTCCATGGTCATATGCAGGACCTCTTCAACTTTGCCCTTGAGCTTTTCGACGACCTGCTTGCTGTCGGCGAGGTGCGCGGTCTTGTCCTGCACCATGCTTTCGAGGTTTTCGGCGTACTCACGCAGCTGATCGTTGGCGTTCACCATCTCCTTCTGCATGTTGCGCAGTTCCTTGTTGAGCTCGTTCTCCGTGCTGACGCGTTCATCCAGTTTTTCATACAGATGGCCGACCAGTGCGCCGGAAGCGATGAGAAAGCCTGCCCATAGCCCCAACTGCATATAGATGTCCCAGACGTTGGCCTGAGAGACAAACGCCTCCGTGTTGAGCGCCAGCGAGGCGCAGACCAGCAGCACGCAGAAGATCGCGCCCGACACCGCATAGCGCACGCCGAGAAAGTAACCGGCCATCAAAATGGGGATGAAGAAAAAGTTCAGGAAGGCAAGCTTGTACGGGGCCAGGAAGTGGATACAGGCGACGCTGATCAACACAACCATGATGAACAGGTGTTCAAAATGTTTGATGAAAAAGTCCTTCAGGCTGTACATGGCGTCCCCATTTACAAAAAACTCGGATATTGCGCGAATATCATATGAGCCATACGCAAACTACATGCCAGTTCTGGCGCATCTGTGCGCCTCCGCACAATCGTGGACGGGTGCAGTCGTGGTCGGACTTTACGCCTTCAATTCATGGAGTTGTTGTGAAATTTGCCGGCTTAAGACGAAATGGCGCGAGCGGGAAAGGCGTGAGCAGGGTCACCATTCGGGCTTATGCAAGGCCTGGTCGCCGGATTTATGACGGTGGCTTGCTTACATTCCATTTCAGCTGGGCTGAAGGTTGCGGTTCGCGCTCGATGTGCAGGCTGAACGGATACGGCCGCCAAAGGCCCGCGCCAAAGCGCATATCGCCAATTTCCATCCGCCGCTCATCCTGTTGCATCACGGCGGGAAAGCGGGCAAACCAGCGGAAGAACTTCATTTCCTCCAGGTCTTCTACGCCGGGCATCTCAGCCATTGCCGGCCGCCTGGCCCATTCGGGGCGGCTATAGGCTCGCAGGGGGGCTAGAAAACGGTGCGTAAACGAGGGTGCGAAGAACGCACCGCTGCCGCTAAAGCCTGGCAGCAGGTTGACCGCTGCCTGCATGTAATGGCCGGGAAAGCTGGCGATAAGATGCCAGTGAAACGGCGAGAATGGCAGCGGCAGAGCGTTCACCGCGCTGGCCTCGGGGAACTGAGCGCGCGTGATGTCCAGCGCCCGCTGGTGGTTGTACAAAGTCAGGGACAGATACAGCCCCGTGGCGATCAGGGCGCATGCGGCAAGAGCTCGCTGATGCCGACGTAGCCACAGGCCCAGCAGCAGAGGGATAGCCAGCATGGCGCTGAACAACGGATCGATGATAAACACCAGATCCCAGGCGATGCGGGCGTCGCTGATTGGAGCGAAAATCATGGTGCCGAATGAGGTGATGAGGTCGAACACGATATGGCAGGCAATCACCGCACCGATCAGCCAGGGAAGCAAAGGATAAGCTTCTCTCCGTCTGGGAAAGAGGCTTAGCGCCAGCCAGGCCCACAGCGGCAGCATCAGGATCGAATGCGTTACGCCTCGGTGATAATGCAGATAGGCGGCATCTGAAATCAGGCGCAGGACATAATCCGCGTCCGGTGCCATGGCCAGAAGCGTAAGACGCCAAAGCCAGGCACGCGGCAGCGGCGATCGCGGCACGGCCCTGGCAATGGCATAGCCGCCTAGGGCATGCGTGAAGGGGTCCATGGATTTTGCGCGGCGAGCTTGATGAGCTCAAGCCAGTTATGGCCGACGGCGATATGGCCGGCGCTGACGGCATGATCGGCGCCCGTAGTCGCAGGCATGGTGTTGGGCAGGCCCGCCAGCGCCAGCCAGCCGAACAGGGCAAAACTGATGGCTTCCACCGCGTTGGGCGGAATGCCGATGTGTTCGGTGGTTGTGATTTGTGCTGGTGCCAACATCTTCGCCATCAAATGCATGAGATATTCGTTGTATGCGCCGCCGCCGCAAACATACCAACAAGAAGGCTCCTCTGGCAGCAGGCTGCGAGCGCCGGCAATGCTGGCGGTGGTGAGATGCGCGGCCGTGGCCATGCGGTCGGCGTCGCTAATACCCTCCCAGGCGATGATCTGCTCGACCACCTTGTGGCCGAACTCCTCGCGGCCGGTCGATTTGGGTGCTGGGCGGGTAAAGAAGGGGTGGCGCAGCAATGTTTCCAGCAAGGCATCGCATACCCTGCCGGATGCAGCCAGATGCCCGTCCCGATCATAAGCGTTGCGCCCGTCGGAAAGCGCCAGCATCAGGCCGTCCATGACCATATTGCCGGGGCCGGTGTCGAAGCCAAGCGATCCGCCCGATGAGTCGAGCAAGCTGACGTTGGCGATGCCGCCGATATTAAGCACCGCTATAGCCTGATCCTGGCCACCAAACAGCAGGCGGTGCGCCAGCGGCGTAAGCGGCGCGCCCTGGCCGCCGGCGGCGATATCGCGGCGGCGAAAGTCGGCGACGGTAGTGATGCCGGTGATTTCCGCGATGGTGGATGGGCAGCCGATTTGCAGTGAAAACGGATGGCTGGCTCGCGGCCGGTGGCGGATAGTCTGGCCGTGGCTTGCGATGGCAGTCACGCGCTTTTCGCCAATGCCCGCCTCATGCAGCGAGTGCAATACCGCCCTGGCAATGGCCTCGCCCAGGGCGCTGTCCAGCGCACCCATGGCGTCGATTTCGTTCAGCCCCGGTTCTGCCAGACGCAGGATGGGTTCGCGCAGCTGCCGTGGCATGGGATGTTCATCGAAAGCCAGCATCCGAACCTTGCCGCCCTCATCCAGTCGTATGATGGCAACATCGATGCCATCGGCGGATGTGCCGGACATGACGCCGATCATGATCAGCTCCGGAGCGTGCGAGCGGGGCATGCACCCAGCATATACCAGCCATGATCAATCAGCCATGTGAACGGTGGCTTGACCGCGCTGACGGCGCGAACCTAAGATGCCATCCAGGCGGGCATCGTATAATGGTATTATCCAAGCTTCCCAAGCTTGTGACGCGGGTTCGATTCCCGCTGCCCGCTCCAGCTTTTTTTATACGCTGGAATAGTCGGATCACCCTTGTCGATTTTCGTCTTCATTGTTAAGGAGATGCTGGTTTATTGCAGAACGCAATAAATCAGCTCGCAAAGCCGAAGGCGCGGTTATGACTTTGCTTGCAAATCAATCACTTACGCTCTTGACTTGCAGCCCATCCATGGGTTGCACGGAGCAGCTGAATTAACCAGCTGTTCCTTAAGGCTGTGGCTGGTAAATGCGTTATCATTTGTGCCATGGCAATTGCCGATCCCGAATTCAGTGAACAGACATCGAAGCCTTCGATGGGCCTCGTGTTGCGTAGCGGCGCGGCGGCTTTGACCGCGGCCAGGGGCGAGGTGGTGCTAATCAGCGGTCCCGTTGGCTCGGGCAAGAGTATGTGGCTGCTGAGGCTGGCCGGCATTGAGGCGTTTCCCGAGGGTGTTGACTGCCAGCTTGACGGTTTGCCCTGGCCCGGCCCTTCTGGCGGAAAACTGCGCATGCTGCCGGATGATTTCGAGCGGCTGTGGTTGGGGCATGATGTTGCCGACGAGTTGAGTTTCGGCCTTAAGCCCCGGCCGACTGAGCAGCAAATGCGCCAGATGCTCGATGCCTGGCGTGTGCCGGGACTTGCGCTCGACGCGCCCTTGCAAGGCCTGGACCGTTTGCGGGCATTGCGCGTTGCTCTGGCCGCCATGACCCTGGCCGAACCCGCCATCATGTTGCTGGACAATCCGGTGGCCGCCTTGCCGGTGGAAGATGGAGCCCTGCTGCGTCAGGATGTGCGCGTATGGGCAAGGCAGACCAGCATGGTGGTGGTGGCTGCCTGCAATCGTTGGCAGGATTGGCGGGATGATGCCGACCAACGGTGGCAATGCAGCAATGAGGGGGATATGCCGGTGAAGATGAACTGGGAGGAGAGCGGCTATGCGTGACGCGATTCGCTTTTCCCTGCCGCTGACCAAGCAAATGCAGTCCTTTTTACAACTGCGCGACGGGCTGGCATGCCTGCAACGCGCCGAAGCGGAAGGCAATGTGCCCGCCTGGTTGCAGGCCTCGGTAGATTTGCGTGCAAGCCTGCTCGGTGACCAGGGCCGCAAACCCGCCATCGCCGAATTGCTAAGTCTTTTTTCCTCGCTGCGGGCATATTTGCAGCCGCTGGCGGAAAAGCATCATCATTTTTCTTCGGCTATCGCCAAGGCTTGCCATGACATCGATATGCATGTGGCCAGCATCGAAGGCGGTCTGGATGAGGCCGTTCATTTTCTGCGCAAGGACGCCGTGATCAATGTTTATCACAACGGATTGCAGAAACAGGACTGGCTTGTACACAGGCCGTGCATGCCGCAGATGATGCCCGTGCTCGGCCATGCCGATGCGGAGCGTCGGCGGATTCTGACCGCCCTGTTGCAGCCGTTGATCAATGCCGTTAGCAGCCTGGACAATATGCTGCATGATTTTGTTGAGTGGACGCCGCGCATCGCGCACGGTGGCAGCGACCAGATCGTTCCAGACCGTGGCAGCAACTACGGCCTGCTGGTGGTGGGGCTGGAGCAGGATGTCGTCAAGCAGGGCATAGTGCCGGATATCGCTGGCAACCGTTTTTCCATTCAGCTGAGATTTCAGCGTTGGCCGTCGGGCGACAGCGCCTGCGTGGTGAATGAGGATGTGCCCTACTCCATGATGCTGGTGCCATGCGCATAACGCCCGAGCGCCACCGTTTCAGCTGCCCTGTTTGCGGCCGGGAGTCGTTGCGCTCAGCCGAAGATTTCCCCTTTTGTTCCGATCGCTGCCGCCTGATCGATTTGGGTCGTTGGGCGGACGGTTCCTACCGCGTTCCTGGAGCTCCAGCCGACGCCATCGCCGATGATAGTGGGTTGAATGGGGAATAAACCCCTTTCAGAGCCGAACCGGGCGCTACGCTCCCGCCTTTATATCCTGATAAGTCTGATGCTCGCCGTGCCCGTGTTGAGCTGGCCGCTGGCATTCGGGCGCATGCATTTGCAGATGGTTGACTGGGTGCAGCCGGTGGACCTCTGGCGATTCGCCCTGGTATGCATGCTGCTGGTCGTGGTCATGGCTGACACCATGCTGGCGGGAGTGAGCAGGCGCGCATCGATGATGATGGCGGCGGTGTGGATCGTCGGCAGCTATGTGGCCGTGTTTTTGTCCCTGCAACTGCCGGTGACGATGGGCGTCTATATGCTGGCCTGCGTGCTCGCCTTGCACTCCGTAAGCTCGGCGTGCCGCTTGTGGTCGGGCAGGCGTGACTGGTGGCTATGGCCTGCCTGGACACGCGACACGGTGGTTTCCTTCGGTGTGTTTGCCTGGTTTCTATAAAATCTGATGCCCCGGCCGCTGATTCTTGCTTCCACCTCGCCCTACCGGCGGGCGCTGCTCGCGCGTCTGCAAATCCCCTTTTGCGTGATTGACCCCGAGTTTGACGAGGCAGCTGCTGGCAGCATGCCGGTGGAGACAATGGTGCGCGCCAACACCCTGGGTAAGGGAGGCAGCGTTTTTTCGCGGCACCCGGGCGCGCGGGTGATCGCTTCGGATCAGGCTGCAGTTTGCGAGGGCAGGGTGCTGGGCAAGGCGGGGAATGCCGAGGCGGCGGTGCGGCAGTTGCAATGCTTGTCAGGGAAAAAGGCGGAGTTTTTGACCGGCCTGGCGGTGATCGATACCGATGCTGAGCATTATGAACTGGTCACGTTCAGTGTCCATTTCCGTCAACTGAGCACGGAAGAGATCACGACCTACGTCGAACTGGAGAAACCCTGGGACTGTGCCGGCAGTTTCAAAGCGGAAGGCCTGGGCATCAGCCTGTTCGAGCGGCTTGAAGGCGAAGACCCCACAGCCCTGATAGGCCTGCCTCTTATCCGCCTGTGCGCTTATCTCCAGCCGTTGACGTTGCTGGCGAAAACATAACGGTCTTTTGCGGCCATTCGCACAGCTCGGCGATGCAGCAGTCATGGCAGCTGGGCTTTCTCGCCGTGCATACATAGCGTCCATGCAGAATCAGCCAGTGGTGGGCGTCGTGCAGGTATCTGGACGGCACGGCCTCAAGCAGTCCTTGCTCGACCTTCTCCGGCGTGTTTCCGGCTGCCAGGCCGGTGCGGTTGGCAACGCGGAAGATGTGCGTGTCGACCGCCATGGTCGGCTGGCCAAAGGCGACATTGAGCACGACATTAGCCGTCTTGCGACCCACGCCTGGCAGTTTTTGCAGCGCCTCGCGACTGTCTGGCACCTTACCGCCGTGGTTGGCGATCAGTTGCTCACAGGCGGCGATGATGTGCCTGGCCTTGCTGTTGTACAGGCCGATGGAGCTGATAAACGCCTTCAAGCCGTCCTCGCCGAGCGCAAGCATGGCCTCCGGCGTATTGGCCTTGGCAAACAGCGGTTTCGTCGCCTTGTTGACGCTGACGTCCGTCGCCTGCGCCGACAGGATGACGGCAATCAGCAATTCAAACGGACTGTTGTATATTAGCTCGGTGGCAGGCTCGGGTCGCTCGGCCTCAAGGCGGGCGAAGATTGCCTCAGCGATCTCGGGAGACAAGACTTAACTGCTGGCTGGAACTTAGATTCTTAGCTGGCGCCCTTTTCGGCAAGCCGCATTTGCACCTGCCGGTCGACAATATCTCCGGCGGGGTCAAGCACCTGCTCGACGAGAAAAATACCGTTGCCGGTGATCTTTTCGATGCGACCACTGTTTTTCCCCATATAGTTGCCGCGCCTGACGGTATAGCCCTTGCCTGTGGAGTCCTGAACCATGCCGATCTGGTCTTCGCCCATCTGGTAGATCGCCACCAGCGTCAGGCTGGCAAGTTCAATTTCCTCGAGCGGTTCGCGGATGCGTTTGGCCAACTGTGCCTGGCGTTCACGCAGCACATTCTGGCCCAATTGTGCCCGGCGTTGCAGATAGGAGGCGAAAGGATCGCGCAGGCTGGCCAAGTTGAGCTCCGGGCCTTCGACCATATGGCTCATGGCGTCAGGCGTTTCCCCTTCGGCGGATGCCGGCGCCGCTGCGTCTTCCGCAAGGGCGATAGGTATATATAGAAGCAATGCTGAGCACAACAAGGTAATGCGCGTCATTTCTGTTCTCCTCTAAGCCGGTTGGCCGTCACGGCTGATTATCACAACATCAAACGCAAGAGTCATGCCAGAAACGCCAATCTAGTATCGTACCAAATACATGAACGATCTCAGCAGATTAGCACAGGGCCTTGAAAGGGCAAGGTTGGCTTCTGCTAGAATCGCACGAATGCACCGGCGAACGCACCGGAAAAGCGGGCGTCGAGAAAGACGTCGGATTCATCAACCTTGATGTCGATATGACGGTAACCGGCATAAGCGCCGACGGCGGGCAGCGGTGAAAATTCCACGTTGGCCTCGGCGTCGAGGAAACGGTTGCCGGCATAGCCGAGATAACCCACGCGTCCGTTGACGGCGGCAAAGTCGGCCAGCCCCACGCGGGCGCGCACGCCGATAGTCGGGATGGGGGCGATGCCTGAAGCGGATTCAGTGAGGCCAACCGTGGATAGGCTGGTCTCGGCGCGGGTAACCTTGACGGCACCCTCGATGCCCAACTGCACGCGCGTGGGCAGGTCATCCATATTGAAGAGGAAATAGGTCAGGCTCACATCGAAGATATCGGCGTCCAGTTTGCTGTTGACCGTACCGGCGAAGGTTTGGCCGTTGAAGGTGATGGGCGGGGTAGTGCCAACGCCTTCGAAATTAAGTGGCAGGTATGCAGCGCCAAGGCGCAGGTCGCCAAATTGAATCGCGGCCTCGGCCGTAAAGCTATTGCTCTGGTCCATGCCCAGAACGCTATCGATATCGACGCGCGTGCCGGCCACACCGGCAATGTTGGCGGCGATTTCACCAGAAGGATCGAGACTGATGTACGCCGCCTTGACCGAGACGGCTTCGTCGGCGATGGCGGTGCATGACATGGTAAGCGCAAGGCTTGCGGCGAGAGAAAGGCGGGAAATGTTCATACTGCCTCCGTGCAGGATAGATTTCCGCTAAAACTAGATAGCGCCATTTACGGTTCTGTGCCCGCCGTCACACCCATGTCCGCCGCGGCACTCATCACCAGGCCGAGCAATGCCTGATTGGCCGCTGGCATGGGTACGGCGCCCAGCCGGCCGGGCATCGTCCACATGGGGCTCTGCTGGCATCGGAGTTTCACTGAAGGATCGCAGCGGCAGGCAAACAGATGCAGATCGAGCGCGATCTCAGGATAAACGTGGCGATGGCTGCCCAGCATGCGCCAATCCGAGCCGGTCAACCCCGTCTCCTCGATCAACTCCCGCCTGGCCGCGGTCAGGGGCGATTCGCGCGCTTCCACCTTGCCGCCAGGAAACGACCACAAGCCACCGCAATGGGCGCTTTCGGGGCGTTGGAGCAGCAGAATTTGACCTTGGCTATTAAACGCTGCAATCAGGGCAATGTCCCTAGGTGCGGTACTCGGCATTGATCCTGATGTATTCATGCGTGAGATCGCCCGTCCAGATGGTGGCTGTGGACGCGCCCATACCCAGGTCCACATGCAGGGTGAAATCATCGCGGGTAAACACGGCCATGCCGTCATTATCCTGGTAATCTGGATGCAGATTGCCACCTGCCAGTATGGTGATGTCATCCGCTTTCAGCGTGATGGCGTCAGGGTCGATGTCCACACCGCTATTGCCAATGGCCATGAGGATGCGTCCCCAGTTGGCATCTGAGCCGGCAAAGGCGGTTTTGACCAGCGGCGAAACGGCGATGGCGCGGCCAACCCGCCTGGCCTCGGCCTCCGAGCTCGCGCCCGTCACCTCGATGGTGACGAACTTGCTCACGCCCTCGCCGTCACGAACGATCAGCTGCGCCAGTTGGATGCACAACTCCGTCAGTGCGGCCTCAAAATCGCGGCAATCCTCCAGCGGGGCGCACCCCAGGCCCAGGCCGCTGGCCAGCAGGTAGACGGTGTCATTGGTCGAGGTGTCGCCATCGACGCTGATCGAATTGAATGAGCGCCCCACGGCGCGATTGAGCATGGCTTGCAGCTGATCGGCGCTGACTGGCGCGTCGGTGGCGATGAAGCCCAGCATGGTGGCCATGTCGGGATGAATCATGCCGCTGCCCTTGCAGATGCCGGTGATGGTGTGATCCCCAACCCGTCGCGAAGCCCATTTGGCGAAGGTGTCCGTCGTGCGGATGGCGTTCGCCGCCTGCTCCCAGTCATCTGGAGAAAGCGAGGCCGCGGCTTGGCCCATGCCTGCACGGATACGCTCGATGGGGAATGGCTCGCCGATGACGCCGGTGGAGGCCGACAGGGTTTGTGTCACGTCGATGCCAGCCGCCTCGGCCGCCGCCTCGATCAGCCCCTCGGCCCAGGCGCGCTCCATTTCACCCGTGCCGGCATTGGCGTTGCCGCTGTTGGCGACGATGGCCCGGATGGAATCCGCTGACGCCTGAAGCGTGGCCTCGCCAAGGCTTACGCAGGCCGCGCGCATCCGGTTCTGTGTGAACACGCCGGCGGCATGGCAATTCACGTCGCTGACCAGCAGCATGATGTCGTTGCGCCGCCCGATCTCCTGCGCTGATTTGACGCCGCAGGAGGCCACGCCGAGACGGAAGCCGGGCACGCGAAGAGCTTGGTCCAGGCGGGGCGGACTCGCGCCCATCAAGCGGCGGCCTGGGTTTTCCCGTGGCAGTTTTTGTATTTCTTGCCCGAGCCGCAGGGGCAGGGCGCGTTGCGGCCGACCTTGGGGTGCTTGCGTTTGACCGTTGCCGGCTGAGCCTGCGCCTGGGGCTCGCCATGGCTGAATTGCATGGTCTGGTCCTGCTGCTTTGGCTGCGGCGCTGGCTGTTGCTCGGCTGGCTCCACCTGCACGCGATGCAGCATGGTCATAGTCTCCAGGCGTACGCGCTGCAAAAGCGAGGCAAACAGTTCGAAGGATTCATGCTTGTATTCCTGCAGCGGCTGTTTCTGGGCATAGCCCCTGAGGCCGATGCCCTGTTTGAGATGATCCATTGCCAGCAGGTGTTCCTTCCAGTGGTTGTCGAGCACCTGTAGCAAAAGAAATTTTTCGAAGCGGCGCAGATTTTCCGGCCCCACCGCCTGTTCCTTTTCCAGCATGAGCTCGTGCATGGCATCGGCGATCTTGTCAGCCATATGGGCGGCATCGCGCACCTCGATTTCATCAATCCAGGGCTGCACCTCTACACTAAGACCCACCGTTTCGCTCAGGGCGTTCTGCAAACCCTCGGCATCCCAGCCATCGCCATGCTCGTCGAGATATTGCACGGACAGATTTTTGGCAAAGTCATGGCGCATGTCGTCGATCACATCAACCACATCGTCGGCGTGCAGCAACTCAAGACGCTGGCTATAGATAACCTCACGCTGCTGGTTCATGACATCGTCGAATTCCAGAACATGCTTACGCGTATCGAAGTTTCGTCCTTCCACCTTCTTCTGCGCGTTTTCGATGGCCTTGGTTACCCATGGATGCTCGATCACCTCGCCCTCGTCGAAGCCCATCTTTTGCAGCATGGTCTGCATTTTTTCGCCGCCGAAAATGCGCATCAGGTCGTCTTCCAGCGACAGGAAGAACTGTGACGAACCCGGATCGCCCTGGCGTCCCGAGCGGCCGCGTAGCTGATTGTCGATGCGGCGTGACTCGTGGCGCTCGGAGCCGATGATGTGCAGACCGCCCGCGGCAAGCACCTCTTCATGCTCCGTAGCACACTGCTGGCTAATGGCCTCGGCCTGTTTTCCAAGCTCGTCGGGCGACAGCTTGTCAGAAAGCTGCTTGATCATCATGTCAGGATTGCCACCCAGCACGATGTCGGTGCCGCGGCCGGCCATGTTGGTTGCGATGGTCACCGCTCCCTTGCGTCCGGCCTGGGCGACGATGGGGGCCTCGCGTTCGTGGTTCTTGGCGTTGAGCACCTCGTGCGGAATTTTTTTCTTCATCATGACTTCCGACAATTCTTCGGATTTCTCAATCGAGATCGTGCCGACCAGCACCGGCTGACCCCTGCCGTGGCAATCGACAATATCCTTCACGATGGCTTCGAATTTGTCATTTTCATCGCGGTAAACCAGATCCGGAAGGTCATCACGCACCATGTCCTGATTGGTCGGCACCTCCACGACTTCCAGGTCATAAATCTTCTGGAATTCCTCGGCTTCGGTCTGCGCGGTGCCGGTCATGCCGGCCAGCTTTTCATACATGCGGAAAAAGTTCTGGAAGGTGATCGAGGCCAGGGTCTGGTTTTCAGGCTTGACCTCCAGGCCCTCCTTGGCCTCCAGCGCCTGGTGCTGGCCATCGGAATAGCGCCGGCCGGGCATCATGCGGCCAGTGAACTCGTCGATGATCACCACCTCGCCGTTGTTGACGATGTAGTCCACCTCGCGCGTGAACAAGGTGTTAGCGCGCAAGGCCTGGGTGGCGGCATGCACCAGATTCACGTTTTCAGGATCGTAAAAGCCGCCACTCTTGAGTAGCCCGGCCTCCTGGAAAAGCCGCTCGATATTTTCAAGGCCTTCTTCGGTAAAGGATACGGCGCGTTGCTTCTCATCCTTTTCATAGTCGGATTCATCCAGCCGCTTGATCAATTTGTCAGCGGCGGCATACAACTCACTGGATTTCTCGGCCGGACCGGAAATGATCAGCGGCGTACGCGATTCATCGATAAGGATGGAGTCCACTTCGTCGACGATGCCGAAATACAGCGGGCGGGCGCGCACCAGTTCCTCGCGGCTAAAGGCCATGTTGTCGCGCAGGTAGTCGAAGCCGAATTCATTATTGGTGCCATAAGTGATGTCGGCGTCATAGGCAGCACGGCGCTCATCATTTTCGATGCCGTGCACGATGATGCCCACGCTCAAGCCGAGAAAGCGGTATATCTGCCCCATCCATTCAGCGTCGCGGCGGGCCAGATAGTCGTTGACCGTGACCACATGCACGCCCTTGCCGGTCAGGGCGTTGAGATAGACCGCCAGGGTGGCGACCAGGGTTTTTCCTTCGCCGGTCTTCATTTCGGAGATATTGCCCTGATGCAGGATCATGCCGCCGATCAACTGTACGTCGAAATGGCGCATGCCAAGTGTCCGCTGGCCAGCCTCGCGCACCACGGCGAAGGCCTCGGGCAATATATCGTCCAGCGATTCGCCGGCCTCGAGCCTGGATTTAAACTCATCGGTCTTGGCCGTGAGTTCAGCATCCGAAAGCGCCTGTATGTCGGGCTCCAAACTATTGATCTGGTCCACGATGGGACTCATGGTTTTCATAATGCGCTCGTTGCGGCTGCCGAAAACGCGGGTAAGCATTTGGAACATGGAAGTGGTTGCTCCTGTGAAGGTTTGGATCAAAAATCTAGCACGAACGGACAAGCCTACCAAAATAGCTGGATACCGCGAAGCATAGGGTCGCGAACGCTTGCACTGCGTGCGTATCAACGTAATATCGCGGGACGGCGGAGGGAAGCATGAACGTTGATGATGTGTTACAGGCCATAAGCGAAGGCCGCGATTTAAACGGCGCTGATCTGTCCGGGCTGGATTTTTCCGGCAAGGATTTATCGGGGGCCAAACTCGACGGAGCCAACCTTAGTGACTGCAATTTTCACAACGCCAACCTGCATGGCGCCAAATTGAGGAGCGCCACGCTTGAGGGCGCTGACCTGCGCGGCGCCTGCCTTGATGACGTGGAATGGACCGGCTCTCATCGTATGCGCATCAAAATCGACCGTGATGAGCTTTTTCAAACCATTCGTAATGGCTGGAGCCTTATGGGCGTGGATATCGCCGGCATGGATCTTGCCGGCCTTGACCTGACGCGCGCGAGATTGCCGCAGGCGGATATGCGCGGCTGCAACCTGGAAGGAACGGACCTACGCGGAGCCGATTTGAGCGAAGCCGACCTGTCCGGGGCTAATCTGGTTGACGCGGATCTGCGCGGCACCAGCCTGCGCCGGGCAAACCTGACCGCATCCAACCGCCTCAACGCCAAGATCAGAAAATGGGCCCTGAAAAAGGCCTATATCACAGGCCCTACTGCATATACGGATTAACAACTATTCCTTAGAAATCAGAATGGCTTTCTTGTTATCGGTTTTTTCAGGCCTTGTGCAAGAATGCGGCAACGCGCGTAACGCCTTCCTCAAGGCTGGCAAGACCGGTGGCATAGGAAATGCGCAAGTGTTGGGCGGCCTGGTGGGCACCGAAATCTTCGCCGGGGGTTAGGGCCACGCCGGCCTCCTCCAGCAGGCGCCAGCAAAATACCCTGGAATCATCCGTGATTTTTTCCACATTGGCATAGATATAGAAAGCGCCTTGTGGCTCGACGACGATATCAAAGCCAAGTTTGGGCAGTGCACCAAGCAGATAACGTCTGCGTGCATCGTACTGCTCACGCATGGCCTCGACCTCGTCACTGGCTGACAGGGCGGCAATGGCCGCATGTTGCGACAGGGTGGGCGCGGCAATGAAGATGTTTTGCATGATCCGTCGGCAAGGGTCGATGCGCGACTCGGGCACGATCACCCAGCCCACGCGCCAGCCGGTCATGGCCCAGCGCTTGGAAAAGCCGTTCACCACAATGGCATTGTCATCAAAAGACAGGGCACAAATAGCATCGCCGCCATAGGTAAGCCCATGGTAAATCTCATCGGAAATCAGCCAGCCGCCGCGCGTCCTGCACTCGCTGGCTAACGCCTTAAGCTGTGCTTTTGGAATCAGGGTTCCGGTGGGGTTGCCGGGAGAGATGACCACGCAGGCGCGCGTCGATGCTTTCCAGTGCTGGTCAAGATGGCTGGCGGCCAGGTGGTATCGCGTGTCGGGGCCTACGGGGGCGTTTATGGGCTCACCACCAGCCAGACGGATGAAATTGCGCTGGCAGGGATAACCCGGATCGGGCAGTAAAACGGATTCGCCCGCTTCGATGAGGGCGAAATACAGCATCATGAACGCGCCGGATGTGCCGGGCGTGATCAGGATTCGTTCGGGCGCCACCGAAACGCCGTATGTTTGGTCATACCAGCCAGCCAGCGCCTGCTGCAATGCCGGCAGGCCGGTAGACGGTGTGTAGAAGTTTTCCCCCGTGGACAACTGCCTGCGAGCCGCCTCAAGCACGGGTGTGGGAGTGGGAAAATCAGGTTCCCCGATCTCCATGTGAATCATGCGCCTGCCCTGGGCCTCAAGCTCTTTGGCGCGTTCCAGAAGCTGCATCACGCGAAATGGCTCAATCTGGTCAATGCGGCGCATGCCTGCCAGTGTAATGTCATATTGGTGTGACGCCAGCGGTCGATGTGGAGAAATGGCATATCTTGCACTAGCCATCATTTATGCTTTGGATCAAGGCCTTTCACATCATCATGGTTTCGTGGTTTGCCGAGGGCCGCAAAACTCGCAGTCACGTCTTTTACCGTTTTTTTCAACGAAGCGCCGGTTCTGGGGTTGATGGGAGCGGTCATCCTGGTGCTGCTGCGCCCCTTCTAATCCACAACATAGACAGGCATTGACGATGCCGGGGCCAATACTTATGTTTGGCCGCTTCGATGGGGGATCGTCTAGCGGTAGGACTGCGGACTCTGACTCCGCCAACCCAGGTTCGAATCCTGGTCCCCCAGCCAAGTAATTATAAGGGTTTATGAGAAATCGTAGACCCTTTATTTTTCCCAATGGGACACTAAGCGGTAATAGCTAGACGTAACTGGCAACACAGCCCGCTGTGTGCAGATTCCAGTGAAAGTGCCGGATAATCGCTATAAATTAATTTTGACGATATTTTAACTGCTGCTTATGCTCACCAAACAATGAAACCATCGAACTATACAAGTGCATATGTGCAATTAGATATGAGTTTATGCTGATGCTTTCACCCGCGCTGCATTTGCATACTCGGCGTTCTACATCTTTGGCATCGCCCATGAATTACCTGAGGGCTTAGATATGTCGGTCTTAACAAAGACAGTTCTGTTACTGGTGATCTCAAACTGCTTTATGTTAACTGCATGGTATTTTCATCTGAAGCAGTGGAACGACAAACCGTGGTATGTTGCTGCGTTACTAAGTTGGGGAATTGCGTTCTTTGAATACTCAGTGCATATCCCAGCCAATCGAATTGGGAGCGCTGAATTAACTCTTTCTCAGCTCCAAATCCTGCAAGTTGGGATATCTCTTCTTATTTTCGTTCCCTTTGCGGTATTTGTGATGGGGCATCCCATAAAATTAGACTATGTATGGGCTGCTTTGTGTCTCGTTGGAGCCGCCTATTTCATTTTTCGTGGAATCGTGTGACGCCGTAGAACAATAGCGCCGAAGAGAATTTCTTGCTTGCGGATCGCAATCTCCTCACGCAAGCCGTTATATAGTAGCCCTGAATGTCCGCGCTTTCGGCTGCCACTACAACCACCATAATTACAACAGGAAGTGTCTCTTAAGGAATGGGCTACTTGATCCACTTTCGTTTGAAGACTTATGCCAAGCGGAGGTTTGAGATACTTCCCATGACGAAGTAGGCATACGCCTTCAAACGTGGCTAGGCCAGCGAGTTGTCTCGGTTTCGCGGGCGTGTGTGGGAATTAGAGATGCAACGCCGCCTATGATAAAGTGACATTCATTATCGATTCATGACATAATCACAGACTATGATATAGTTCCTCCAGTCGTCTGGTGCCGTTCCCTCCTCCCCTCCCTAGAATAGCACCAGATGCACAAAGCCCCGGCAGGATGCCGGGGCTTTGTACCTTTATTCCCTTTGTGGTTGAACGCCAACGAAGCGCTGATTTATTCGGCGTTTCCGCGCGGCCCACGGACAGGTTGCCAAACCGGGAAAACAAGTTGCCGGTTTGGCGGCAGGATGCCAATAAATCAGCCTCTCCTTAACGAAAACGTAGCCGCGCCGTGACTGGAAGATGATCGGAAAAGGTTGCTGGTATCGTGTGAATTTCGTCCAGAATGAGATCCTTGGTCGCCAGAATATGATCCAGCCGTCTCCTGGGCTGCCAGCTGGGGAACGTGCTTTGCTCACAAAGGACGGGCTGGAGGCTGGTACTGCCAATCAGGTAGTCGTACTCGGGCGAATCCGGTTCACAATTCAGATCGCCCATGAGTACGGCCGATGGCTGGCGATTTATGATGTGGCTTAAAAAGCGAATTTGGCGCAGGCGGCTGTAGCGCCGTAGCGAAAGATGCGTGATAAACACTGTGAGCGGATGCATGCCCATCTTAAGGTGCACTTCCAGGACGCCACGACCATGTCTGGAGGCTGGCAAGCGCGTTTCAACCACCTTGCTGGGCTGCAAATGGCTAAGAAAACTGTTGCCATGTTGAGCCAGTTGACCCATGTCCCGGGTGATATGGCTATGCCAGTAAGAGAAGCCGCTACTTTCGGCCAGATAGTGCACCTGGTTGATGAATCGCGTGCGGTAGGAGCCCGCATCTGCCTCCTGCAGGCCGACGATATCGTAGCCTTCAAGGATATCGGCGATACGATTCAGATTGCTTAAAGACTGCCTGTGTGGCATGACGTAGCGCCAGCCATGCGTAAAGAAATGGCGGTATCGATGGGAGCCAATGCCCGCCTGGATATTGTAGGTGGCAAGGCGAAGATACTGATCCGAGCTGGCGGGGGCGTCGATGTGCGCCGTGGTTTGAGTGTGCATGCAGCCAGCCTCTGCCTATTCCTTGCTCAATGTTTCAGGGCGGGATAGATCGCGCATTTCATCCAGTTCGACTTGTTCGATCTTGCCAAAGCGCTGAGAAATCTTCTTCGCCGAGATATGCACCTGCTCGGTGTCTTCATGGGCTAGGCGGATGTGGGCGGCTAGTTTGTCGAAGCGCTGGCCGAAGCGCTCAAAGTCCTTCGCCAGGGCATGAAGATGCTCCTGAATGATATGCACCTGCTTGCGCGTTTCGGCGTCTTTCAGCACCGAGGCGACGGTGCTGAGGATGGCCATCATGGTCGTTGGGCTGGATATCCATACGCGCTTTCTTTGCCCTAGGGCGATCAGGTTTGGATGATGAGCGTGCAATTCGGCGAAAATAGCCTCGGACGGCAGGAACATGATGGCACCATCAGCTGTGGCGCCTTCGATGATGTAGCGTTCGGCAATGTCGCCGATGTGCTTGCTGACATCCTGCTTGAACTGGCTGGCCGCCTGCTTTCTCTCCAGGGCGTCCAGGCTGTCGTCCAGCATGCGCTGGTAGTTTTCCAGCGGGAATTTGGCGTCAATGGCCATGCAGCCGATAGGCTCGGGAAGCTTCAGCAGGCAATCCGCGCGGCAGCCATTCGGCAATTGCGCCTGTAGCTCGAAGGCTGACTCGGGCAGGGCTTGGCGTAGCAGCTGATTCAGCTGCACCTCGCCAAAGGCTCCGCGGGCGCGTTTGTCGGTCAGCACGTCCTGAAGCGAAACAACATTTTCCGACAGTGAGGCAATCTTGTCTTGCGCCTTGTCGATGATCACCAGGCGTTTTTGCACATCGGCAAAAACCTGTTGGCTCTTTTCGAAGCTGCGATGCAGGCGTTCATCGACGCGCTCGGAAATGACCTCCAGCTTGCGCTCGGACATTTGCGACAACTCAGCGAAGCGCTGATTCAGTGTGTCGGTGGTGCGTTTGAGCGATTCCTGCACGGCGTCGCTGATAAGTTTTTGGCTCACGCCCAGGGCGTCGCGCAGGTTTTCCGACAGTGCGCGGTGCTTGCTTTCCATGGCCTCGGATATTCTTGCCTGCATGGTCTCAAACCTTGCCAATTCCACAGCCTCATTGCTTTGCAAGGCGTTCTTCTGGCTTTTACGCATATCAATTAAAAGCCAAAGCACGGCCATCAGCAGCAAGGCGATGAGCGAAGCCAGAACAATCATGCCGATGCTCACGCCTGCCCCCGCGCCCAGCGCCGCAGCGACTTCATTCGCGCCTGCTGTTCCTTTTCCACGTCGCTATGCGCCAGCGCCGCTGCCACCTGGATTGGCTTGAAGCCTTCATCGACAGCCACATAGACGATCACCACGCGCATGGCTGGCGTGAATGCACCCTGGTCTTCGGCGCTTATTTGAACATTGACCCACATGCTGGATCGACCCACCAACACAACCTGGGCAGCGAGGCTAAGTTTAGTCCCCAGCGGCAGCGGGCGGCTGAAATGCGCTTGATGCGCAGCGACGGTCACGCACTTGGCTTGAGCATGCTCATGCGCAGCCAGAAAACCGACTTCGTCGGCCAGAGTGAAAAGGCGACCGCCGTGAATGGAACCATAATGGTTGAGATCCTCTTCACGGACCTGCGTGCAGACCTCGATAAAGGACTCGCTTATGGCTTTCCCATCCATCCTCGACATGCAGCAACATTAGCCGTTCGGCCGGTCGATGAACATGCTGGCGATGCCGGTTTACGGGAAAATAATATGCGAACTGGAATCAAGCGCATAGCTGACTACACTGCTTCCTATGCGCAGATGCAACCATGGCATGATTTGCATGCTCGCCTGCTTTTTGTTCCTGCTGTCATTCG
>Ga0316187_10001296_pt1 | contig 21407 bp, 16 predicted proteins | sample CroRivburrow1_MG_FD_204927 | JGI IMG/M metagenome (GOLD analysis project Ga0316187, IMG submission 204927) | Coastal sediment microbial communities from Maine, United States - Cross River worm burrow 1 | ecosystem: Environmental > Aquatic > Marine > Coastal > Sediment | place: USA: Maine...
GCATTTTTCTTTCCGGCGACCGGCAGGATATATGTGCTTTGGGAGTGAAAGGTAAGATCAGCACCATTTCCTATACAGGGATTACCCAATTCTTCCCATGGCCCCCAAATGCTTTTAGCTTTAGCAGAACGAGCGGCATTTGGTGCCCATCCGGTACAGTCAGAACCAATAATGAAATAAGTGCCTTCATTAGATTTGAATATTGCAGGTGCTTCATAATATCTATTGACGAAGAACCGATCCCATTTACCAGAATAGTCCATATAATCTTCTGTTAGTTCGGCTATGTGTAATGTGCTGTTTTCTTCAGATGAGAAAATATGGTATGCTTTGCCATCATCATCTACAAAAAGTGTCATATCTCGGGCCATTTGTCCGGTTGAATGATCTCGTCCAACCAGGTTAAGAGAATCAGGATGGGCAGGAAGGCATCCATAACCCCCACAATACTTATCTTTAATAGTATCCGCGACGGGCATATGTTGAAACCTGGTATCGTTCAAAGGCCAATGTCCTGCACTTGGTCGAAAACTTTTTACAAATGTAAACGGTCCTTTTGGATTGTCAGCAGTTGCAAGTCCAGCTCTGGCAGCATCATAGCCTTTACCTTTGAGTTCAAGATGAAAATACATTATGAATTTCCCGGTTGACTTATTATAAATAACTTTCGGACGCTCCAGGATACATCCTTGGGTAATATCGTGTGAAGCATCATTCTCAATTACTTTAAGTACGATTCCTTCATCCATCCAATTGTATAGATCCTGAGAAGAATAAAGATGGACGCCCACCTGAGCTTTGTTTCCTTCCGACCCGGATATTTTATGTTCTCCATACCAGTAATATTGATTCTCATAAAATAATATTCCACCACCATGAGCATTTATGTGTATTCCATTGTTATCATTCCATATTTTACCCGGATAGATTTTTTGAGAATTCTGACAGGAAGTAATAGTATAAAATAGGATGATGAGAAAATATGTAATGATGCTTTTCATAATTCAATTACTATAAAAGTTTTAATCAGGCAAAAATAAGTAATTATAAAAGTGGTGTCCAATGACTTAAAGGAATAATAGGTGACTTTGAAATTATATTGAGGAATTTTTTGAGTTATACATTTTACTGACCGGTCGGTCAAAATTTATTGGATTTAATTTATTAGAATATATAGTTGATTGTTTAGGTGAAAATTGATGATATCATATTTTATTATTTATTTAAGAGGTTTTTTATTATGCCCTGATATAATGAACACTATATTAAAGAAACTCAATTATAAAGATCAGAATCCAATTACTGTTCTTGATGCTCCACAGGAATTTTATGAGGTATTAGAAGAAATGAAACATGTTTGTACAATTAAAACAACTACTGATAGTAGTCCAATACATTTCCTTCTGGTTTTTGTAAAAACTGTTCAGGATATCAAATTGATAACAGATACTTGTAACTCCCTGCTTTCTGGTGATTGTGTGGTTTGGTATGCATATCTAAAGCAAACCTCTAAAAAACACAAATCTGATATATCGCGTGACAAGGGATGGCAGGTTTTGGGTGATTTAGGTTATGAAGGCGTAAGAATGGTGGCAATAGATGATGATTGGTCTGCTTAGCGGTTTAGAAAAGTGAAATACATAAAGACCTTGAAGCGTGATCCAAGTTGCATTTTGAGTAATAAGAAGTAATTAGCAACGGAGAGATAATTTTTAATTTTTATTAGGTATTATTTGACAGTTCTCTTTAACTTCAAGACTCACTTTTTAATGACATCTTTATAAATTCTTTTAATATGAAAAACACACGTCGAAACTTCCTGAAAAAATCATTAGCCGCCGGAGCTGGAATATCTGCTATTGCTACATCCGGAATGTCAGCTGTCAGTCAGACCAAGCAAGAATCTAATGTAAAACACAACCCAATAGGTGTTTCTACTTATTCTTTCTGGCAATTTAATGGTCCTAAGGAAGATTCCTCAATAGAGTATTGTATTGAACAGGCAGCCAGGATGGGCTTCGATGGCATAGAATTATTATTATACCAGATGGCATCCGATGATAATGCCTATTTAAATAAGATTAAAAAACTGGCATTTCATAGTGGATTAGATCTTATGGGTTTTTCAACACACCAGGGATATGTTTTCCCGGATAAAGCTAAAAGGGATAGCGAAATTAAGAAAACGATTCATCAAATTGAATTGGCCTATCAATTGGGTATCCCTACCATGCGATTAAATACAGGTAGATGGGGGACATCAGGATCATTTGATGAATTGATGGCCAACCGTGGTATTGAGCCAGTTTTAGAAGGGCATACTGAGGATGAAGGCTTCAAATGGGTTATTGATTCCATTGAGCAATGTATTCCCGTAGCAGAGAAATGTGGAGTTGTTCTTGGTCTTGAAAACCATTGGGGACTTGGACGAACTGCTGAGGGTGTCGATCGTATAGTAAGTGCTGTTGATTCTCCCTGGTTGATGGTAACACTTGACACTGGAAATTTCCTGGAAGATCCGTATGATCAATTAGAAAGCCTGGCTGAAAAAGCAATATTAATGCAAGCCAAAACATATTATGGCGGAGGTAAATGGTATACTTTAGAATTGGATTATCCCAGAATTGGAAAAATTATGCGCGATGCTGGTTATAAAGGATATATTTCACTGGAGTTTGAAGGCAATGAAGATCCTTTGAAAGCGGTGGCACTTAGCCTGGAGGTATTGAGAAGTTCGTTCTATTACGAGGTATAATCTAATCTGATTTAGCAGAAATATATTAGTTCATGAAACTTAAGGTATTCCCATATGAGTTGGCCTTAAGATATCCTTTTGCAATTTCACGGCATACCTATTATTCTATGAAGACCTTCATTATTCAGCTTTCGGAAGGTGGGTATTCTGGTTATGGAGAGGCTACTACCAACCCGTATTATGGTATTTCAGAAGATAACTTATTGGAAAGTTTTAAAGAGGCAGGGAAAATTATTGCCAACCTTCGTTGTGAAAACCCTGCTATTCTTTGGGAAAAACTTTATTCTACTATAGGATCAAATTCTTTTTCTTTATCGGCCATTGATTGTGCTGCTCATGACCTATATGGTAAAATAAGGGGAGATTCCTTCAGAACAATAAACCACATTCCAAATTTATCAGGGCCATTGACAAGTTATACGCTTGGAATTGGAGATATTCAGGAAATAAAAAGGAAAATTAATGACCTGGAATGGCCTTTATATAAAATAAAAACCGGAAGTAAGAATGATAAGGAAATAATCCATGCAATTAGAAAGATGACGAAATCCAGGCTTCGAGTAGATGCAAATTGCGCATGGAACCCTCAATCAGCACTTGAGATGGATGCTTTTCTTGCTGCCAATGATATTGAGTTCATCGAACAACCATTTAGTGCTGATAGTTGGGAAGAATCTGGTATATTCAAAAAAGTGTCTATTTTGCCCATAATTGCAGATGAAAGCTGCCAAAGGGAAAAGGATGTTGAAAAATGTCTTGGAAATTTTGATGGAATCAATATAAAGCTTGCAAAATGTGGAGGGCTTACCCCTGCATTGAGAATGATTAAGCATGCCCGCGATGAAAAGCTCAAGATTATGATTGGTTGCATGACGGAATCATCAATTGCTATTTCGGCTGCAGTTCAGTTATTGCCACTTGTGGACTTCGCTGACCTTGATGGTCCCTTATTGTTGTCAGAGGATGTCGCAGACGGATTAACATACTCTAATGGTGTGATCGCAGGCGATCAGGGGAACGGACTTGGAGTAAATTTCCTGAATAGAAAAATTACTACATTATTACCGATATAACATCGGCTTATAAAAAGTGAAATAATTTGCATCGAATGAATAAATGCGCTGTGATTATATTTTTGCTATTTTTTGCTTCCTGTCAAAAACACCAGGAAGAAAAAGTAATTGGAAATATATTGGAAAGCATGCCTGATCAGTATACTAAAATTATCTCCAATCCTGATAAATACAAACTTCAGATTTTATATACCCGAATAGATCGCAATAAAAAGAATTTGCCATTTTTTAAAACTTTTTCTTATAGGGCCAATTCAGGAGAATATTTTTACCCTGCCAGCACAATAAAGCTTCCGGTAGCTTTAATGTCACTTGAAAAGCTGAACAAATTAGAGGTTACTGGATTAGACAAATACGCCACCATGATAACTGACAGTGCCTATTCAGGACAATCCTCAGTCTTGTATGACAGTTCTGCACGAAATCGAATACCATCCATCGCTCATTATTTAAAAAAAATCTTTTTGGTGAGCGATAATGATGCCTTCAATAGAATTTATGAGTTTCTGGGGCAGGAGTATCTCAATGAATCGTTGAAAAGTAAAGGCTTTATTAATACTGAGATTATTCATCGTCTATCAATATTCTTATCGGAAGATGAAAACCGGCATACCAATCCTATCAAATTTTATAATGAAGGCAGATTGTTATATGACCAAAAAGCCGTGGAAAGTAAGTACAAAAGAAGAATGAATGATCCCGTTCTTTTGGGCAGAGGATTTGTATCGGGAGGGAAAGTGATTGATCAACCAATGAATTTTGCAAATAAAAATTTTTGTTCTCTAGAGGATTTACATCAACTTCTGACAGAGACGCTTTTTCCAGGTTCTCTTACAGGCGAGCGATTATTCAAACTGAAAACAGAGGATTATGAATTTTTATATAGATATATGAGCATGTATCCTGGCGAAAGTGATTCCCCAGATTATGGGAGCACTTATGACGATAGTTATTGTAAGTTTTTTATATATGGTGACAATCCCAATAGCATTCCACGCAACATCAGAATTTTTAATAAGGTTGGAGAAGCTTATGGCTTTCTTATAGATGCAGCTTATATTGTTGATTTTGAAGAAAAAATTGAATTTATCCTTTCTGCAGTTATTTACGTAAATGAAAATAAGATTTTTGGAGATAACCAATATGAATATGATTCACTGGGATATCCCTTTTTGGCAGAATTGGGAAGAAAATTTTATAAATATGAACTGAATAGGCATAAAAACTATTTGCCTGATTTAAAAAGATTTAAATTTGACTATTAGAAACTAACAGATTCTGTACTTAATTAGAATGCATAAATACTATTTTATATTACTGCTTTTTTTCTCTTCTTGTAATAGGCAGGAAAGTGATTTTATTGGGGTACTCGATAAAATAAATGATAATTTCATTCCTGACAGTAGAACTGCATTGTTTAACTTTCAATTGATGGAATCTGAAGAAGGTTTAATTGTTATCGGAGAAACAAATATTCCTGAAATCATTGGAGCAATAAACGATTCTTTATCAGTAGGGAAACATAGTATTAAAAACAAAATTCAATTGCTTCCTTCAGATAACCTAGGAGAGCAGAAATGGGCCTTGATAAATGTGTCTGTTGGTAATATTCGTGTTGATCACCGACATTCTTCTGAACTAGTTACACAAGCAACAGGTGGTACACCACTGAACATTTTGAAAAAATCTGGCAGCTGGTTCCTGGTTCAGACTCCTGATAGATATATAGGTTGGATTGATGGAGGAGGAATAACCCGGATTGATGACATCACCCTGGTATCTTTTCTGCAAGATAAAAAAGTGATTTTTACTGAAGTTTATGGATTTTCCTTATCAGAGCCAGAAAAAGATGCTGTAAGAATTTCAGATGTTGTGGGAGGGAATATTTTCAAATTGGTAGGAGAAAGTGATTTATTCTGGGAGGTACAATACCCTGATGGCCGCAAAGCTTATATTGATAAGGCCAAAGCAGAATTGTATTCCTCATGGCTACAAAGACAACAATACAATTTTGAAGAACTGATAAACATAGCTTTTCAACTCAATGGTATTCCTTATCTATGGGGGGGTACTTCAGCAAAAGGTGTTGATTGCAGTGGTTTCACCAAAACCGTTTATTTTTTGAATGGGATGCTATTACCAAGAGATGCCTCACAACAGGCTTTAATTGGAGCCTTAGTAGAAGAAAAGGGAGATTTTAGTAGTCTTCAACCAGGAGATCTGCTATTTTTTGGAAAGGCGGCTACTGATTCAACAACTGAAAAAGTAGTTCATGTGGGCATGTGGATTGGCGAAATGAAATTTATACATGCTTCCGGTGATGTACATGTAGGTAGTATGGATCCTGGTTCTTCCATTTTTGACGAATACAACCACCAGCGATACTTAAGAACAAAGCGGATTTTAGAATCTGATGATTTTAATAGTCTGCTTGTACAGAATTTTTTTGGTGAGGGGCTTCACGATCATTAATCTTTTTAAACCCGATTTCGGGTTAAACTCAATCTTATTTATAATTTGGTCTGGTTTTTGTTCATATTTTATTGAACATTTAAAAGGTTGGGTTTATGCAATAGAATTAAATCCCAAACCGTTAAGTGAATATTAATTCAATTTTCTATGTGTTTTTACCAAATCTAATAAGTCATGAAAAAAATTATTTTATCGATATTGTTAATGAGCATTTGTTCATTTTCATTCGCAGGCCTCGGTCTTGGTTTGAGAGCTGGTGTCAATTTTGCCACCCAGGAAAAAAAATATCCATCTTTTGATGATCTGAGTACTTCCAGTATTACCGGATTTGTTGGTGGAGTTTATTTTAATTATATGTTTGGTGAAGGGAACTTAGGCATTCAGCCGGAATTACTATATTCAACAAGAGGTTCCACCTATGAATTTTCAACTACAAACGGGATCACTGAAAATGGTGAAACAAAGTTGAAATATTTTGATATCCCAATATTATTTCGATGGCAGATTATAAAATTTTTAAATATTCATGCAGGGCCTCAATTCAGTATATTAACAGATGCGGCCAGTGATATTGAAGCTATCAATAAGGAAAATTTAAAGAATAGTGAAACAAGTCTGGTTTTCGGTGCTGAAGTAAATCTACCTTTTAGACTGGCGGTGACAGCCCGATATATATATGGTTTAACTGATATTTCGGATATCAGTAACCTGGAAATTAAAAACAGTGCATTGCAACTTACACTTGCCTTTGCCTTAATGGGTGAATAAAAGGGATACGCTTATTACATAAGGGTCTTGGTAATTACTGAGACCTTTTTTTTGTCAACAAAAATTGGGAGTTCGTAAATTGTCTGGTAATTGATCATTGGTGATTTTATATTGGATATTTTATAGTCACTTCCCTTTACCATCCGTTTTTCCTGTGTGAGCTCAAAATTATTATTTACCGAAAAAATTTCTCCACAAAGTCGAAATTGTAGAAGTCAGATAATTCATAGACAAAATATTTTAATATTTATTAAAGCTAACTAATTAGCAAATTTTGTATATTTAGTACTGCCCTCAAAACTTATAAACTCAATATGGATGAATTAAGAAATTTCGAACAGCCTGTTAAAATAATTGACCTTGGTGATATTGATTTCAAAAAGCCTGCGTATGCTTTTCTTGAAAATGTGGACCTGGTTATCGTGAAGTATGAAGAATCTGCTTCTGTCTTTTATGGGAGATGCCTTCATCGGGGGGCCTTATTATCTGATGGATATATTGATGGAGATAATTTAATTTGTGGGCTGCATCATTGGGATTATCGTTATGATACGGGAGTTTCAGAATACAATAATCAGGAAGTACTTTATAAATTCAATTCAATTATCCATGAAGGTGGAGTATATATAGATGCTGCTGAAGTAAGAAACTATTCTAAGGAGCACCCCCAGCCCTTTAATCGGGAAGAATACCTGGGTAATTATGCTGATACGCATCCTGAAAGTACTGAACCCTATACAGGAATGATACAGGAACTTGCTAAAAATGCCTTAAACAACTATGGCCATCATGGTCCTATGGTTTCAATGGGTGTTGATCGCAATACATTACCTAAATGGGAAAGTATCCAGATTCTTCCTGCTCAATTGTCCAGAAAACCGTTATTAGAAGGGATCGATGTAGCTACGAGTGTAAATATTGGGCCAAAGGCGAAAAAACCGCTGCAGTTGGATATTCCTATTTTTGTATCAGACATGAGTTTTGGGGCATTATCACGGGAGGCTAAAATTTCTCTATCTAAAGGTGCTGAGATGGCAGGTACCGGGATCTGTTCCGGTGAGGGAGGCATGCTTCAAACCGAAAAAGAAAATAATTCAAGATATTTCTATGAATTGGCATCCGCGAAATTTGGATTTGAATGGGATAAATTAAAAAATGTGCAGGCATTTCATTTCAAAGCAGGGCAGGGTGCAAAAACGGGAGTAGGAGGGCATTTGCCCGGGAGGAAGGTAACCAGCGAAATTGCCAAAGTCCGTGGTTTAAAAGAAGGGGAAGATGCTATTTCACCGGCTTCTTTTTCTGATATGAAAGAACCGGAAGATTTTAAAAACTTTGGAGACAAAGTAAGAGAAATTAGCGGAGGGATACCAATTGGCATGAAAATGTCTGCCAATCATATCGAAGATGATATCGATTTTGCTTTAAAAGCAGGAGTTGATTATATAATCCTGGATGGGCGTGGAGGAGGTACCGGTGCCGCTCCAGCTATCATTAGAGATAATATCAATGTGCCTACTATTCCTGCGCTGGCAAGGGCAAGAAGGCATTTAATGGAAAAAGGAATTCATGATGTTTCTCTTATTATTACTGGTGGATTACGTACTCCTGAAGATTTCTGTAAGGCATTGATGCTGGGAGCAGATGCTATTGCAGTTTCGAATGCTGCTTTACAGGCTATTGGCTGCCTGGGAATGCGGGCTTGTGCTACAGATAATTGTCCGGTTGGTATTGCGACTCAGAAACCAAATCTGAGGGCGAGGCTCTTGGTAGAGAAATCAGCTATGAGATTAAAAAACTTTTTTAATGCTTCAGTCTCTTTGATGAAAATAGTTGCAAGTGCCTGTGGACATGATGATATGGCTAATTTTAGCCAATCAGATCTCAGCACTTTCGATTATGACATTCATAGGTTGACCGGGATAAGGTATGCTGGAGTAAATCCTTGTTAATCTTTTCAAAAAAAAAGGAAATACAATAATTATAAATTATATTTCATGACTGGTATTAAATTTGCATTACCAATACGATATTTTTTTAAATTAAACCTGATAATTATGAAACGCTCACTGCTTTATTTATTTCTATCCACTTTTATACTTTCTATTTCCATTGCACAGGAAAGTCCTGACGAAGAAGAATGGAGACAATTGTTTAATGGAGAAAATCTGGATGGCTGGCATGTGAAAATTACCGGATATGAATTGGATGATAATTTTGGCAATACGTTCAGGGTAGAAGACGGTCTTATGAAAGTTGCCTACGATGGCTATGAATCATTTGACAATAAATTTGGACATATCTTTTTTGAAGAATCCTTTTCTTATTATAAAATAGCAGTAGAATACCGATTTGTTGGAGAGCAGGCCCCGAATGGGCCGGGTTGGGCATTCCGGAATAGTGGAATAATGATACATGGTCAGCCTGCCAATACTATGGAGGTCGATCAGAATTTTCCAATTTCTATAGAAGTACAATTATTAGGAGGTGATGGAGAGAAAAACAGGCCTAATGCAAATGTATGCACACCAGGAACTGAGATAGATATGAATGGAGAAATGGTAAAAGCACATTGTACCAATTCCAAATCTGAAACGTATCATGGAGATCAATGGGTACGAGTAGAAGTAATCGCTATGGGAGATTCGCTAATCTCACATGTGATAGATGGCCAAGAAGTGATTGCCTATAATAATCCCAGGATTGGAGGAGGAACAGTGAGCAATTTCGATTCAGCGGTAAAGGAAGACGGTAAATTATTAACGGGCGGATCTATCTCTTTGCAAAGCGAATCACATCCAATTGAATTTAGAAAGGTGGAAATTATGGAATTGGAAGGGTGCACTGATCCTAAAGCCAAAAATTATAAATCCTACTATGTAAAATCTGATAATTCTAAATGTGTATATGATTAAGCCTTTATAAGGGATTCGATCAGTAAATAATCGGATTTTAATAAACGCATCATTATATGAAAAACCGGATACTTAGAGTTGTACAGGTAGTCTTTATTGTTAGCCTGGCTGGGATCAATGTTTCAAATTCCCAGTCTATAATAAATAAGTTAACAGAGGAGGAAAAAAAGGAAGGATTTATTCTTTTATTCAACGGTAGCGACTTGAATGCCTGGATAGGGAATACAACTGATTATATTGTAGAAGATGGTGTGATTGTGATTTATCCTGATCGTGGAGGGAAAGGGAATTTATATACTGAAAATATATATGATGATTTTATTTTCAGGTTTGAATTTAAATTAACTCCTGGAGCAAATAATGGATTGGGCATCAGAGCCCCATCGGAAGGAAATGCCGCCTATGAAGGAATGGAACTTCAGATTATTGACAACACAGCTGAAAAATATAGCAAATTAGAGCCTTATCAATATCATGGATCTATTTATGGCATTGAACCTGCTAAAAGAGGTTTTTTAAAACCTGTAGGGGAATGGAATGTACAAGAGGTTATTGCGAAGGGCGCCCTTATTCAGGTTATCTTAAATGGTGAGGTGATCGTAGATAAAGATATTACAGAAGCTATAGAGAACGGTACAATGGACGGTCAATCACATCCTGGTCTGGCTAATAAAAAAGGGCATATCGGTTTCCTGGGACATGGTGATGTGGTCCGCTTCAGAAGTATCCGGATCAAAGAGTTGTAGTTGTTTTGTTCACGGATTCACAGGTTCAATAGTTAATTGATCTTCTGTCTTCAAAAGAGGACTATTCCCATTTCCATTTGAGAATTCCACTTCAGCGAGAGAAGAATCTCCCCTCCATGATACAGCTATTACTTGTATAAATCAGAATCCATATTAGAGAGATATATGGATTATATCGATTCTTCATTTAGGGGATTCTTCGGTCGCTCACTCCCTCAGAAAAGAGTATGAAGTGCATTGAGTCTCATATTGAATTCCTTGATTTATATTATTTCAGTTTGCTGTTGAAGAAATCTATAGTACGCTCCCATGCCAGATTTGCTGCTGCTTCATCATATCTCGGGGTGGTATTGTTATGAAATCCATGATTTACGTCCGGATAGAAATATGCTGTATATTCTTTATTGTTTTCTTTTAAAGCTTCTTCGTAAGCAGGCCAGCCATCATTTACTCTGGTGTCTAAACCAGCATACTGAAGCATTAAAGGTGCATTTATACTGGCAGCATCTTCAGCAGAGGGTTGTCCTCCATAAAACGGAACAGCAGCTAATAAAGATGGAACCCTGACAGCCATCATATTTGAGATCCAGCCCCCAAAACAAAATCCTACCACACCTACTTTGCCATTACAATCAGGGTGAGATTTCAGATATTCGAAAGCGGCAATAAAGTCCTCGAGCATCTCATTGCGGTCACGCTTACGTTGCAATTCTCTACCTTCATCATCATTGCCGGGATAACCACCAAGAGGAGTAAGTGCATCTGGTGCAAGGGAAATAAATCCTTCTAATGCTGCTCTTCTCCCAACATCTTCGATATATGGATTAAGTCCTCTGTTTTCATGAACAACGACGATTCCGGGTAACTTACCTTTTTCTTCAACGGGTTTGGACAGCAGTCCTCGTATACTTCCACCACCTTTAGGGGATTCATAGGTAATAAATTCGGAATTCAACCTAGGATCATCTGGTTCAACTAAAATGGAATCTATATAATTAGGCATAATAAAGCTGAGTAGAGATGAGACGGTAATTCCGCCTATAGCATACCTTGATAGTTTCTCGATAAATTGCCGTCTTTCAAGTTTATTATGAGCATAATCGTCATATAAATCAAAAACTTCCTGGCTGATGTCTTCTTTTTTTAGTTCCTTCATGGTCAATAATTTGGTTTATTTTTTTAAGGTCATTCTTGCAATTACCGTATTAATAATAAATAATTCAACAGATTTTAAATAATTCTTCAGGATTGTAGAAGTATTTATCCCATATTTCAATTGTCTCACTGAAATTGTGTCAAGCAAAAAGATAAGTAATTAGGTATAAATCGGTAGCACTTTATACCTCGATATGAGTACTCCGCAAAGTCATTTAAGAAAATAAAATCCTTTTAAACCGCTGAACCGCTGAACCGCTGAACCATTGAACCGCTGAACCAATGAACCAATGAACCGGTTTATCCTTTTGCAAGTTCTATAATTGTAATTTCTGGTGGGATACCAATTCTTCCGGGATAACCGATAAAACCATAACCTCTATTCACATAAAGATATTGCTCGTCTTTCTGGTATAATCCAGCCCATTGCTTATAAACATATTGTGATGGGCTCCATTTGAAATCACCGATCTCTACTCCGAATTGAAACCCATGAGTATGACCTGCAAACATAATGTCAATATCGGGATATTTCTTTCTTACCTCGGCATCCCAATGGCTGGGATCATGAGATAGTAATAATTTAACCGGAGCATCTTCTACTCCTTTATAAGCTTCATCAAGCTTGCCATATTTTGGGAAGCGACCGGTGCCCCAGTTTTCAATTCCAATAATGGCAAGTTTTTCACCATCAATCTCAAGGAATCTATTTTCATTCATCAGTAGATCCCAACCCAGCTGACGATGTGCTTCTATTAGGTCATTGAAATTATCCTCTTTTTCCTTGGGAGTAGCCCATGATCTGTAATCACCGTAATCATGGTTCCCTGTTGTGGAAAATACTCCCAGGGGAGCTCGTACTTTGTCAAATACATCGATATAATCTGAAACTTCACTTGTTTCCGAATTAACAAGATCACCTGTAAAAAATACAACATCCGGCTTTTCATTTAAAAGCATATCTATTCCCCCTTTTACTGCTGTTTTATTAAAGAAACTACCAGAATGAACATCAGAAATTTGTGCTATTCTTAACCCATCAAATCCGGAAGGAAGGTTTTTAAGTAATATTTTCTTTCGTCTTATACGATAATCATGAGCTCCAGAAATAATACCAAATGACATGGCTAATACAGGTACCGTTCCGGCTATAATTGCTGTCTTAACAAGAAATTGAGATCTTGTAATTTTGGCACCTTCAGAAGCGGTAATTTCATTGGACTTATTAAATAAAGATACAACCCATTTGCCTGCACGGACTAAATCATCTATAGCCAGGATTAGAACAGCAAATATCTTGGCAAAATAATGGATGAAAACACCTACCATTATAAACGTTCTGAAGAATTTTGGAAAAACGTCCGGGTTAAGTAAATTATAAGAAAAATAACCGGTTAGAACGATCGCCGTAATCCCCCAATACCCGAAGTATAGAACCTTTCGCCATAATACAGACATATCCTGGCCAACAAATCGTATTGCCTGGAAGACATATAGGTCTATTAGAAATAGAATTATCCCGAATATCGGAATTATTAGTAATTTGTTCATGAATCGTATATTATCTGCTTAGATGTAACCCGGATAGACTCTAATTGTTTAAGCAGGCACGCTGTTTCCGTTTTTAAATTTATGGATCATCTTATCTGCGAGAAGATACATTACAGGTACAATGATCAGCGTAAGGAAAGTAGCAAAGGATAATCCAAATATTACCGTCCAGGCCATTGCACCCCAGAAAGCGGCACTGCTTCCACCGATGTAAATATTTGCATCGAACTCCGTAAACAAACCTATAAAATCTATATTTAAGCCAATAGCCATTGGTAAAAGACCCAGGATAGTAGTTATAGCTGTTAATAATACAGGTCGAAGCCTGGTCTGTCCGGCAACGATTATACTTGATAAAAGTTCCTCATAAGGAAGTAAACTGCCTTCTGGAATCCCCAGCTCGATCCGTCTTCGTTGTCTTACCAGGTTGGCATAGTCGATCAATACAATAGCATTATTTACAACCACTCCTGCAAGTGAAATGATTCCAATTCCTGTCATTATGATTATAAAATCCATATTGAAAAGAACGAGGCCGAGAAATACACCTATAGTACTGAACAATACAGATAGCATAATTATAAAAGGAGAAATAACTGAATTAAACTGCGCAACAATGATGAGGAAAATTGAAAATATGGCTATGATCAATGCTCTCATTAGAAAAGCACTTGATTCGGCCTGTTCTTCCTGCTCGCCGGTAAATTTGATATCATAACCCGAGGGTAGTTCCATGTCTGCCACAACCAGTTTCAATTCGGCAATGATTTCATTGGCATTATAACCTTCGTTGACATTAGAATAGAGGGAAATAACCCGATCCAGATCTTTCCTTTTAATGGCACCATAAGTAGATGAATACTCGAAATCAGCAACAGAAGAAATGGGAACCTGACGTATCTTTCCTTGATTATCACGGAAGGTTATTCTTTTATTGATCAGTGCATCCACATCATACCGATATTCATCCTTTAATCGCAGTTGAATTGGGTATTCATCTTCTCCATCTTTAAATTTAGAGATTTCGATACCAAATAAGGCGGTTCTTAACTCTGAAGCAATTTGATTGGTCGATACACCAAACCTTCCGGCTTTATCACGATCAATATTTACCAGTAGTTCTGGTTTTCCGGTTTCAAAGTCTGACTTTAGTTCCTCAATTCCCCGGATATTAGCATCTATAATCTCTGCTTTGATCATATTAGTCAAAGCAATTAACCGTTCAAGATCTTCCCCGGATACTTCTATATTTATGGGTTTACCTACTGGAGGGCCCATTTCTTCCTTATCCACCGTTAACTGTACACCCGGGTATTTGTCTAAGGCGTTCCTGATCTCTTCCATGACCTGGGCTGTGTTAACTCCCTTTCGATATTCATACTCTACAAATGAGATATTGATCAATCCTTTGTTTGGTGTAGCCTGACCACCTGTAAAATCCTGAGGATCACTTGCTCCTTCTCCCACCTGGGCAATAATTGATTCAATGGCATTTTCATAAGGTTTGAGTACTTTCATCAATTCTGCTTCTACCTGCAAGGTAAAATCATTGGTGTTCTCAATATCTACTCCAATAGGTTTTTGAATATATATATAAACATAGTCAGGTTGATTGGTAGGGAATAACCTTACCTTAGGCTGGCTCACTCCTACAAGCATGATGGATAGAATCAATAATACAAAGGTCCCTGCAAAGAATATATATGGTTTTTTGCCATGCAATGCATAACTAACGGTTATAGTATACACATTTTCCAGAAAAGGAATAAACGTTCTTTGAAACCATTTTACACCTGGTATTAATACAAATATGTTGAATGGAATGAACAATACAGCGAGGGCAAATAAATTACCCATTACATAGATCCTTGCGAAATAGAAAGCAGCAGCAATTGCAGCCATTATCATTGAGATAACAAAAAGGCGAAGTTTTCTGGGTTTTCTCTCCTGTAACTTCATATACATGGAAGTAAGTACAGGGTTGATCACAAGAGCTACAAACAAAGAAGAGGACAAAACAATGATTAATGTGATGGGCAGGTATTTCATAAATTCTCCCATAAGCCCTGTCCAAAAAGCCAGTGGTAGAAAAGCAGCAAGGGTTGTAACTGTAGAAGTGATAATAGGCATGGCAACTTCGCCTACTCCTTCCTTTGCTGCCCGGATAGGAGAATAACCCAATTGCATCAGGCGGTATATATTCTCTACCACAACAATGCCATTATCCACCAACATACCCAGGGCGAGAATCAGGCCGAATAGCACCATCATATTGGCAGTATATCCAATAGCATTCAATATTATAAAAGATATAAACATGGATAAAGGAATGGCAATACCAACAAAAGCTGCATTCCTCAATCCCATGAAGAACATCAAAGTCAGGGTTACCAGGATGACACCGGTAATTATTGAATTTTGCAGGTTGTCTACCATGCTACGTGTGTACTTTGACATATCATTTGTGATCCTTACTTTGAGATCATCCGGGAACCGGTTTTTGCTTACTTCTTCTATGATAAATTTAATCTTGTCAGAGGCGATGATCAGGTTTTCTCCACCCCGTTTTACAACGTCAACCGTTACTACCGGAAGGCTCTCGGAACGGGAGTAACTTCTTCTGTCTTCATAGGCATCTCTTACATCTGCAACATCTCTGAGGTATACGATTTTCCCATTCTCATCACTAACTATTACCTCGTTAATCTCATCAACTTTTTCAAATTCACCGGCAATCCGTAGAGATCGTTGAAATGCACTGCCCCGTATATTTCCTCCCGACATGGTAACATTTTCAGCTGCTACCGCATTCATAATATCTCCAAAGCTTACCTGCATCATTTCCATTTTATGGATATCCGCATCAATCCTGATTTCACGTTCCAATGCTCCTTTTATATCACATTTAGATATCTCAGGCATTTTTTCAATTTCTTCCTCCAGAATTTCTGCGTACTTCTTTAACTCGTTAATGGAGTAGTTCCCGTAGAGATTTACATAAAGTATTGGTAATTCATTGATGTCAATATCAATAACATTGGGATCTGAATCTAAATCAGAAGGTAATTCGCTTTTCGCTTTATCAACCGCATCTTTAACATCCTGTAAAGCTTTCGCAATATCTTCATCAGGATTAAATTCAACCAGAATCACTGAGAAGTCCTGAATTGAATTAGAGGTGATGTCCTTGACGCCAGAAATAGACTTTATTTCTTTTTCAATTGGCCGGGTAATTAGATTTTCGATATCCACCGGGGAGTTTCCAGGATAAGGTGTACTGATATGAATCGTTGGTATCACAATCTCAGGCGCCATTTCCTTTGGAATCGTGTTATAGGCGGTAATTCCCATAATCACAATCATGATTGTCAATATTATTACACTGGTTCTGTTATTTACCGCCAGCGAGCTCAGCCCGAACTCACGAATAACAGACTTATTTTTATCTTGTTTATCCACTATTGTTTAGATTTAAATAATCGATTCATCAACAACATTTACATTTATACCTTCACTAACCTCCCGAAATCCTTCATCTACCAGTTCCTCCTCACCAGTCAATCCTTCTTCGATCATGGTTTTGTTTTTATAGGTTCTTCCCCTGATTACCCTTACTTTTTTTGCAATGGGTGTTTCCGAATTCATGACTACAACATATACGAAATCCCCATGGTTGTCCTTTTGAATAAGGTTGGTTGGAACGATTGCTACATTTTCTGCTTCGAAATCCTTGATCTTAACTATAGAAATTAAATTAGGTTTTAATTCATATGGAAGCAGTGGAACTTGTAACTCAATGCTAAAACTTCGGTTGTCCGGATCAATCACCTGCCCGACTGATGAGATCTCGGTATCAAATTCCTCCTTTAATGAAGCAAATGATACTTTGGCTTTCTCTCCTTTTCTGATTACACCAATATAGGCTTCAGAAACATCAGCCTTAATATAGAGGTTTTCCAGACTTACGATACGAATGAGAGGAATTGCAGGTTGAGCTAGCATTCCCAGTTTTGCTTCCATCAGATCAATGGTCCCATTGAAAGGAGCCTTGATATAGGTCTTCTGTATCTGAGTATTTATTGTACGCAATTGATTTTCAAGAGCTTCCTTTCTGTTTTTTGCTTCCAGGTATTGCATTTCTGTTCCAATATTTTTCTCCCAGAGATTTGCCTGACGTTCGTACATTGTTTTGGCCAGGTTATAATTGGTCTTTAATTCCTGAAAATTTCTCTGTAAGGTTTCATTTTCAAGCTTGATTAAAGTTTGCCCTGCTTTAACAGCCTGGCCTTCTGTTACATATAGTTTTTCTATTATACCAGGCAGTTCTGCAGAAAGAATCACATTTCTTCGGCTTTCTACTGCTCCACTCACTTCAATAAAGCTTTCAAATTTAGCCATCTCAACAGGTATCGTTGTAATAAGCGTAGCCCGTCTGTTTGCTTTGGCAAATTCCGGGTCAATAGCAGCAATTTCTGCTTCCAGAGAAGTTATTGAATTCCGCAGATCGTTTAGCTCGGTTTTCTTCTGTTTAAGTTCTGCTTGTTTTTGTGCAAGATCAGTTGTTTCTTGACATCCAGCTACAAGAAAAATGATAATAGTTATGGGGAGTATCTTAATAATATTCATTTTATTTAATATTATAATTTGTATCTAAAATTCCTAAGGCTTTCTCAAGCTCTATCTTTGTTAATAATGCATCGTAAAGTGCATTATAATAATTTGTTTGTGCCATTAAATAGGAGTTGTCTGCTTCAATAACTTCTAAATTTGATCCTACACCTTCCTGGTATTTAATTTTTGCGAAACTAAAAACTTCTTCGGCGAGAAGCATATTTTCCTTCTGATTGGCTAGCCTGTCCAAATTGGATTCCAAATTGGTTCTTTTATCTTTTACTTCCAGATTGATGCTGTTTTCAAGCATTTTTTTACTAATTCCTAACTGTTGGATTTGAAGTTTATTTTGTTGGATGAGTTTCGATTTGTATAATCCATCGAAGATAGGAACATACATGGCAAGGCCAGCTACCTGATAGCTGGGCCAGATGGTAGGTTCATTTAGCTTCCAGAGATTGTTGAGATCGGCAACACCAGCGTTCATACCCCAGCCTAGAACCAGATCAATATTGGGGATGTACTGAACTTTATTGTTCTTCATGTTCATTTCGGCCAGTCGCGTCCTGGTCTGTAATACATCATATTCTATTCGACGCTGGAAACTTGCATCCAGATCAATTAATTCAGCTATATTGAAGTCCATATCCTCCAATTTCTCAGCGATTTCAATTTCCTGTTCTATCGGCATCCCCATTTGAAATTTAAGAAGAGCCAAACTAATATCCAGCATTCTCTTTGCAGTTACCAACTGAGTTGAAATATTATTGAATTCCACCTGGGTCCGGTTGACATCGATTTTTTCTACGAATCCATTTTCATACATTATTGTCGTTTCCTTCAATAAAGAGTCGAGGCGATTGTAATTTGCCTCTACAAGTCCTATGCCTATTTCATTAACAAGAACTGTATAATATGCCTTTGAAACGGCTTCGACTACCTCAATTACGGACTGCGTAAGTTCCTTCGTGGAGAGATCAACAAAGGTTCGTGAAGCATTTAGCCCTACAAAGAAAGATCCTTTGAAAATCATCTGAGAAACAGTCAGCCCAATTATGCCGTCATAGGGTGTTCCGAAGGCCAATTCCAATAATTCATCTTCAGGAGCTGATGGATCAAAGGTGTTCGCCGGTATAAATGTTTTTCGTATTTTAAAATTCTTATTAAAGGCTATATTCGCATCTACCTGGGGTAGGCCTTGTGATAAATACTCTCCTACTTTTGCCTTGGACACCTTGGTTTCCAGTTCCGCAATCATTACATTTTGATTATTGGCAATAGCATATTCAATGCATTGCTGCATAGTGAAAGATACATCAGGATTCTCATCAAAATTGCTGCCGGTAGCAGCCAGTGAAATTACTGAAAGACCGGTAAAAAATATTGATCTTATCAATTGATTAATTCTCATTGATTTCTGCATTTTTTTTATAACTTTTTAATAGGGAATAGCCTTTTTCTGATACTATTCCATATAGAAAATGATCAAAAAGCTGCTGCTGCACCTCTTTTAAATCTAATTTTTGCGTAGGTGAAACCATAATATTAAAAGCTAACTGAATCTCTTCCATTCGCAGGCTTGCCATCACCTGAATATCGATATCATCTCTGAAATAACCTTCGTTAATTCCTTCCTGTAGATTAGATATTAATGCATTAAGAAAAATATCCTGTTTGTACTTTAAATAAAGATTCCATGCTTCACCATAAAATTTCTCCAAATCATATAAGATATAGGGATGTATTTTTTCAAAGATCTCTCTGGCAAGCAATGAAGCTTTATAGATCTTCTCAATAGCATTATTCGAGTCATCTTCAACGGCATCGAACTTTATCTTATGGTCCCTTAGAAAACGTTCAGTAACTGTACATACAATCTCATTTTTATCTTTGAATACCTGATAGATTGTTTTCTTGGAGATAGAAAGGTCCTTTGCAACATCATCCATGGTAATACTTTTAAACCCGTATTGCATGAATAATTTGCCTGCTGAATCAATTATTTTCTGAGAAATGTCCTGCATTAAACTTTGGAAACTATAAAATTACTCGAAGTTTATTACTATTATACTTGTTTGATAAAAAAAGGTTGGGATTTAGGGCGTAAAAGAAATTTTAATCCTTGATTGGCATATTTTCAGGATAAATGGTTAGATGTTTATCAGTAATTAACGGACGTTATAATTTATGATTAAGTATTATTACGGATATAATTTGTTAGTGTTTTATAAATTTCGAAATTTACCCACAAGGTATTAAAATCAATTCAAAAAAATCTTTTGGAATTACCATATATTAAAATTGGAGCTGGTAAAAAGACAATAATTGCCTTTCATGGTTTTGGGCAGGATAGTAGTTATTTTGAAAGCTTTAATAAGGTGTTTGGCAACGATTATACCATCTATAGCTTTGATCTTCCTTATCATGGGGATCATAGCTGGGAATTTACTGAAATTCCGATAGCCATATCTACCCTGAAATCGAGTTTTCAGACATTCCTGGAAAAAGAAGAAGTTGACAAATTCTTCATTATAGGATATAGTATTGGAGCTAAAATTGCATTAAACGTATTCAATGTGTTTCCTGAAAGAGTTGATAAACTGTTGATGATTGCACCTGATGGTTTCAGATCTAATATCTGGTATAAATTGGCTACCGGAACTGCATTCTCTAGAAATATATTTAGATATGTGATTAAAAATCCAGAAATTTTTTTCAATATCGCAGATACAATTGCCAGACTTAAACTGGTCAATCGTGGTGTAATCCGGTTTGCTAAAAGCCAGATGAGTTCACCGCAGAAAAGAGATAAAGTATATTATACATGGCTCTGTCTGCGTCAAATGGATGTTGACAAATCAAAATTGAAATTAAATCTTAAAAAATATAAGGTACCAATTGAAATATTCCTGGGAAGAGAAGATAAGATAATCACTGAAGAACATTTTCGATCATTTTCGGATTCAACAGAAATTGATTGCAAGCTTATTGTTTTACCTGCAGGGCATACTGATTTAATAACCAAAACTGCTGATTTTTTAATGAATGATAGTTACTCATAGCCCTAAGTCATTTAAATAATTCATCAGGTCTTTCAGTTAAGAATCTCACAACTATGTCATCATGTAAGGATCTTATATAAAAGGAATCGATGCCCATAAAAGTACCCAATATGCATGATAGGCAGGAATTCAGTGTGAGTTGGAGTGGATAGAGTGGGGTAAATGACTTCCATCATAGGAATCGCTTAAAAAATATCCTGTCCGGTCATTCTGAAGGACACTTGTTAAATATGAAATTGGTATTTATATATTATAAGATCCTTGACAGGATGACATCTTGATTAATGACTGGGAAAGCGATA
>Ga0316187_10001297_pt1 | contig 21393 bp, 18 predicted proteins | sample CroRivburrow1_MG_FD_204927 | JGI IMG/M metagenome (GOLD analysis project Ga0316187, IMG submission 204927) | Coastal sediment microbial communities from Maine, United States - Cross River worm burrow 1 | ecosystem: Environmental > Aquatic > Marine > Coastal > Sediment | place: USA: Maine...
CACAACGCGCCAACTATTAGATAGCCAATCATAGGCCCATGATCGACACCGATATAGATCGCGCCACTAATCATTGCCGTGCCTACCGCACAATAGATGCTTGGCAACATTTCGTATAGTTTCGTAGGAATCCACATTTCTCTTGTAGTACTCGTGTTCAAATCAGTCGGCACGGTAGCCGAAATCATTGATGTGATAAGACTGCGAACACCTTAATTTGACGCGATGCTTCATGCCGAGGAACATTGCTTTTTCCTGTCTGTTTTATTCGAGCAAATCTTAGTCCACGTCCAGCCAAACCGTGCGTGCTTAGCGGTGCACTCAGCACCACTTTTTCGTGACGCACGTCACATAACGCAGCCGTTAAATCCCTCCCTGCTACTGAACCACCACCACGCCGATTTTCAGTCCACCACCTCACCAAACTTGATCTTCAGGCGGCCCTCGCCGATCACCTCGTCGGCTCTTCGCAGGGTATAGAGAACGGCAATTTTTCTTTTCTGCATACCGGGCCCCACAGCCATTCGAATTGGGCACCTGAGTGCGGGCGTTGGGGCGCCCGGTTCCAGCACACCGATCTTGTTGCGCACGATGATTCCAGTTCTGGTGTGTTCCACCTTCGGGTAGCCCTTGTTCCGGGTCGCCGGGTGCGCGCTCTTGTCGAACGGACTCATGTGGATTTTGTCGGCGATGTTGAAATCGTCGAGTTTCGGGAAACCGAATTCGATCTGCAGGTCGTCGACCGGATGTTCCCCTGTGTTAAACACCGAGAAATTCAGCTGCAGTGCTTTCTCTTCGAAATAGTAGTGATTCTCGGACTCGGTAATCAGGTCCTGGGCGGCCTTCACAACGTCCGTTGATGAATCCGCGTCGTCAACCTTCGACAGCCCGCGCGCCATGCCAACGATTCTCGTGGTCATCGTATTGACCGCGTTCTTCAGGGTCCGCGTGAGACTGGTCTCATTACCAAACTCATCCTTCTCACCGACGAACGGCGGGTCCGACGTATCGGGAATCGACAGCTCGATCAAGTCGCAATCCGGGTCCTCGCCAAATCCGACGTCGATGTCCGGTATCTCGAGCAACTTGACCGTGGCCTCCTGAGCAGGCGCCTCGGAAGGGGTGAGTTCGCTGATGTCGACCACGCGCAGGTCCCGGCCTTGCCGAACCCAGGTCTGACCGTTTGTGAGTTCTTTCGAGACTTCCTCGCCGGGCACGAACGGGCCGTCTTCGCCGCCATCGATTTCGAGGGCGCCCGCGAGCTTGCCATTGATCCTGTCGAAGATGAATGCCAGTGCGACGACCGGCTCGATCTGCGCCGATATCAGGCGGTGGGCCTTCTTGAGATCCGCTGCGGCCTCGTCCTTGATGCCGACGACCTTCTTGCCTTCCATGCCCCCCGGATTGATCCCGAACAGGAGGTATCGGGGACCGTCGACATCGGCGTTCGCCAGCCCAATTACTTCCTTCACCAGCTCGGCCGGCTCCGGCATGCGGAACGGGTCGCAGACGACCAGTTTCGACGACGTTATCGGCTGTTGTATCAACTGCTGCAGGAGCATGGGGGCAGACCCGGTGATTTTCGATCGATTATGGTAAAGCGGTGCCCGATTCGCTTCCGCGACTACGTTCTCAATTTTAGGTATTGCTGTCGATAGTTGGTCTATGGTGACGATGGACTCCGAACCCTGATCGCCAAATCGTCGGTAATTCAGCGTGCAAAACGCTAATATCGGGCGTTCAACAAGAATATGTGGGGGGTGTTGTGAATGAGGGCCTCAAAAGGCAGTGTCCATAAGGTAGCGCTCGTGTGTGCCTTTGCAATCCTGCAAGCACCCGACACGAGCACTGCCCAGGAAACAGACGACGATACCGTCGATGAAATTGTTGTCACCGGTTCGCGCATCAAGCGCCGTGACATGACCGCACCGAGTCCGATTACCACGCTGGGCCAGGCCGAGCTGCAGTCGGCTCCGCAACCAACGCTGGAAGAATCGCTCAACCAGGTACCGCAGCTTATTCCGGACATGAGCCGGGTTGTGAACAATGGCTCAAACGGCCAGGCGCGGCTGAACCTGCGGGGGCTCGGCGCGCAACGAACCCTCATCCTCCTCAACGGCCGACGGCAGGCACCCTCGGGAACGGACAGCGCAGTAGACCTCAATAACATTCCCCAGGCTTTGATCGACCGGGTAGAAATAATCACCGGCGGTGCATCGACCGTGTACGGCTCCGACGCACTTGCAGGTGTAGTCAATTTCATTACCCGCGACGACTTTGAAGGCCTCAGTATCGAAGCAGGATACGGAGTATCCGAGGAAGGCGACGGCTCGTACGAGGATCTCAACATCGCATGGGGCACAGATTTCTCAGGTGGCCGCGGCAATGTCGTTTTGTACGGCGGTTATTTCGAGCGGGACGATGTGTTCGGGCGTGATCGCGACTTGACTACCTATGTGTGGCAGGATCCCTGGGACGGGACGCCGCTGACGCAGGGCGGCAGTTTCGGCATTCCGGAAACCGGCGTCTTTTTTCCGGAGTTTGACTGGGATATCGGCCAGGAAGACGGGTATACGACATTCAATGCAGATGGCACACCGCGCGGCTTTGCTGCCCCGGATGATCTGTACAACTATCAGGAAGTGAACTACATCCAGACGCCGCATACGCGTTACAACGTTGGACTCATGGGCACGCTGGCGGTTGGCGACAGTTTCGAGTTGTATGTCGAGTCCGCATTCGCCAATAACCAATCCTCCCAGGAACTCGCGCCGGCCGTGCTATTCGAATTTGTTGCGGTCAATTATGACAATCCCGTACTGGCGCCAGAGACCCGCCAGTTTTTCATCGACAATGTTCCGCCCATCGAGCCGGGCATCGCGGGTATTTTTATCGGGCACCGGTTGCTGGGGGCCGGCCCGCGCCACATAGACCAGGACAGGGACTACTTCAGAACAGTGCTCGGCATGCGCGGGGAGCTGGGCGGCGGTTGGGCAATCGACGGATGGGTTACTTACACGAAATCCGATGAACAGGAATCACTCCTAAACACCGGATCGCTGCAGCGATTTATGCAGGGCCTGCTCGTCGACCCGGTGTCGGGCCAATGCTTCGATCCTTCCAACGGTTGTGTGCCGGTGGATATTTTCGGACCAGGCCGGGTCTCAGAAGAGGCCGGCAATTTCCTTCGCTACCAGCCACTGACCAACATCACCAGCCGGGAACAGCAGCTTGCCAGCGTCTACATTACCGGCTCGCCGTTTGACACCTGGGCAGGCCCTCTCGACATCGCAACAGGTTTGGACTGGCGCAGTGACGATGTGAGTTTCTCAGCAGACGACGCTCTGTTTACCGGGGATGCCATCGGCTACAACGGCGACGCACCCGTCGAGGGTAAAGAGTCCGTAACCGAAGCGTATCTCGAGACGATCATCCCGCTGCTCAGCGGGGTCACGGGCGCAGAATATCTCGGCATCGAAGCGGGCGCTCGTTATTCAAAATACGACAATGCCGGCGGTATCTGGACGTACAAAGCGGGTGCTTCGTGGGAGGTGACCAGTTCGCTGCGCTTCCGTGCCATGTCGCAGAAAAGTGTCAGGGCACCGAACAATCTTGAATTGTTCCAGGAACAATTTGTTGTTCAAGGCGGCTATGCTTTCGATCCGACGGACGATCTGTGCTCCGCATCTCAGGACCCAATTGGCAATGGCAATACGGAAAAATGCGTTATCCAGGGCCTGCCTGCGGATCAGGTTGGCGTGTTCGAGGCTGACCTGTTTTACCCGACAGATTATCTCAATGGCGGCAATACGGAACTGGTGCCGGAAGAGGCCACGACGGTAACGATTGGGGCAACACTCACACCCGAATTCATGCCCTCCTGGAGCTTTTCCGTCGACTATTACGAGATGGAGGTGGAAAGAGAAATCGGCGATGTCGATCCGAGTGATATCTGTTTCAACTCGGTCAATACGGCAAACGTTTTCTGTGACAAGATTCGCAGGGATGCCACCGGCAATGTTTTCGAGGTGGACGAAAGGATCGAGAACAGGGGCTTCCTCTCGACGAGCGGCGTTGATACCCAGATTAACTACGTCACCGATTTACCCGACGGCCTTGCACTGTTCAGCAATGCGCAATTCAACATGCAGGTAATCTGGACTCACGTGCTCGAAAGCGAAGAGCAGGCGAATCCTACGGCATCCGTAATCCCCTGCGTCGGCACCTTTGGATCGACTTGTATACCGGGCGCGGGGGTGCTTGCAGAAGACCGTGTGGCAGCCAGCTTTGACTACCGGTCAGACGCCCTTGGCGTCATGCTGATGGCAAGATGGATTTCCGGCACCGAAAACTTCGCGCTGCGACGTCATCTGTATTTTAATGAGCCCGAGTGGGATCCGTGGATTGCCGAGGTTGGCAGTCAGTTCTACCTGAATCTCAATATCAACTACGAATTCACCGACTCGATAGCCGCAAGTTTCGGCGTCGCAAACCTTCTCGACGAGGATGCGCCGATGATGGCGGACAACACGTTCGGACCAAACACGGACTCCGGTATTTTTGATGTTTTTGGGCGCGCATACAGCCTGACTTTCAGGGTCGCGCTGGGCAACTAATCGACTGAAGAGAGAAGAACGGAAAGAAACCGCTCGCCGTAGCGATCTAACTTCGTTTGCCCGACACCGCTGATCCCCAGCATCTCCGAGGCTGTCTGGGGTCGATACGCAAGCATCTCGTGCAAGGTCTTATCGTGGAAGATTACGTAGGCGGGCACATTGTGCTCGGTCGCGAGCTCCTGTCGGCATGCTCGCAGCGCTTCCCATAGACCACTATCTGCGTCTGCAACCACTCGCTCCGTGGCTGTCTTTCTCGATGCCATCACCGATTTTTTCGGGTCCTCCCGGAACTGCAATGGCGTCGTACCACGCAGGACACCTCGACTGGTTTCTGTCAGGACCAGCGCACCGAAACGCGCGGCATCCGCTCGCACGTGGCCGGCCACGACCAGCTGGCGTGCAACCGAACGCCAGGTGGTCGCGGGCAATTCCTTCCCTATGCCGAAGACGCTGAGCTGATCGTGCCCATGCTGCAGTACCTTGTCGGTCTCTTTTCCCAGCAGTACATCAACAAGGTGTGCGGCACCGAAGCGCTGTTCGGTCCGATAAACAGCCGACAGGAATTTCTGGGCCGCTTCCCCCCCGTCCCAGGTCTTTGCCGGCGTTAGGCATCCGTCACAGTTGCCGCAATCCTCGTCCTGTGTATCGCCGAAATACGCGAGCAAGGGCCGACGTCGGCAACCGGTAACCTCGCACCAGCCCAGCAACGCATCGAGCTTGAACCCTTCGTAGCGCTTGTACTCCTCGTCGGCCTGGGATTCTTCGAGCATCTGCCGAAGGCGCACGACATCCTGCAAGCCATAGACCATCCAGGCGTCGGCGGGCTCCCCGTCTCGGCCGGCTCGGCCGGTTTCCTGGTAATAGGACTCAAGACTTTTGGGCAGATCGAGATGGGCAACGAAACGCACGTCCGGCTTGTCGATTCCCATGCCGAACGCAATGGTCGCAACGATCACCAGGTTGTCCTCAACAAGAAAGCGGCGCTGGTTTTCTGCACGCACATCCGCGTCGAGCCCTGCATGGTAGGGCAACGCCTCGAAGCCCTGCGCGCAGAGCCAACTCGCAGTGGTCTCTGTCTTCTTGCGCGACAGGCAATAGATGATCCCCGCCTTGTCGCGATGCGCCTGGAGAAACTTCAGTAGTTGCCCTCGAGCATCGGTTTTGACTTGTACCGCATAGCTAATGTTGGGTCGGTCGAACGGCGCGATGTACCTGTCGGGCTCGTTGAGCTCGAGTCGAGCGACTATTTCCTCGCGCGTCTTGTCCGTTGCTGTAGCCGTCACCGCCATGCGCGGGACGCCGGGAAACAAGGCACCCAGGTCGCCCAGCCCCAGGTAATCACTGCGAAAATCATGGCCCCACTGCGACACACAGTGGGCCTCGTCGATAGCGATGACAGATAAGGGTATGTCACGTAACAATGACTTGGTGTGCTCGGTAACAAGGCGCTCCGGCGCGACATACAGGAGCTGCAAACTGCCCTGCCGAAGTTTCGCCATCACCGCCCGCCTCTCGTCAGGCGTCTGGGTGGAATTCAGAAACTCCGCTTCGATGCCGAGCTCACGCAATGCCGTGACCTGGTCCTGCATCAGCGCGATCAGGGGCGAAACGACGAGGCCCGTGCCCTCCCGCAACATGGCCGGAATCTGGTAACACAAGGACTTGCCACCGCCCGTCGGCATGATCACGAGTGAGTCGCGACCCTGTAGCGTAGCGTCGATGATCGACTGCTGTTGTCCCCGGAACTCGGAATAGCCGAAGACCTCTTCCAGAACTTTCTGTGGGGTACGGCTCACCCTGTTAGTTCGGGTGTGTTGTCGGAAAGCCATTCGGAGACTCGGGTCATGAGCCTGGCCGCCGCTCCAATACATTCGTCTACAGAAGAGCCATCCACATCCTCGCCGGTGTAATCGATCGCATTACGTTTGACGCGAAACGTATCGAGCAACAACATTTCGTCCCGATCCAGGTCGATTGTATGTACGAGTGACTGGATCATTGTCTGATGGTGTCCGGGTTTACTCTTCGCGGGTCGGAAACCATTTGCCCATAGCGCGACCATGCTCAGCTGTGTAATAGCTCGATAGGCAGCATCCAGACGCGTTTCCCGACTGATTGAATCTTGCTTGGCATCGGCGATGCTGCGCTCCGCGGATTCGAGCATTCGGCGCACCTGTTTCGCGTCTGTCTCATGCTCTTCCAGTTGCCCTATCTTCAGTAAGTTCAGCAAGCTCATCTATATTCGCCTTCACAAACAATATTGGCTCGCTGAGTACGCGAGTTACGAATCGATCCTTCTTTCCGGACAGATCAGAAAACTTCTTTGGCGTCATGACGACCGGGTTGACTTCCCGCTGCAGTGTTTCCTGGACTCGGGACAGCGCTTTCACCACCTCCAGCAGGGACACCTCACCCAGTACGCAGACGTCCAGGTCGCTACCTGCAGTTTGATGTCCGCTGGCCATGGATCCGAAAACGAACGCCACCTTTATTCGGTCACCCAAATCAGACAAAGCTTCTTGCAACAGTGACGTCAGTCCCATCGTCTTGCGGAAGATCGCTGCAAGTTCCTCGTAGATTGTGCAGTTGGCATTGACTCGGTAGAAGACCTGATTGCCGAGCTTTTCACGCAGTAATAGCCCGGATTCCGCCATCGCTTTCAATTCACGATGCAGCGATCCGGCAGACACACCGGTCATCCGCTCGAGCTCGCGAACGTGAAATTTCTCATCTGGGCGCAGAAACAGCTCCGCCAGGACCTGGCGCCGATATGGGCTGAACATGAACTCGATGGGTTGCTTGGGCATAGTCCTGGACGAATGTTCTCAAATTCGCCTCAATTGTAGCGTATTTGAGAACATAAGCAAATCGCGGGAAAGGTCCGGGGTTATGCTGACTTCACAGAGACTGGCAGGCGAATTTCGACCTTCAGGCCGGTCGCGGTATTGCTCGCCGTGATGGACCCGCCGTTCAGTGTTGTGGCTCGCGAAGCGATAGCAAGACCCAGACCACCACTTGGCCTCGACTCCTCATCCTTTCTTGCCGTCGAACGGTAGAACGGCTCGAAGATCCGCTCGAGCTCGTTGTCCGGGACACCACCTCCCTGGTCCTCGACAGTGACGCTAGCCTGCGATTGCTCGACACGCAGTCGCACCCGTACGTCACCATCATCGGGGCCATGCAGCACTGCATTGCGTACGACATTCTCCACGCAACTTCTCAGCGCGTTCGGGTAGCCATCGATGGTGCACTCCGTATCGATCTCAAGCTCGATACTTGCCTCGCCACCCCGGTACCCGAATTCGTAGCGAACATCTTCCACGACGGAGTGCAGCATCTCGCCCAGAACGATATTCGAACGATGCTCGTGCGAATCCGCCTCCAACCTTGAGTACTCGAGTATTCGGCCAATCAGTTCGTCGAGCCGTTCCGTCTCTGTATCGATCCTGTCGAGTTCCACCAGGTCGCCGGTCTTGCGTCGCGCCAACTCCAGGGCGACGCGCAGCCTCGCAAGCGGGGATCGCAACTCGTGCGAGACGTTTCTCGTCAGTTCCGTCTGCTGCATCCATGCCCGTTGCAACTCGTCGGTCATGTGATCGAAGTCCTGGGCAAGCAGGCCGATCTCATCCCGCCGCCTGCCGACGTGCTCCGCGACCCGGGTATCGAGGTTGCCACCCGCGATAGCATTCGCCGATTCACGGAAGCGTCGAATGGGCTGCGAGATCGTTCTCGCCAGCAAGTAGGAGACCATGGCGCTTACGAGGAGCGCGAGAAGTACAAGCCCGCCCCTGCCCCTATCGACCAGCCACCGCGTTGTCAGGTTGCGGGGAGGAATTACGAAGACGGTGTAGACGCGGTCGTCGGGTCCGACCAGTTGTGTAAACGGACGCGCGGGTCGGATGTTTCGGGAATCATGCTTTGGCGGAGGAAACCTGCGCCCCGTTACTCCCATTCGCCTCACGGAAACCTTCACAATCGCTGGCAGCCGCCTGCCGAGGAGGTCCTTACCCTCGTCGTCAATAACAAACACGAGCGACTCAGCCGCACCCGGCAACAATCGCAACCATTCGGTAAGGCCTTCGCGACCGTTCTCACGAAGTGCCGCACTTGCCTCCAGCACCGCGTCGCTGACTTCAAAGTTTTCGATCGTGGTGCGCGTCCGCTCGGCGTACCAGAAGCCGATTGCAGCGGCAGCCATGATCGTGATCACGATGATCGACCAGAACGAGACGAATATCCGAATCAGCAGGCTGCGCATTAGCGGTGCCCCTCAACGTCCACCACGAGCAGATAGCCGACGCCTCGTTGACTGCGAATGGACGGGTTATCCACGCCAGCTCCCGACAACTTGCCGCGCACGTTGCTGACGTGTGTGTCGATACTGCGATCGTAGGGCAAGTGTCGGCGACCCAGGACCTCTTGCGTAAGCTGCTCCTTGGGAACGACTTTGCCGGGCGACTCAGCCAGGCAACGCAGCAGCTCGAACTCCGTGCCAGTCAGGCGTATTGACTCACCACCGGCGCTAACGCGTCGGGAATCAACATCCAACTGCAGCGCTCCGACAGTGAGTGACTTGCCGCGCTTCTCATCCGATCCGGAGCGACGCATGATGGCTTTGATGCGAGCGAGGAGTTCGCGGGGATTGAACGGTTTGGAGAGATAGTCGTCGGCGCCGAACTCGAGGCCGAGAATCCTGTCCACATCGTCACCGCGTGCCGTCAGCATGATCACCGGGATATCGCTGTCCTGCCGAATCTGCTTGAGCACGTCAATGCCATTCATGCCCGGCAGCATGATGTCGAGAATCAGCAGGTCCCAGGTCTCGTCCTGCAAAGCCTGCAAGCCATCCTCGCCGTTCAGGCGGGCGCTGACATCCAGGTGATCGGGCGCGAGGAACTCCTTGAGCATCTCGCCGAGCTCCCGATCGTCATCAATAATGAGAATCTTCGAATCAGGCATAGGAGGCGTCATCGTGGATCAATCCTGCGCGTGCTGCAATGCGGGAAGTGCGATCCTGACAGTTCTTGACAATCCTTTGCACGACACTGACGTAACTCCATATAAGTCGCCCTAGTATGAGAATCACACCAAGTGACCCAAGGAGCTAAATGATGAACACGAAAAAAGCTGGATTGCTGGCTTTCGTAGCCGTTGCGATGCTTGCGACGATCGCCTACGCCGGCGGTAACGACGGGCGATCCGGGCCTGGGCGGCATGGCGACGGATTTGGTTTCGGGATGCCCGACCCCGGAATGATGATTGAACGTATGGCCAGGCACCTCGAGCTGGACGACACCCAACGAGAAAGCGTGAAGAACATCATGGAAGCCGCCAAGCCGGAGATGAAATCAATGCGTGAGCAATTCCGTGCCAATCTGGACGCGCTGCAAACACTGGACGCCAGCGATCCCGAGGTTCAGAACATCGCCATCTCGAATGGCGAACTTGCCACCGAAGGTACGTTGCTGTTCTCGAGAATTCGTGGCGAACTCCATGCCGTACTGACCGAGGAGCAGCTTGCCAAGGCCGCGGAGCTTAAGGAACAAAGGAAAGAGCGCCGGAAGGACCGGCGCTGATGTAACGGCCGGCGGCCCACGGACCCTCCCCCTTCCGTGTGTCGCCGGCTTGTTTTTCTGGAACTTGCTACGCCCCTTATGTCGCATTCCCATAGATTCCCTCCCCCCATTGTGAAACGCTGTCCCCGAAGATGAAAAAGGCACGGCGTTCGAAAGAGCGCTTCGCAAAACCACCGGTCTACGGTTCCTAACTAAGACAGCGGAGTTACCATCATGAATTTCATGCTAGGCATTACGCCTTGGCCAGTTGCGTCGGCATTACTCTGGATCATCCTGATCACCGCCGCGCTCTACCTCATACGCACCACTGCACACCGCAGCATTCAGGCCGCGGCGCGAGGCTTGCATCGCAGCTTTCGCATCGCGTCCAAAGCCGTGTCGCGGTCTGAAACCAATCTCGAAGCGCGCAATCGCGACGTCCTGCTCGCAGCAGGACGCGAGGCGAAAGAGCGCATCATCGAGCGTGAGTTCGATCGCATCAACGAGACGGTTAGAAAAGACCTCGCCAATTACTCGGCACTGCATCGTTCCCTGAGTGAGTCCATCGGGCGCATCGAGAAGGACCACCAGGAAGCCGTCGATGTACCGCCCGACCCGCCCGGCTGGGTCAAGGCGGTCGAGGCCGTGGCGGACATGGATGCCAAGGACGGGCGCGCCCATATCGGCAGCATCCTGAGCGACATTCACAAGTCACTGATCAAGGCGCACAAGGAAGCGATGACGGCCTATCATGCCGCCAGCGCGAAGCGCCACAAGCTGCTGCGCCACATGCGTCCGGACTGGCGCAAGATCCAGCAGACCCTCGGCGCCGTCGGCAAGAGCGTCGACAGTCTCCTGAGTCGCTCGGTTACGATCGACCGGCACATGCAGGAATACGAGGACATCGTGCGCGGTCAAGACCGTGCCATATCGGTGCTGTCGTCGTCCTCGCTCGTGAACTTCTTTGTCTCGGCATTCGTACTGTGTATTGCGATCGGTGGCGCGACCATTAACTTCTCGCTCATTGCACGACCCATGGCCGAGATGGTCGGCGGCACGAGTCTTATCGGCAACTTCCGCACGGCGGACATTGCGGCACTCGTCATCATCCTCGTCGAAATATCGATGGGCCTGTTCCTGATGGAGTCGCTGCGCATCACGCGACTGTTCCCCGTGATCGGCGCCCTGCCCGACAAGACCCGCGTGCGCATGATCTACATCACGTTCACGATCCTGTTTCTGCTGGCCAGCGTTGAGGCCGGACTCGCCTACATGCGCGAGGTGTTGCTGCACGACGAGCTCGCGACGAGTGCATTACTGCGTGGCGATGTCGGTGCAACAGCCACGGGCGAGTACATGTGGATCACCACGGCCGCGCAGATGGGCATGGGCTTCATCCTGCCGTTCGCCCTGGTGTTCGTAGCCATTCCGCTCGAGACGTTCGTGCACTCCTTAAGAACCGTGGTTGGGCTCATCGCGATATCAGTGCTGCGCGTCATTTCGCTGGTGCTGCGACTGCTCGCCAACCTCTCTCTCTACCTCGGCGTGCTGTTGAAACAGCTCTACGATTTGCCGCTGTTCGTGCCACTCTGGATCGAGGAAAAAATGTCCGTAGGAGCGGCTAACCGCACGTCCGTAGGAGCGGCCACTGGCCGCGACCAAAAAATAAAAGGAGCAAGACTATGAAACACGGCATCCTTTTAACGCTTTGCCTGATCCTCGCCTCCTGCAGTAACGACGTTGGTCCCAGGAATACGGGTGTCTACATGTTGCTCGACACCTCCGGCACCTATAACCAGGAACTCATCAAAGCCGAGCAGATCATTCGCTTCACGCTCTCGAGGCTGGACGCATCGGACTCGTTCGCCGTGGCCCGCATCGATACCGGCAGCTTTAGCGAGAAAGACATCATCGCCAAGACGTCCTTTGACGATCGACCGAGCGCCATCAACCGGCAAAAGCGTGAGTTCGCGCAGCAGGTAAGTGCGTTCGTCGAGACGGCAACGCCGGCACAGTACACCGACATCACGGGTGGCTTGTTGCAGGCCGTTGAGTTCCTGAACGAGAAAGGGACCGGCACCAAGACCATCCTGATCTTCTCCGACCTCAAGGAAGACCTCGAGGAAGGTTATCTACGAGATATCGACGTGCCGCTCGAAGGCTTTGACGTCATTGCGCTCAATGTGACCAAGCTTCGCTCGGACAACATCGATCCACGCGAGTACCTTTCCCGGCTGGAAGAGTGGCAAGGACGGGTCGAGAAGACGGGCGGTCAGTGGCGGGTCATCAATGACCTGGATGGGCTGGAGGGTCTGCTATAGCGGCGCTTAATGCGGACGATTCGCTGATAGACTGGTAACTATGGACAAGCCAGTTGAGGAAGGTGAAGGCGGAACCGCAACCGACCACTATCGACGAACTAAGCCCTACTCGTTCTCGCTCCGCGCTGACACCTGGACGTCCCCGTCCAGGTCGACGGCTACGTCCAGCATGATCGGCCGACAGCAGACCTGGCAGTCTTCAACATAGTTCTGTTGAGGTAGCGAATCGTCCACCAACACGGATATCGATTCGCCGCAGTAAGGGCAGCTGATACTGGTTTCGCTAACTTCGGGCATCAATCACCTGGACGGGTCGGAGGGCCTGTTATAGGGAGCCGACGATGTGAGCCCTTCGGAATACTCGGCGATGTCTGCGGACAATACGCGTTTGCGGCATAGCGGTAGTTTATATCTCAAGTTACTGGGGATTACTGCTATGAAAAGCCCACTCGTCTTGATCGTCGCTCTGTTTGCCACCGGATGTACTATTCCTGGTTTGCATAATGCCGCCACCGGCTATTGTGAGAAAGGCAGTTCTACCTACGACGCCGAGCGTTGTTTCGACTACTGGACAGCCGTAAACAAAAAAGTGCTCGGGTGAAACGGTCTGGCCGACAGCAAGCCTGGAGCGGAGGATGATCTACCTGTAGTCGCCCGGTTTTCTCAAAACCTGACTTTTGCTAGAATTTTCACTACCCTGTGACAACGACACGCGACACCGTCGCCTGACTGCTCGCAGATCTCGAGCGCTTTCGTTAGCGCTCCAATTCACTTTTTGGACTCGGTAGTGAAGATATACAACCTGGTAGGTGTTGCCGCGATTGCGCTGCAACTGTTGTTATCAGCGACTTTGGCCCCGGAATCGCTCGGGCCGTGGTGGGGAATGACTGTCGGCGCTGTTTACCTGCTCCTGCTCTGGTTCAGCGGCGGGCTGTATATTTCCAACATTCTTCACATGGGCATCTCACACCGGGCCCTGGTATACAAACCGTGGTACCTGAACACGGTCATGTTCGTCAACAATGTCTTTTTCCTCTACGTCGACCCGAAACGCTGGACTAATCTCCACCGGCTTCATCACAAGTACTCCGATCGTACCGGCGACCCGCACAAAGTGACCGGGGACGGCTTTTGGAAAACCCTGTACCTCTGCTTCAATCTCTACCCGGTCACTGAGGACATGGCGAAGGACGACATATTCAAGACCTGGTCGTTTCGAGTTAACTCGCATCCCATGACCAAGCACGTCGTGTTTGTCACGAGCTTCGGCACATTGTGGTTACTCTTTGGCGATCCTATCTTCGCCATAGGGATATGGTTCGGTGCCCGCATGTTCGCTTTGTGGGTGAACATGATTCAGAACTACTGGTGCCACGACCGCCGGTTCGGCACACGACGTTATGACGATGCCAACGATTCGACGAACATCGGCGAGTGGTTTCCGGTGGCGGCGACGTTCAGTGCCTGTTGGCAAAACAATCATCACCACCATCCTCATCTTCTGCGCAACACGCACGATCCTTCGGAATTCGATTTCGGCTACATGACCGTTCGATTCCTGAACTCCCTGGGACTAGTCAAAGCGACCAGAACAGGATCGATCTTGCCGGGCAATTCGGTAACCACGGACATTACTCTCGACTAAGGACCTTCGGGAAGACGGTCAGGCCTTTTCGAGATGTCCGCTTTAGCGGGATGCACCTGCGGGAATAACAAAATGAAAAACAAGCTGTCGGACATGGCAAGCATTGCCGAGATAGTTGGCGCATTTGCCGTCGTTATTTCACTTATCTATGTTGGTATTCAGGTGAATGACAGTGCCATCGCTGTCCGCTCCGCGGCCGCAAACGACGCCAACGTCGCGTTGCAGAACTGGTATCTGCAGGCGGGCTCAGACAAACAGACCAGTGAAGTCTTTTATCGAGGATTGACCAGCCCGGAAGCGCTGCCGGCCACAGAAGAGTTTCAGTTCCTGATGATGTTTCACGGGGTGTTCCTGGCATTTCAGAACGGCTTCTTGCTGGCTGAGGAAGGGTCGATTGATTCGGATTTTCGAGACAGCCTGATTGCGGTGATATTGGGCGTAAAAGATCTGCCGGGCATGGGCCGCTACTGGAAGCAAAGAAGGAGCTATTTACACCCGGATTTTGCCATCTACGTCGAGACATTGTTCGACATGGACTCTGAAACACCTGACGATATCTATTCGGATTACCGAAGACCGCGAACGGAATCAGAGCAAGATTAAAGTTATCGATGCACGGTCCGCATTCCAAAAGCATCACAGTTTGATCTGACCAAATCGGGCATAATTTGCTGGAGATATGAGCAAATTGGCCCCAACAATCAGCCCTGACGAGGCGCGCTTCTGGCGGCCCGATCTCGTCTACTCTGCACTTCTGCTGGCAGCTGCTGTAGCCTGCCTCGCTGTGCTCAGCACTGATACCGGCCTGCTCGCCAATGACTACGGATTGGGCACCGCCGGTCTCTTCCTCGTGTTCGCCCTGTTTACGATCGCAACCGGCTTTCCGCACCCGGTGTTCGGCTACGTATCCATGGACCGCGTTGCGCAGGTCATGAGTATTCTTATCCTGGGGCCGGTCGACGCGGCCTGGGTCAATGGCATTGCGTCACTCATCTTCCCCTGGCATCGCCTGCGCCAGGGCGTGCCATTTCAGATGGTCCTTACCGCGGCTCTGAACAACGCCGGGCTGATGATTTTTGTCATCCTGGGAGCAGGCTCGCTGTATCAGTATCTCGGGGGCGCAATTCCGGTCCAGGCGCTCGACCTCGGAGCCGGGTTGTTACTGCTGTTGCTCGTCGTCAGCATGCAGATCATCAACGACGCCGGCATGATGATCATTGTCTACCTGCGGCAAGGCAATCCGCTTAGTGTATTCAATCTCTTCACGTCCATCGTCGAGTACCTTTGCGGAGCAGCGGGCATCGTTCTCGCGATCGCATTCGCCAACTACACAATGGCGGAGTTCACCCTGATCCTGGCCGTATTTTCCGTGGGCATGCTGGTCATCATGCAATACGCACTGATGCGTTCGCGCCTTGAGAAACTGGTGGAGGAACGCACCGAGGACCTCAGGGTGCAGTCCGAGGAATTTGAGCGGCAGGCGACGCACGACAAGCTAACCAAGCTGCCGAATCGGCGCCATGCCGATAACTTCCTGCAGCAGCAACACAACCTTGTACAACGCAATGATCAAGTCGGTGTCATTGCGCTTGCCGATGTCGATCACTTCAAGCGCATCAACGACAGCCACTCACATGCGGTCGGCGATCGGGTGCTCGAACGTGTGGCGCACATCCTCAGAGACGGTTGCCGCAAGACCGATTTCGTGGCGCGCTACGGTGGTGAGGAATTTTTGCTGTACTTTCCGTGCACCGATACTGAGCGGGCATCGGACGTTTGCAGCGAGCTGCGACTGGCCGTGCAGAATGCCGAATGGTCGGACCTGGCGGACGGCCTCGCGGTGACCCTCAGTTTCGGGCTGGCCGAGATTGTGGGTGCCTCGCTGTACAAGAACGTGTTGGACAAAGCCGATACGCGCCTGTACCGCGCCAAGAGCGAAGGTCGAAACCGGGTTATTGCCGCTTAGAGCACGATTAGAACTATCGATGCGTGGCAGATTATTTCTGAGACAGCCTCTCCCCAGATCCCGGCGCTTCCCTGCGCCGGGAGCGTGCTGCATCAGCCTTGCACCCAGCAAGAACCCGCACCGGGTAAGACATGACTAAAACCAACCTTGTCGCCGAGATTCAGCATACGAACTTCACACCCTGCTCCACCTGATGTGAAATTGAACTCGTTGTTGATGACCTGGGCGTTCGGCGAGTTGTGCAACTCAACGCCGAATGACTGGCTGTTGCAGTCGTTATTGCGCACGAGTGCGTCGTCAACATGTTCGAGGCTGACACACGTTTCGCTGTCGTTGCAGTCGTTACGCCGGATATTTACGCTAAGGGTCGGAGTACCGAATGCCAGGTTGACCCCATCGATCAAATGGACGCAGTAGGTGAACGGCGTTTCCGTTGACACGCAAGAGTTGTCCACGATCTTCAGCGTGCTGGGCTGCGGTGCCACACTCGGTCCCTGTGCACGCCAGGTCCCGATGGTCCTTGGGTCAGGGTGCCTGGTGGGATCAAATGCCAGCGTCAGCCACTGGATGTTTTGCGGAAAACCGAAGACAGCCTGAACGCCCTGTATACCGAGCACACACCCCAGACTGCTGGGCTGGTTCGAAATACCGCCCGGCGCCATTTCTGGCGGCAACGTAAACGAGTTACAGTTCAGGTCGCAATCGCGAACGATCATCTTACAGTTGCTATTGTCGAGAAAGCGGATGCAGTCGGCGCGGCAGCCGTCTGTCGAAATATTCTCGAAAATCAGCGTACCGTTCTTGTAACCGGCGATGGCCGGTCCGAGCCGACAGTTCGCGAGACGGCAGTCTGACATCGTGACATTGCCTTCGGCTGGCCTGAGACCGATGATGCCACCATTCGCAAGCCCGAGCGCATCGCCGTCCACGCTGCCTTCGAGGTTGTAGTTGTCGGTCAGGTCGAGTCCACCCAGCACGTTGATGCACGCGCAGGCATTACCGAAGGGCCCGAACTCGGACGTTTTGTATCCCGCCGCATCGACACGCGAAATCAACACGTCCTGACGCGTAGTCTCCAGCGGCAGACCCGGGTTGTGCCAGTCGATCGTGTTGGACACGCTAATGCACAGGACCTCGTCCCCGAGTGCCCAAGGCTCGCCGATCGCCGCGCCGCGACAGGCCATGTCGCGAATCTCGATTCTGTTCGCCCTGTCCGCGGGATCCTCACCCGTATTGAGCGGGGTCTTGTAGAAGAACAGGAATCCGGGGGCGTTCTTCGTCGGCGACCCGTCGACGGACCGGCGCGGGAACGGCAGTGGTCTGTGCTGGCCCTGGTCCTTGCCACCACCTGGCGCTTCCCACAACTCGTAGTTGTACTCGTCACTGGTGGTCAGAATCGTCTTATCGCGTCCGGATCCTGTGAAGACACCGTCGAAGTCCGCGATGCTGCCGGCGCCACCGAACTTGAATACGCCCTTTGTGAGCTTAACCGTCCCACCGGGAGCGGTGTTCTTGAGTGCAAACTCGATGTTGGCAAGGTCGTCGACACCATTGGGCTGTACGACCCATCCGCCCTGCTTCGCCTTGAGATGCTCCGGGTCCGGGTTCGGTACGCCGCCCATCGCCTGTGCGCTATCGTCCGGCAGCAACATCCCGCCGCCGGCAGCAGCACCCACAACACCGATGTGCCCCATGAAACTACGTCTTGAGATCTTCTTGGTCATTGCTTTCTCCTTCTCTGTCGTCGTGCTAACAGAAATAGCAACAAACCCACTTTGGAAGGTGAGGATGAGGTGAAGATACGGTGAATTTAGTGGCGGACGCGGTGCCGGATGTCTTCGAATGCGTGCGTGATGCGGCGGACGTCCTCGTCTTTGCGGAATGCGTAGACAGAGAAGAACTCGTCAATGTCGTAGTCCGGTTTGACAGCCAGGACTCGCTGCATCGATTCCTTTGCCAATTTGATCTCGCCCGCCATCGCGAGGATCACGACGCCCATGGCACGCGCCTGGTAGTGCATATCCGGGTGTGTTATCGCCTCGTTCACCCGCCGCATGGCCTCGTCAATGCGCCCGAGTAACACCAGGCTCATCGCGGACACGCCCAGCATGCCGTAGATGAGCGGGTCATACGGGCTCAGGCGCCGGGAAAGATCGATGTGATCGACGCCAATCTCATGTTCACCGAGCTGCATCGACACCCAGCCCAGGAAGTACTGAGCGTTAGCGTAGCTGGGATTAAGATCAGTGGATTCCGTGATGGAGGTGTGTGCTGCATCGAGATCGCCGTTGAGAAACCTGGCCCGGCTCATCGCCCAGTGGCCCATCGGGTCGGTCGGGTCGACAGCGATGGCCTCGTGCGCAAAATCAAGCGCCCGGCGCAACGAGTTCTTGCGATCATCATCGAGGTTCAGGTACGCGCGCTCGTAGTTGACGAATGACAAACCCGCGTACGGTCGCGGTACATTGGGCTCGAGATCGATCGCGCGGCGGAAGAACATCTCGGCGTTGTCGCACTCTTTCATGCGGAAACGGTACATATGGCTCAAGCCCCGATGGTAGGCACTCCACGCATCGAGGTTCGAGGACGGTATCAGCACCGAGCGCTGCATCTCCTTTTTCTGCACTTCGGTTTCGATCGAACCAACAATCAGTTCGGCCATTTCGTCCTGGATGATGAGCACATCACCCAGCTGCTTGTTGTACTGCCAGGAGCCAACCTCCTGACCCGACTCGGTACTGGCAAGACCGATCGATACCCGGATCTTGTTGCCGGCTATTTGCACTGCCCCCTGCACGACGTAGCGGACGCCCAGTGCGGTGCCGATTTCCCTGACATCGTGCGCACCGCTTTCGAACTGAAAGGCCGTGCCGCGCGCGATGACAAACATCGTTCGCGACCGCGCTACCCGCGTTGTCACGTCGTGCACGAGGCCCCGCGCGATCGTGGCATCGGCTTCCCCGTCACCAAGGACTTCAAACGGCAGCACTGCGACAGTCGGTTCGGCTGTGGAAAAATTATCGAGACCGGAGGCGCCGTCGCTGCGGGCCCTGGTTTTCTCGTGCTGTGCCGTTATGTGCGAAGTGACCTCCACGGCCGCCACAAAACGGTAGCCGCCGCCTTGCACCGTTGCGATGACCTTCTGTTTCTTCGCCGAGTCGCCCACCGCGTTTCGTGCCGCCCGAATACGCACCGTCAACGCGTTATCAGTGACAACCCGACGCCCAAATACCTTATCGAGCAGCTCGTCTCGGGAGACGACGCGATCGCGGTTTTCGATAAGGTGTTCGAGCAGCTTTAGAACCTGGGGTTCGACGTCGATCTTGCGCCCATCAATGAACAGCGCGAACTGCGCCGTATCTAGGACATACTTGTCAAAGCGGTACTGCATCGGTCGGTGCCCCGCTCAAAACCTGGTACCCAAACTTTAGCAGAAAGGGAGAGATCCGCCGATCTCAGGTCGATTCGGATTCCCAGGACAAGGGCGGGTACTCCGGAAATACGAGCACAATATCTTCTTCGCCCTCGGCCACGCGTCGCTGCGCCTCCTCTCGAAGCTCACGAATGTCACCTGGGATGGCTGTCCTGAAGGCAGCTAACTCATCCCAGCTCGCATCGAATTCCTTGGGCCTGTCGCCGGCGACAGTTGCCTCCAGCATCGGGCCCACAACGGCGTATCCGGCGGTCACCCGCTCCGCTTGTTGTTGTTCGTACGCATCTATCTCGGCGTAGAGCGCTTCAAGCTGGGCAGACTCTACCGCGGCGTCCGCGGCCTCATCACGCGTCGACCATTTCTCGAAGTACTCAACGGACGATGACATGTCGACGCTGTACGCATTGGTCCAGATGTGGCGGTCCTCGTCATTGACCACCTGCCCGCTCGATGGATCGACGATAAGCACCGTCGGTGTGGCGTAATAGTTGGGTACACCGAATTGCTGCACCACGTCTCTGCCCTTGTCGTAGAACCCAACGTCGACGAATACCAGTTCGTAGTTCTCCTGAATCACTTCCGCCAGCGGCGACTCGTGCAGCCGTGCCGCCAGTGCACGCGAATCATGGCACCAGTTCGCGCCCACGACGACCAGTGCGAGTTGGTCGTCATCATTTGCGAGACCAAGCGCTTGCTGCACATCGGCAAGCGGATCTTCAGAAGACTTGTACAGACGGCCATTCGGGTCGGATTCGGCGCCCAGGCACATGACGAGCACAACTATAAACGGGAGACGAAAATACAAACCCGGCATCGTTCTTCATTCCTTGTGTGGACAGACACTGTACACGCTGCATAGACTGTTGTACGAATCGCGTGACGGAGAAGTCCGTTGGCAGAAACGCCCGGGTCATCCAACAACAATAATGTAAGCGCCGATAGCTCATCGCTGTGGCCGGATCTCGAACACGGAACGATCGCGTTCCTGCTCGACGCCCGTGACGAACATGAGGTCAGGCTCTTGCGTGACTGGGTGCAGGCCCGGCAGCCGGAATCCGATTCGCTCCCTTCACATTCGTTCATCACGCTCCCCAGGGGACGCGCCGATAACTTGTTTGACACCATGCCGGCAGAAGGCGACGCCGTTTGGATGCAACCCTTGCGTATCGCATGGCTGCCATCAGCACGCACACCGTTCGGCAAAGCCCGGCGGCGGTGGCTCGCCAAACACCGACCCGAGAGAGTTGCTTGCATTGTCGGCGATGGCGCCTGGCTCGGCGAATTGCGCGACCGGCTGGCCGGATCCGACGACTTTATCACCGACGATGAGCTATCGGAGTTTGTCGCCAGCCAGGCGCTGATTGCGCTGGAGCGTTCGGAGCGTTCTGTGCGTGGTGCACGTTACAAGGTACCGCGCATTCTGCCGAGCGATGTTTTTGCGAACGCCCACTTCCGCAACCTGCTGGCGAACTTCGCTCAACAACGCGATCGCACCACGGACGATGTAAATGAGCAGGCTGCCCGGTACCTGCGGGAAATGGCGGCGACGCAAACGCCGTTCACGATCGAGGCGATGAACGCCCTCTATCGGTCAGCGTGCCACAGCCACCACGACGCGAAAATCAATGTTGACCAGGCGCAACTCGAGCGGGTCGCCGAGACCATCGGGTCCCGGCCAGTCGTCTTCCTGATCAGTCACAAATCGATGCTCGACACCATGGCCTTGTCGCTCGTGTTGTTCGATGCGAATCTGCCATTGCCGCTAACCTTTGGGGGCATCAACCTGAACAAGCCGGGTCTCGGCGCGTTTGCCCGCCGCGCCGGCATCATATTCCTGCGGCGCTCGTTCCAGGACAA
>Ga0316187_10001298_pt1 | contig 21385 bp, 19 predicted proteins | sample CroRivburrow1_MG_FD_204927 | JGI IMG/M metagenome (GOLD analysis project Ga0316187, IMG submission 204927) | Coastal sediment microbial communities from Maine, United States - Cross River worm burrow 1 | ecosystem: Environmental > Aquatic > Marine > Coastal > Sediment | place: USA: Maine...
ACTCGCTGACCGCTCCTGTTGACCGGGCAAGAGGAGGGTTTGGTTATGGAGGGGATGGCTTTCACATTCGAGATGGGCGTGGTGGCTGCAACGCTGGCCTTCACGATCTTCCTGTTTGTTTCCGAAATCATCCGCATCGACCTGGCTGCCATTGTGATCCTGGTTCTGCTGGGCCTGCTGAGTTATGTGCCCGGCCTTGACAATCTCGCCGACCCGACCCGGTTGTTTGACGGTTTTGCGTCAAACGCCGTTATCTCGATCATCGCCGTGATGATTGTCGGCGCGGGCCTCGACAAGACCGGCATCATGAACAAGGTCGCAGCCACAATCCTGAAGCGCGGCGGCACCACCGAAGCACGGGTGTTGCCTATCGTGTCCGGTACCGTGGGTGTGATTTCGAGCTTCCTGCAGAATGTCGGCGCTGCGGCGCTGTTCCTCCCCGTCGTCAGCCGTATCTCTGCCCGCACGGGCATTGCGCCGGGCCGGTTGCTGATGCCGATGGGATTTTGCGCAATCCTCGGCGGTACCATGACGATGGTCGGATCATCTCCGCTGATCCTGCTCAACGACCTGATCCTGACAGCCAATGCCAACCTGCCATCAGGGCAGAAGATGGAACCGTTCGGGCTGTTTTCGGTAACGCCCATCGGCCTTGCCCTGGTGCTGACAGGTATCGCGTATTTCCTGCTTCTGGGGCGCTGGGTGCTGCCCGGCGGCCAGACCAAGATGAACGTGTCGGCCGGCCAAGGCATGTCAGAGTATCTGGAGCGGGTGTACGGTCTTCAGGCAGACGTATTCGAGGTCGATGTGCCGGCCAGCAGCCCGCTGGTCGGGCAGCAATTGGCCGACATCAATCTCGACAACAACCTGTACATCATCAGCACCTACTACAAGGGCAAGGTATCGATGGTGCAGGTTCTGACCGCCGAAATCGAGGCACCGTGCCGCCTGGCAATCATTGGCAAGAAATCCGTTGTTGCGAGATTTGCCAGCAAATACAATCTGCGGATGCGACCGGAGCTGGATGTGTTCAGTGAGGAATTCGCCCTTACCAATGCCGGTATTGCCGAAGTTGTGGTACCGCCGGGATCAAGCGTTATCGGAAAATGTCCGCGTGACCTTCTGCTGCGCAAGACCACCGGCCTCAGCCTGCTGGCGATTTACCGTGGCGAGGAGATCCTGAGCCACGTTGAGACCGAAGACCACGAACCGACCGCGATCGGCCTGGTCCGGTTCCAGGCCGGAGACATGCTGGTTGCACATGTGAAATGGGACATGCTGACCAGGCTCAAGCAGGACCGGTCCTGGGTCGTGGTCACCTCCGATTACCCGCAGGAAGAACTGCGGCCGCAAAAGGTCAGTTGGGCGCTTGCGTTCTTCTTGCTCTCGCTGTCGATGATCCTGTTTACCGATGTGCGCCTGTCCTTGTGCCTCCTGACCGGCGCAGTGGGCATGTTGCTGACGAAAGTGCTGAGTATTGACGAGGCCTACCGGTCGGTTGGCTGGAACACGGTGTTCCTGCTGGCAGGCCTGATCCCGCTGGGTCAGGCGGTGCAAAACACCGGAACGGCTGCCTGGCTCGCCCAGCAGATCCTGACCATCCTTGACGGCTGGCCAGTATGGTCGCTGCAGGTTGGCGTGGCAATCCTTGCCACCGTGTTCTCGCTGGTGATGTCCAATGTCGGTGCCACGGTTCTGCTGGTGCCGCTGGCTGTTTCCATTGCGGCAGCGGCAGGTGCCAACCCTGCCCTGTTTGCGCTGACCGTGGCGATTTCGACCTCAAACTCGTTTATCATCCCGACCCATCAGGTCAACGCACTGATCATGGGACCGGCCGGCTACAAGGTGATTGATTTCGTCAAGAGCGGCGGCATCATGACAATCCTGTTCCTGATCGTCTCACTGGTCATGCTCAATGTGGTTTTCTGAGCAAGCCCGCCCAAATCCCGGAGAATGCCGATGAAAGTTGACGGCAACTGCCTTTGCGGCCACATCAGATACGAAGCGGTGATCGACCCTTCCATGGTGGCCATCTGCCATTGCACCGACTGCCAGACCCATTCCGGCACGGCGTACGGCATAGTCGTTGGAGTTGTGGACCAGCAGTTCCAGCTGCTGCAGGGTGAACTGAAAGTCTATGAAAAGACGGCCGACAGCGGCACCATCCGGGCGCTGGCCTTCTGCCCTGAATGCGGCACCAGAATTCATGCCACCACACCGGGTGACAGCTCAAAGTTTTTCGGCCTTCGTGTTGGTACCATACGCCAGCGCGATCAGTTGAAGCCGACCGTGCAGGCCTGGAGCGGATCTGCACTGGACTGGGTTCATGATCTCAGCAGCATTCCGCAATCTGGTCGATAACCGAGCATTGGGTAACCGAATATCTATCGATGACCCACAGTCAGATCCCGTCACTTTACCAGCGGCGACTTCAGCAGTGATGCTGCCGTTTGGTAAGTGAGTTGAGATGGCGCCAGAATTGGACTGCTTTTCCAAGCGTCTTTCGCAAGCGTCCAGACTATTTCACAGTCAGACCGCAGGCGCTGCAATCTGTGCAATACGTTGAAATTTTCGGCGATAGGCAGCAGGTGGTAACCCAACCCGGCGCTTGAACACTCTGCGGAACGAGGCCGGGTCCTCGTATCCTACCGAGGCAGCAATGTCTTCAATACCGAGACTTTCACTCTCCAGCATCTGCTTGGCTTCCTCGATCCGGAGCGCCTGCACATAGTCGATCGGCGCATATCCTGTAGCAGCGCGGAACCGCCGGGCAAACGTGCGCGCATTGAGCCCCGAAAGTTCAACCATGCGCTCGACCGGATTTCCCAGAGCATAATTGTCAGCAATCCAGCTTTGGCATTCAGAGATCGAGCCATCAGAGTTTTCCATGGGCCGGGTCATCACCGCATAGGGCGACTGCCCCTCTGAATGGCCGGATATCAAAAACACCTTGGCTGTTTCGATTGCCTGGGTCTGGCCGCAGAACCGGGTGATCAGATAGACCGCGAGATCGTGCCAGGCACTCACGCCGCCGGCTGTCAGAACTCCGTCGTCGGCAGAAGCCAGACACAGCATCGATGCGCTCTGGAAGCGGACTTTCGGAAAATGGCGCTGGAACATGTCACGATACGCCCAATGGGCCGTGGCGGCACGACCATCCAGCAAACCGGCCTCAGCCAGCAGTAATGAGCCGGAACAGACCGAACTGATCAACGTGCCACGCTTGTGCATACGGCTTAGCCAGGCAATCTCGCGGGGATAGCGCCCAATCGGTGAAGCATGGATAGACGTATACATGTCGCAAACAACAATTGCGTCGGGGTCGTCGATGTCTTCAAGTGAAGCGTGCGGGGACACCGGGACATTGGCGACGCAGTGAAACGGCTTGCCCTCGGCAGTCACAATCTGCACATCAAGCAACTCACGACCCGGCGAGCCAGTGGTCATGTCGAGATAAACTGCGCCAGCCGATACCAGAACGTCATAGAGCCCATACAACACTGATGAAGATGTTTCGGGCGCCACGAGCAATGCAATAAGAGGCCTGGCAGTTCGGGGCATCCGATGTCTCCATTGTCTGATTTAGCTCAATACTGTCGAATTCACCCCCACAACACGTCCACTATGCCTTTGTTTTGACGATTATGCCACTGGTACAACTTGGCCCATCTCCTAGGCTGATCACGAACCAGCAATGGAGAAAACATATGAGTGACTTCAATTTAGGCACCAAAAACTTGTGCAGCGGATTTCATGGAGAGATTTTCGTCGCCGGCGACAAGGGATACGATGCTGCGCGCGCTGTCTGGAATGCGATGATCGACAGACGACCCAAACTGATTGCACGTTGCCGGGAGGTTGGAGATGTAATCGGCGCAGTGAAGTTTGCCCGGGTGCAGGGCCTGCCTGTCTCGATCCGTGGCGGTGCGCACAATGTCGCCGGACATGCCGTCTGCGATGACGGGATCATGATCGACCTGTCCCTGATGCGCTCGGTAAGCGTCGATCAGGAAGCGCGGCGCGCTGAGGTTGAGGGTGGCGCGATCTGGGCGGATGTGGATGCAGCAACTCAGGCCTATGGCCTGGCAACACCCGGAGGATTGATCTCTGACACCGGTGTTGCCGGTTTGACGTTGTCGGGCGGTATCGGCTGGATGCGCGCGCAGCATGGCCTGAGCATCGATAATCTCATGGCGGCTGACGTCGTTGTTGCCGATGGCGAACTCGTGCACTGCAGCGATACGGAAAATCCGGATCTGCTTTGGGCGTTGCGCGGCGGCGGCGGCAATTTTGGTGTGGTAGTGAAATTTGAATTCGCCCTGCATCCCATGGGGCCGGAAGTGATGTTCGCCGCACCGATCTATCCGCTCTCTGCGGGCCCGGAGCCTATCCGGTTCTGGCGCGACTTCGTAGCACGCAACAGTGACCGCGTGGCTTCCTTGTGCGAATTCTCGACGGCCGCCGAAGGCGAGGACTTCCCCGAAGAGTATTGGGGCAAACGGGTCTACACGCTCGCCTGCGTCTACAACGGCGATGCAGCCGAGGGCGAGGCTTTGTTGAAACCCCTGAGCGAGCTTGCTCCGTTGGCTACTGATTTTTCGGGCCGGATGAACTACGCTGATGTGCAACAACTTTTCGACACGCTTATCCCGTTCGGCGATTATCGCTGCTACTGGAAGGCGCGTTACCTGTCGGATCTTTCCGATGAAATGATCGATCTGGCCATATCAAACGCAAAAGCTGCGCCATCGGACAACACGATTTCTTCCTTGTGGAACTTCGGCGGTGCCACCGCCAGGGTGCCGGCTGCCGCAACCGCCTTCGGTGACCGATCCATGGGCTGGATGTATTCGCTGGACGCCATTTGGCCGGATGAAGCCGATGACAGCAGAAACATCACCTGGTCGCGGGATGGCTGGAACGCCGCGGAACCTTATGCGCAAGAAGGACGGGCTTATCTGAACTTCCCCGGTCATGGGGAGGATGGCGAGGACCTCACCCGGGAAGCTTTTGGTGCCAACTACACCAGACTGGCCCAGATCAAGGCGAAATACGACCCGGAAAACGTTTTCCGATTCAATCAGAACATAACGCCAGAGGCCTGAGATGAACCCTCAAGCACAGTTTCCAAACCCTCATCCAGGCGAACTGTTCCTCACCGAGGGCGGAACCGAAACCGAAATCATGTACAAGCATGGCTTCGAGTTGCCTGAATTTGCGATGTTTACCCTGCTGGAGAACCCAAGCGCGGTGACGGCCATGCGGGACATGTTTCGCGGCCACCTCGATGTCGCTGCGGAATTTGCCATGTCGATGCTGCTGACCGGCATCGATTATCGTGCCAGCCCGGACTGGGGCGCCAAGCTCGGATATTCACCGCAAGGGTTGGCGCAGGCCAACATTCAATCCATCGAGTTCCTGCGCGAGCTTGCCAGCGAATATGACGGCCAGATACCACGTACCCTGATAGGTGGAACCATCGGTCCGCGAGGTGATGCCTACCAGTTGAACAGGACCATCACGGCTGAAGAGGCTGAGGACTACCACGGCGTCCAACTGGCGACATTGAAACAAGCCGACGTAGATTTCGCCTGCGCGGCCACATTCAACAATATCCCGGAAGCTGTCGGCGTCGCGAGGGCTGCGAAAAAGATCGGCGTACCGTTGATTGTCTCGCTCACTGTAGACAGCTCGTCACGTTTGAAATCCGGTCCAACGGTGGCAGATGCAATCGAAGCCATCGACTTTGAGGCAGCCGATGCGGCCCCAATTTCCTACTTGCTCAACTGTTCTCATCCGGTGGAGTTTGAACCGGCATTGACAGCAGGTTCCTGGGTACGCCGTCTGCACGGATTCCGTCCCAATGCTTCAAAAATGGAAAAAATCGCGTTGTGCAAGCTTGGCCATCTTGAAGAAGGCGACCCGGTCGAACTTGGCCGCCTGATGGGCGATCTGGCGCGTCGTTACCCGCATATGAACGTCTGGGGAGGTTGCTGCGGAACAGGAGAGACTCATCTGCGGGCAATCGCCAGGAACGTGCGACAGGCACGTGATGCACCTTCGAACGAAACAGATTTCGTGAGTTAGAAGTCACCCTCATCACTGCAAGACATTCAGCAAGGTGGTTTCAAGGCCTTTGCGGGACAACGCGCCACATCCGGGGTCGGGGTCGGCGCATTGTCCTTTTTGGTGGTTTTTGCATTGCCTACTTCGTGTTGCGGTCCAGAAAGCCGATCATGCGGCGGGCGATGCGGGTGCCGTATTCCTCGAGGGCAAAGTGGCCGGTGTCGAGCAATTCAAACTCCAGGTTTTTCAGGTCGCGCTTGTAGGGATGGGCACCTGCTGCCGGGAAGATGTGGTCGTTCTTGCCCCACATCAGCAGTGTCGGCACCTGGTGCTTGCGGAACAGGGCCTGCCATTTCGGATACTCTGGTACGTTGGTGCCGTAATCCAGAAACAGTTCAAGTTGCACTTCCTGGTTGCCCTTTCGATCAAGCAGGTATTGCACATGCCAGTAATTGTCCGGGCTGATCTGGTCTGGTTTTTGGGTGCCGTGGGTGAACTGCCATCTGGTGGCGTCCAGCGTCAGAAACCCGCGCAGCTTGTTGGCGTTTTCCGCTGACGGATCAGTCCAGTAAGCCTTGAGCGGGTCCCAGAACTCGCCCAGTCCTTCCGCATAGGCATTGCCGTTCTGGATGATAAAGCCTGAAACCCGCTCAGGGTGTTGGGCAAACATGCGGAAACCGACCGGCGCGCCGTAATCCATCAGATAGACCGAATAGTGGTCGACTTTCTTGATGTCGAGAAGTCTGCTCATCATGCTTGCGATATTGGCAAACGAATAATCGAAATCCTTTGCCGCCGGCATGTCCAATGCGCCAAATCTGGGATAATCCGGGGCGATCACATGATACCTCTTCGCCAACTGCGGGATGAGATTGCGGAACATGTGCGACGAGGTTGGAAAGCCATGCAGCAGCAGGATCGCCGGCCGCGACGGATCACCGGCTTCGCGGTAAGCCACCTTGACACCGTCAATCATTTCGGAGCGAAACGAAATCTGCTCATGCTGGACGGTGACTGCGGCATCAACTGCGTGGGCCGGTGATGGCAGCAACACAGGCGAGGCGAAAGACAATGCCAGGAGACTGGCGCCGATGAGAGTTTTCAGGGAGTGGTGCATTTTGATATCCTCCTTTAGAGGGCTGGTTTGAGGAAGCATGTGGTGATGCTGCTTTCGGGAACGCTGGTCAGGAGCCTTGGCCAAGCGCGATTTTCAGGTCTCTGTTTTGCTCCTGGAGACGGGCAATCTCATCGCGAACCGGCTGCAATTGCGCTTCCAGTTCTTCAAGTGTCAGTCGTTGCGGAATGTGTTGGGGACAGTTCCAGTCCAGCGCCTCGATGGTGATGACAAGCGCGCGTTCCGGCAGACCGCGATAGCCCTCGTCTTTCAGTTGCACGATCAGTTCCGGGTCCTGCCTGGCATCGACAAGCCGCGCCCTGCCCCACACCTTGAGGCGCCGGCGGTTGGGGTAATCAACAAGGATCAGGGAAATGCGATCGTTTTCGGCAAGGTTTCCAACACTCAGATACTGCCGGTTGCCGCGAAAATCCGCGTAAGCGATGGTGGTATCGTCAAGCACCTTGAGAAAACCGGCAGGACCACCCCTGAACTGCACATAGGGCCATCCGGTTTCTGATACGGTTGCCTGGAAGAAACCGTCCATCCGGGAAATGAACTCCGCTTCGGACGGGCCAATACGGTCGCCACGATCAGCGTCAGGGTGCAGGAACTTTGCGTAGCTGTCTGCTGATCCTTGTTGTTCCTGCACAGCCAGAACGGACGGGGTGAAACTGATTTCTGCAAATGCACGTGACATGATGCGCCTTTCGGTTGTCGATCATCTGATCGCTCGCTTTCGTCCAGTGACTGAGAAATAGTCCGTTTCAAAAAAATTTAGAATTGGTGTAGTATTGAATTATCTATTCCGATAAATGGTATAATATATGGACAAGTTTCGCGCCATCCAGGTGTTCATATCAGTCGCTGACAAGCGGGGTTTTGCCGCTGCAGCGCGCAGCCTGAACATGTCACCGCCCGCGGTCACGCGCGCCGTTTCCATGCTCGAAGAAGACCTCGGTACGCCATTACTGGTGCGCACCACCCGCTCGGTTCGCCTGACGGAAAACGGCCAGCGGTTCCTGGAAGATGCCAGGCGTATTCTGCTGGACCTCGAAGAAGCGCAAGACGCCGCTGTCGGTGCCCATGCAGCCCCACGCGGTGAACTGCATGTCACAGCGCCGGTCCTGTTCGGGCGGATGTATGTCACACCCTTGTTGGGCGACTTTTTAGACCTGCACCCGCAACTCAGCGCACGCACGCTGTTTGTCGACCGGGTGGTCAATCTGGTCGATGAAGGACAGGATGTGGCGATCCGGATTGGGGCCTTGCCGGATTCATCCTTGGTGGCAGTGCGCTGCGCGACAGTGCGCCAGGTGATGGTCGCCTCACCCGACTACATTGCCAGGCACGGCTTGCCGACATTGCCGGAGGGTCTCGCCAGTCACCAGATCATCCAGGCTACCGGCACCAATCCCGGCGACGACTGGAAATTCCAGCATAACGGCAAACCGATATCGGTCCGGCTGGCACCGCGTGTGCGCATGAACACCAACGACGCGGCAATCGAACTGGCCGTTCGCGGCGGCGGGGTTTCGCGCCTGCTGTCCTATCAGGTAGCGCCTTACCTGGCGGATGGGCGATTGCAGGTCGTACTCGACGCTTTTGAAATGCCGCCACAACCGGTTCATGTCGTGCATCAGGAAGGCCGCCTGGTATCGGCCAAGGTCAGGGCATTCGTTGACTTCATGGTGCCGCATCTACGGGAAAGCATGGGCGTCAAACTGCCCTGAAGAGATCAGGCTTCTCAAACAAGCGGCATCTGTTTTGGGTTGCAGGCAAATGTGAAAATCTGCGGGTCCCATGACGACTGCCTGCTGATACCGCCAAACAGGTTGGCAAAAGAAGAACAGAGTTTCAACCGAACGGGGGAACGTCCCTCTTCAAGTCGGATTCATCATGGGAAAACGTTAAGGCGACCGTTCCGCGCACATCAGCAGACTCAGCTGCAGGAAACTCTCCTTCAACATGCGCCTTCAAGTCTGTCTCCTGCAAGGATTGCTGAAACATCTGAAGCGAATGCGACGGCAACTCGAAATTTATGGTCGCTGAAATGTTTGAAGAAATGACTGGTCAACAATCCAGCCGCGCGATTCAGAAACGGCGTCACACACCTGTGAAATGGCAGTGTTTCGGTTCATGGCGGTGAAGATGCTGAAACGGGCGAATTTCATGTGCGAGAATATCTTCTTGCACGTTGTTGAATTGCAGCAACTGCCGGTTTGGTCCAGCAGTTCCGGCAATTCCTTGATCTGCATCAACAATGCCGGCCGAGAGATCGCACAAGCTTCGACCATGTGTGCACTACGGCCACGCAGGGCCAACAACTCGCTTGGCGAAGCCGCTGAGGCACCAGCCCAAAAAATAAGATGTTCTAATCGCTACGATCAGTAAATACGATTTCAACTAATGATGGGATTTTGCTATAATACGCGCAACAAAGACAGGGAGGAACAAACGTCCTAAAGAGCCCGGCAGGAAACCGCCGACAGCGCGACGGTCGCAACATATCGAGCAGTCAGAATGCCAACGGACCGGCGCGATTTTGCTACTGGATATCCAGCTTGCAGGCAGGCAGACGGCGATCAGGACATTTCACCCTTCCACCCCTTTGTCACAACCCGGGCCGCGAAAACCAGGATGACTTTCCGAAGCATCCACCACCAGCGTCAACGGAACAGAAAAACACACTAAGATCGGAGACAAAAATGAACGATATGAGCGCCAGCAAGTGCCCCGTAATGAGCGGATCCAATGCCCAGAAGGCAACCGGCAGCACCGCCAACCAGCATTGGTGGCCGAACCAGTTGAACCTGAAGATCCTGCACCAGAACTCCGAGAAGATCGATCCCATGGGCGAGGCATTCAATTATGCCGAAGAGTTCAAGAGCCTCGACCTGGCCGCCGTCAAGCAGGACATCGTGGCACTGATGACCGACTCTCAGGAGTGGTGGCCTGCCGACTATGGCCATTACGGGCCGTTCTTTATCCGCATGGCATGGCACAGCGCAGGTACCTACCGGACCTATGACGGCCGTGGCGGTGCGTCTTCCGGTTCACAGCGCTTTGCGCCGCTGAACAGCTGGCCGGACAATGGCAACCTGGACAAGGCCCGCGCCCTGCTATGGCCGATCAAGCAGAAGTACGGCAAGAAAATCTCCTGGGCTGACCTGATGGTCCTGACCGGCAACTGCGCGCTTGAATCCATGGGCTTCAAGACCTTCGGATTTGCCGGCGGACGCGAAGACGTCTGGGAACCGGAAGAAGACATCTACTGGGGTCCTGAGACAACCTGGCTCGGCGACGAGCGCTATAGCGGCGACCGGGAGCTTGCCAATCCACTTGGCGCTGTTCAGATGGGTCTGATCTACGTGAACCCGGAAGGCCCAAACGGCAATCCGGATCCGGTCGCATCAGGCAGGGACATCCGTGAGACATTCGCCCGCATGGCGATGAACGACGAGGAAACAGTTGCCCTTACTGCCGGTGGACACACGTTCGGCAAGGCGCATGGCGCCGGCGATCCGGACAAGTATGTCGGCCGTGAACCTGAAGGCGCCGGCATTGAGGAACAGGGCCTCGGCTGGAAGAACACCATGGGCAGCGGCAAAGGCGGCGATACCATCACCAGTGGCATCGAAGGTGCATGGACGCCAACGCCAATCACCTGGGACAACAGCTATTTCGACACGCTGTTCGGGTATGAATGGGAACTGACGAAGAGCCCTGCCGGAGCCAACCAGTGGACACCTACGGACAAGTCTGCCGCGAGCACGGTGCCGGATGCCCATGACCCCGCAAAGACACATGCGCCGATGATGACCACAGCGGACATGGCAATGCGGATGGATCCGGCCTATGAGAAAATTTCAAGGCGCTTCCACCAGAACCCGGCCGAGTTCGCAGATGCGTTTGCCAGGGCCTGGTACAAGCTGACCCACCGTGACATGGGTCCGGTCTCGCGTTATCTCGGCGCCGAGGTTCCCGCAGAAGAACTGCTGTGGCAGGACCCGGTTCCCGCAGCCGATCATGAATTGATCGGGGCGCAGGATATCGCCGATCTCAAGGCCAAACTTCTGGAGTCCGGTCTGTCGGTTTCGCAACTGGTGTCCACCGCCTGGGCCTCGGCGGCGACCTTCCGCGGTAGCGACAAGCGCGGCGGCGCCAATGGTGCCCGCATTCGCCTGGCTCCGCAGAAAGACTGGGAAGTCAACAACCCGGCTCAACTGGCGAGCGTGCTGAAAACCCTGGAAGGCATCCAGAGTGACTTCAATTCGGGCGGCAAGAAGGTGTCCCTGGCCGACCTGATCGTCCTGGGTGGCTGTGCTGCTGTTGAAAAAGCAGCGAAGAACGCCGGGCACGATGTGAGTGTGCCGTTCTCTCCCGGACGCACGGACGCCACACAGGAACAGACGGACGTGGAGGCATTCGCCGTGCTCGAACCGGTTGCAGACGGTTTCCGCAACTATCTGAAGGCCGACCAAAGCCGCTCGGCGGAAGAGCTTCTGGTGGACCGTGCGCAACTGATGACACTGACGGCACCGGAAATGACGGTTCTTGTGGGTGGCATGCGCGCCCTGAACACCAATGCGGATGGCTCCAGCCACGGTGTCTTCACCGATCGGCCCGAGACTTTGAGCAACGACTTCTTCGTCAACCTGCTCAGCCGGGATACGACCTGGGAGCCATCTTCAGCGCCCGCAGACGTGTTCGAAGGCAAAGACCGCGCATCCGGCAAGAATAAGTGGACCGGAAGCCGTATCGACCTGGTCTTCGGTTCAAACTCGCAACTGCGTGCCCTGGCGGAAGTCTACGGATGTGACGACGCCCAGCAGACGTTTGTCGGCGACTTTGTTGCGGCATGGGGCAAGGTGATGAACCTTGACCGCTTTGACCTTGCCTAGAGCGACATGGGTTCAACTGAACCCGTAAAGTTTCTCTAGCACTTTGGAGACGATCAGTTTTATGGTTTTTGATTGATTCAATCAAAAACCAAACTGATCTGAGGTGGAAGGACACTGAGAGACAGTTAGACAATTAATCAGGGCGGCGTTTCGGTTCACACTGAAACGCCGCCTTTATGTCTGGCTCTGACTATTCACCTTTCAGGTTTGTAGCCAGGTTTTGTAAATTGCACGGCGAGCTAGCTGAACATGTCCGCAGAAATTGCCGTGTACCACGATTCAGATTCCTCGTAGGTCGCCTTGCGCAGGCCTGCATCTTCGCCGGTCTTGGAAATGAAATTGTCGGCGACTTCAATCTTCTCCGCTCCAGCCTTGTAGTTGGCTCCTACCTTAACACCGTCATTGGCGTCAATCAGGCTCCAGCAGGTATTTGCAAAGCGCGGTTCAAAGACCTTTGACCCGGTCAGCGCGCCGCGGATCGCCATGGCTGCCACCTTGGCCTGACTGTTTGCGGAAAACCCTGATTTCGGCATGGCTGACGCAACAGAGGCATCACCGAGCACGTGAATGTTCTCGTCCGCCTTGGATTGCATGGTTGCCGGCACGATCGGGCACCAGTCGCCATCGGTAATGCCGGCGCGGTCACAAATGGCACCTGCCTTTTGAGCCGGCACAACGGAGGCTGCATCCGCCTTGAACGTGTCAATGTCGGTCTCGATTTCCATGGTATCCATATTGATGTTTTTCACGCCGCCGGAAACCGACGCGGGAATCCATTCGACCATGTCAGGGTAGTGTTTCTGCCAGCCTTCCTCAAACAGCGCCTGCTTGGAGAATTTCTCTTTCGGATCGAGCACAATGATTTTTGCGGTCGGATTCTTCTTCGACAACACGTGCGCAATCATCGAGATGCGCTCGTATGGCCCGGGCGGGCAGCGGAACGGATTGGGCGGCGGCACCATGACGAACGTGCCGCCTTCGCGCATATTCTCAACCTGCGATTTCAGCAATGCCACCTGGGTGCCGGACTTCCATGCATGCGGCATGGTATCCTGGGCCTCTATCGAGTAACCGGCCACGGAGTCATATTTCATATCAATGCCGGGAGAAATGACAAGCCGGTCATAGGCTACTTTGGCGCCGGACCCCAACTCAACTGTCTTGGCAGCGCCGTCGACAGACACTGCCCAGTCATGAATGACGTTTACATCGTGACCGGCGGCCAGAGCCTCATAGGTATGGCCAATGGACTCATAGTCACGCAAACCGCCCAGATACAGGTTTGAAAAGAAGCAGGTATAGTACTTCCTTGTCGGTTCGATCAGCGTAACGTCAATTGCGCCTTTTGAGTCTTTTGCGAGATAGCGCGCGGCGGTCGCACCGCCGGCCCCTCCCCCGATGACGACGACCTTCGGCTTTTTACCCTGTGCATAAGCCGGCAGGTTCAACCCGGCAGACACGGCACCCAGTCCAAGCAGTCCGGTGGTAAATTTTCGTCTGTCTACGATAACCATATTCATCCTCCCAGATTTCCTGACTGTTGATTGGATATTGCGCTCCTAGTCAGGAGGCTTGAGCGCTGAGAAATAGGCAGCCAATGCCGCTATGTCCTCGTCAGACAGGCGCATGGCAACAGTTTGCATCGTCGGGTTTTCAAGTTGTTTGGATCGGTAGAGTTTCATCAATGAGATGAAACCATCCTCGTTCATGCCGGCGATTGCGGGAATTGTGCCGGTGACGGCAGACTGATGGCACGTCACACATTCGGATGAAAGGTATTGCCCATACTCCGGATCACCTTCAGCAAATACCGCCCCCGTCACGCAAACATAACTGAAGGCCACGGTCGCAGCACGCATAGTTCCTCACCAAACACATTCACATTCTTCTATATGAGAGTGTGGCAAATTTGCTGAGACGTCAAGTCTCACATGTCTGCGAACAAGTTCCAAAATGGGCGTTCTTGCAGCGATGACACAGCGCCCTGCATCACGGTCAGCAACTGTGTCGCCAAAGAAGTTTCGCATGAAATATCTGAATTATGCCGCGCGCGTCACAACGAGACAATTGCCGGTCCGATACAGAATATCCCGCCCTTGCCTGCAGCACAATTGTGCGCTTGGCGACGCCGGCGTGGACGACGCTCCTGTCATCACAGCAACAGGCTGAGAGTGTTGACAGCACAGTAAAAATCCATTTGAAAACAATCGGATCGATGCAAGGCTCCCAAACTCGAACAAGGAAACGCAATAATGGACTGGCGCACAAGATTACTAAGTCCTGCCCCGCGCGCACGGCGGGATTATAAATCCCTTGCTACGCCCGTCTATCGGGGTTCCACGGTTGTGTTCGACAATCAGAGCGCTGTGTCCGATAACTGGCAACAGGCCGAAAACGGCTACTCCTATGGCTTGTACGGCACGCCGACCACCCTGGAACTTGCTGCGCGCATTGCCGATCTGGAACATGCCCGCCATACCTTCATTGTTCCCGGCGGACAGGCTGCTATTGCACTTGTCTACCTGGCATTCTGCAAGGCAGGCAGCCACGCATTGGTCCCGGTCTCGGCATATGGCCCCAACCGGGAAATGGCGGACGGACTGTTGCGCGGTTTCGGGGTCACGGTTGAGCCATATGATCCGCTGATCGGCAGCGGTATCAAAACCCTGATAAAGGGAAACACAACACTGATCTGGTGCGAAAGTCCCGGGTCAGTGACCATGGAAGTCCAGGATGTCCCGGCCATCGTGAGCGCTGCGCATGAGCGTGGCGTATCGGTCGCGCTGGACAATACCTACGCTGCAGGTGTCTTGTTTGACGCGTTTGCCAATGGCGTTGATGTCAGCGTACAGGCGCTCACAAAATACGTGGGCGGCCATAGCGACATACTTCTCGGCTCGGTTTCGGTGCGTGATGATCCGGCCTACCAGACACTGGGACCCATCTACCGCCAACTTGGTCTGGCGGTTTCTCCGGATGATTGCAGCCTTGCCCTGCGCGGACTGCAGACACTGGCTGTACGTCTTGATCAGCTGGAGAAGTCAACACTTGCCGTGGCAAACTGGCTGGCCGAACATCCGCGTGTTGAGGTTGTATTTCACCCGGCGCTTGCCTCGTGTCCCGGACACGAAAACTGGAAGAAGGGTTTCACCGGATCTGCCAGTGTCTTTTCTTTCATGTTCAAAGATGAAATCACGCCCGGCCAGGTGGAAGCCATTATCAACAAACTGAAGATTTTCAGGATCGGCCTCAGCTGGGGCGGTGTGAACAGCCTGGCGGTCGTGTATCCGGACCTCGACAGACCCGGAAAGGATTACGGCGGCCGACTGGTGCGGCTGAATGTGGGGCTGGAACAGCCATCCGACCTGATCAGCGATCTGGAAGACGCGATGATCAGTGTCCTGGATTAAGCATGCCCATAGCCGGGACCGGACGAACGCCAACTAATGATTTTCCAGTTCCCTGGCCAGGAAATCGAAGACCAGACGCACCCGCCGGCTGGTATTGAGTTCGCGGTGAGCAACCAGCCACGCCTCGATTTCGAAACCTGGCAGCCAGGGTGCCGCCAGCCGCACACCGGACTCGGCGTCTCCGACCTGAGAAATCATCACTCCGATGCCCATGCCCTGCTTGACCATCTGCCACTGCACAATGTGATTGCTGCATATGATGGGGAAATTTTGCGACGTCACTTTCAGGCCGAGCTGGTTCAACCCGTCTATAAATTGCTGTTGCTGGTCAAAACCAATGAACTCGGCCCGCAACAGCTCGTCGCTGGTCTGAGGGTTGCCGATCCGCTCAAGATACGTTTCCGAGGCATAAAGGCACGCGGCGTAACTGGGCAGCCGGCGGGCAATCAGGTCCGGATCGGTTGGCCTGCCGGAGCGAATGGCGATGTCGGCCTCGCGGCGGCGTAAATCACTTACATTGTTGGTTGCGACGACCTCGACGGTGATGCCCGGCTCTGCGGCGCGTAGCTTGGCCACGATGGGAGGGAGAACGAAGGCTGCTCCAGCTTCGGTTGTCGTTATGCAAACCGTGCCCTCGACCTGCTGAGACTGTCCCGACGCGGTCAGCGACACACGACCGGCGGCCTCTCCCATGGCCCGGACATGCTCGACAAGCTCAAGACCGCCGGAGGTCAGCTTCAGGCCATTGCCTATGCGCTCGAACAGCAGGACCCCGACTTCCTCCTCGAAAGCCCTGACCTGCCGGCCCAGCGTTGGTTGCGCCATGCCCAGGGCTCTTGCTGCCGCCGAAAGCGACCCCTCCTCAGCCGTCACAAGAAAAGCCCGTGCACGGTTCCAGTCGAATTTTACAGAACGCCAATCCATGCAATTTCGCATATAGTATATTCGAATTTAGTCAATTCACCATTCGAATTCGCAGAGCTACTTAGATGCCCAACATCGTGTTTTCTTCACCCCGCACTGTAGCGGGAAACTGGAGACAGACACGGGAAGACCATTATCTAAGTTGGAAAATGCACCATGACCTCAACGGATTATACACCTGCCATGACACAGCCATCCTCGCGTTTCTGGGACAGAATTGCCGATCGCTACGCCCGCCAGCCGGTCAAGGATGAAGCGGCTTACCAGAAGAAACTGCAGATAACGCAGGACTACCTGCGGCCGGACATGACGCTGCTGGAATTCGGTTGCGGTACGGGCACCACGGCCCTCACACATGCACCGTTTGTGGACCGTATACTGGCAATCGATATTTCTGCGAGGATGCTGGAGATTGCCGAGCAGAAGGCAGCGGCTGCCGGTATAGACAATGTCATGTTTGAACGCGCTGCAATTGACGATTTCACTGCGCCTGGCAACAGCTTCGATGTTGTGCTGGGCATGAGCATCCTCCACCTGCTGGCTGACAAGGACAGGGCCATTGCCAAGGTTCACAAGATGCTCAAACCCGGTGGCGTGTTTGTATCCAGCACGGTCTGCCTCGGTAATACGATGAAGTTCTTCAAGCTGATCGGCCCGCTGGGGCGTGCGCTGGGCGTGCTGCCGCTGTTGCAGGTGTTCACGACGCAGGAACTGGTCACCAGCCTCAAGGCACAGGGCTTTGAAATCGAGCATGAATGGAGCCCGGGCAAAGGCACAAGCGTCTTCATCGTGGCCAGAAAACCAGCCTGAAACAAAACTTTCCCGGTTGAAACAATCCACTCCAGATTGACAGAACGTACCCCCATGCACACCCCAACCGATTCAACGCCGCTGAATGCCCTGGCCGGAAAACAAACCGATGCTGGCGGCCGAATACCAGTATTCGCCCGCCGGCTCGGATCCTGGCATCTGTCGCTTCAACGCCAACCCTATGACACAGCAGAGCTTAGCGCGAACTATGATCTCGCTGCCGGCGCCTGGAACCGGATTATCGACCGGCTGAACTATCTGCACGCCTACAGAACATTGCTCAAACAGGCGCTGTCGCACTGGCCGGCAACCGGATCAACACCGCAGCTTCGGGCCCTGGACTGCGGCACCGGAACCGGCGCCATGTCGGAAGCACTGGCGCGGGAATACAACGCGCTGTTGAAAATTGATGCGGTCGATATCTCTTCGGCCATGCTCGTCAAAGCCGGTGAACGGCTAAGAAGATTCGGTCTGCAGGTGGCATTGCGCCAGGCGGATGTGCAGCAGCTCCCCTACCCCGACAACAGTTTCGATATGGTCATGGCCGGGCACATACTGGAACACCTTCCAAACCCTGCTGCCGCCCTGGGCGAAATGGTCCGCGTTGTGCGCCCCGGCGGCCTGGTTTTTACCTGCATCACGCGCCGCACCTTGCCGGGCTTGTGGATTCATCTTCTGTGGAGAACCCACATGGTCTCGCCTGCGGAAGCTGAAACGTGGCTGAATGGCGCAAACCTCGTTGATGTGCGGTGCATATCGCCAAACGGCAGCCCACTGTTCCGGCAAATGAGTGTCGCGTGTTGCGGCGTTAAGCCGGTTCGCTGCACGAGTCGAAGCGAACCTTGCAACGAACAGCCCTATTGAGCAGCAATTCCGGTGCGGTCAATAACCCGCAACGAATTGTCAGCGCCCATCTGGACAAAGATCAATTCACCCGATTGAGGAAAGACACCTGTCAGCGCACTGATGTTGACCTGATGCGTGACCAGTACCAGCGGCTTTTCGCCGGTTCGGGCCTGCAACCAGTTTTTCAGTGCCGTGGTTTGCGCATCGCGCCTGCCCTGCCGGCGAAAAAACGAATTCAGCGGCTCAAGGGTTTGCATGGTGCCCAATCCGAGCAACTGGGCGGTGTCCCGGCACCTGCACCAGGCACTTGACCAGACTTCGGCATCAGCAATTCCGTTACTTCGAAACAAGTCGCCTGTTTTGCGGGCCTGTTGCCGCCCCTGGTCGGACAGGTTTCTCTGCGTACTGCACTCATCCACGTTGAAATTGCCAGGATCGCCGGTGCCCGGCGCCAGCGCATGGCGCATGATGACGAAAGCGGTGCCATTCTTCAGTGCATCCCATCCGGCCTGCCCGGCCAAGGCCGGTTGCCCGGGCACCAGCAACGTGATGATAGCGGTAAGAAACATCACCCTGAGGACTGCAGCCCTGCGGCCTATTAAGCTGCACTTGCTCATGAGCCTGCTCCCAGGGCGTCGTCAATCGCACCGCGGACCTCACCGCTGGTCGGCTCCACGGCGGTCGCGAAGGTCGCAGCAATAACACCGTTGCGATCCAGAAGGATCTTGTGGAAGTTCCAGCGTGGCCTGGCTTTCTGACCGGCCTGCTCAAGCGCCCATTTGTAGAACGGGTGAGCCTTGCTGCCCGCAACATCGGTGCGATCAGCCAGCGGGAATGTCACGCCGTAATTCAATGTGCAGAAATTCTTGATCTGCTCGCCTTTGAGCGGCTCCTGGCCGCCAAAATTGTTGGACGGAACACCGATCACAGTCAGCCCCTTGTCTTTATAGTCCTGCCACAACTGCTCAAGCCCGGCGTACTGTCCGGTGAAGCCGCATTCACTGGCGGTATTCACCACTAACACGACACGATCGCGAAACCTGTCCAACGGCAACGGTTTGCCGTCAAAGCCATCGAAGCTGAATTGAAAACCGGACGAGTTGTCCGCGTTCACCTCATGAGCGGGAAGACACGCGGCCAAGGCAATCATTGCGGCGACAATTGATCGGCGATTCATAATCATCATAAACTCCCATTAATATCTGCACGGTTCGTCACCAGGCAATCTCCTGGCCGTCATAGGCAAAGAACGAACCCGAGCTGTCACTGTCGGCCTTGTCGATCACGTCAAGCAGCAGTCTGGCGGCATTGTTTGCCGACAATAGGGTCCGGTCACCGGCAAATGGTGCTGACAGCGGCGTCTCCACTGTTCCGGGATGCAGCGCAAGGCATATTGCCTGCGGCCGCTTGCGGGCTATCTCGATAGAGGCGGTCTTGAGAAACATGTTCAGCGCCGCCTTTGACGCGCGGTAACCGTACCAGCCGCCAAGCCGGTTATCCTCAATGCTGCCGACACGCGCCGAAATTGTTGCAAACACACTGCGCTCGTTGCGCGGCATCAAATGATGAAAATGTTTTAACAAGAGAAGCGGCCCGGTGGCGTTGACCGCAAACGATCGCGCGATGAGCTGCGGGTCGACAGCGGAGATCGACTTTTCCGGTTGCATATTGGCATCATGCAGCAACCCTGTAGCGTCAAAGATCAGATGGACCGGACCAGCATCGGCCATTGCCGCAGCGGCCTGCTCAATCGATGCTTCGTCTTCCAGATCGAAAGCCGGAACCGTTGATCTGGAAAAACCAATAACCTCGCCGCACGCAGGTTCAGCTTCAAGAGCATTAAACATCTCCCGGCCGATTCCGCCACTCGATCCGAAAACCACCGCACGAAACCCGGTCGGGAAGTTCTGTAATGACAGCATCGATGTTTCAGGCCTTTAGAACACGGTGTCTCTTATACGGTACGGCTCGGGAGATGGTCTGGATTAGGATCAGGCGCGTGCCCCACGCTCCATCCGCCGATAACATGTTGATATTGCCGACGTCGACGAGATCAGGCATCGTCTGGATGGTGTGGAGCACGATGTTGTCCGGTGTGAACGCAAGCATGGTCCAAACTCGGTGTGGCTGCCGGGCACTCAGCCGATTGGCAACGAATAATCCAACACTTTGTCCTGGAGGGAAAATCCGTGAGTATCATCAGCCGCGTGGCGGTTCATGCGTTTTGTTATGAGCTTGAAGATTTCGGCCATAACATCATGACCTATGCCAAAAATGGCCGGTTGCCGGTCACCAAGTTCGTCACGGTGATCGAGACAGATGATGGATTGCGCGGCGAGTTCGCGCCGCACTACATGGCCAATGCCATGACATGCGCGCAGGTCAGCCAGATGGCCCCGATGCTGATCGGGCGCAATGCCGAACACCGCAGCAGAATTTTTGAAGACCTGAAGAACGCATTTCGTCATTTTGACCGTGCTGGAATTGCTGCGATTGATGGCGCGCTGTGGGATCTTGCCGGGAAGAAACATAATTGCTCCGTTGCCCAGTTGCTCGGCGGATATCGCGACCGGATACCGGCCTATGCCAGCACGTTTCCGGGTCAAAGCAAACCTGGCGGACTGGACAGCGTCGAAGCCTATGCCGATTTCGCACAGCAGTGCCGGGAACTGGGATATCCGGCGTTCAAGATTCACGGTTTTTGGGACGGCAAGCCTGAAAACGAAATCGCCGTCATGACAGCGGTGCGCGAACGGGTTGGAGACACAATGCGGCTGATGACCGATCCGGCATCGTCGCTGCCGACTTTCCTTGACGCAATCGAAGTTGGACGGGCCTGCGATGATCTGGGATTTTTCTGGTATGAAGACCCTTACCGGGATGCCTCTTCAAGCGCGTTCGGACAGAAAAAACTGCGCGACTTCATCAAAACGCCGCTTCTGGTGTCGGAACATATTCGGGGATTTGAGCAAAAAGCCGATTTCCTGCTGGCCGGTGGAACCGATATCGTCCATATCGACCCGGAACTGGATGGCGGCATTACCGGCACCATGAAGATCGCAGGCTTTGCTGAAGCTCTGGGGATAGATGTGCAAATACATACCGCCGGCCCGATGCACCGGCACTGTCTCTCAGCGATCGTCAACACCTATTATTATGAGATGGGGCTTGTCGGGCCGGGCATGTACAATTCAATGCAGCCGCCGATCTATACATGCGGCTATGGCGACCAACTGGAAGACATCGACAGCGATGGCTGTGTCTCGATCCCGACCGGGCCAGGTCTCGGTGTCACGTATGAATGGGAATTC
>Ga0316187_10001299_pt1 | contig 21381 bp, 14 predicted proteins | sample CroRivburrow1_MG_FD_204927 | JGI IMG/M metagenome (GOLD analysis project Ga0316187, IMG submission 204927) | Coastal sediment microbial communities from Maine, United States - Cross River worm burrow 1 | ecosystem: Environmental > Aquatic > Marine > Coastal > Sediment | place: USA: Maine...
TGCCATTCAGGAAAAATCCATGTTGTTTTAAAGGTTCAGTTTGTAGTTGTTGTGGTTTGTCATTGAAGTTGGCAACTACAAGTACCTTGTTGTTACTATCTTCCGGGTCAGTGCGGGAAAAGACCAAAAGATGTATGTTCTTTGTAGTCAGTATTTGGCGATTATCAAAGTCTGCAAACGCAGAAATATTTTTCCGCAAAGCTATCATCTTTTGCAATGGACTGAATATTCGGTGTTCTATAGTGCCAGTTTGATGGCGTAGTGCTGATTTTTCCCAGTTGAAATGTGAGCGATGCGCCCATCGATTGTCATCACGCTTCGATGGATCTGCAAGATATTCCAAATTGTTGAGAGTGCCAATTGCGTCGCCATAATAGAGCAATGGTATACCGCCGAAAGACAAAATCATGCTGTGTAATAACAAGATGGTTTTAATCGCAGCATCAATAGCTTTTTCATCCTGATTTTCAATTGCAACTTCAAGACCGACCAGTGAAGCGAGCGATCCAGAAATGCGTGCATCTCCGGTTTTGACATTCACGCCAAATGGCAGTCCTCTGGCTGGAGAGCCGGGGAATGTCCCCGTAAAATAATCAATAAGGAAGCGACGATGCTTAAGCGGATCGTAGCCGACTGATGTGGCATCTTCGTCGCCAAAACCCAGGCCAATGTCATCATGGCAGCGCACATAATTAAGCCAGGTAGCACGCTCCAGTTTGTCCGGCAGACTTTTTATTCCCTGATTTAACAAGTGGGCATTTTTTGTGGCGACTGCGTCCCAGAGCAATGACATAAAAGTTGCGTTGTAGGCTATCTCGCATTCCTTGGCATTAATTGCATCTTCACCAAAATACTTGGTGACCTCGTGAGGAGATACGATGGCTTCAGCAATGAATAGTGTGCCAGGAGCGGTCGCCTGACAGCAGTCTTTCATCAGTTGTAGTATCAGATGCGCCTCGTGCTCATTCTGGCAAACGCTGCCTATTTTTTTCCATAGGAACGCGACTGCATCCAGCCTGAGAATATCTGCTCCCTTGTTTGCCCAGAACAGGATGATGTCGATCATTTCGATTAATACGGCAGGATTTCGATAGTTTAGATCCCATTGGTAGCTGTTGAATACCGTCATCACCCACTTGCCCATCTCTTCATCCCAAGTAAAATTTCCGGGCGAGGTGACAGGGAAAATCTCAGGCATGGTTTCTTCGTAGATATCAGGGATCTCGCGATCATCAAAAACATAGAAATAGTCTTGATATCTAGCTTCTCCGTTGCGTGCCTTTTTCGCCCACTCGTGTTCGTCCGAGGTGTGGTTAACCACAATGTCCAGTACCAGTAACATGTCTCGTTTGTTCAGAGATGACGCGAGTATTTCAACGTCTTCTGTGGTTCCAAAACGAGGATCAATTTTTCGAAAATCACGTACTGCATAGCCACCATCACTATGATCTTCAGGACAATCACTTATGGGCATGATGTGCAGTATGTTGACGCCCAATTCCTGCAAATAGTGTAGTTCTTCGCGCAGACCTTTCAAGTCTTTGGCAAAACGGTCGCAGTACAGGGCCATGCCCACCCATTTTTGGCTCAAGAACCAGTTGTAATCTTTTTCACGCTGCAGGTCAGATTCTCTTAGAGTCGGAGATCTTTCTATATACCTAGAGGCAAGCATTTCGACCAGGTTTAGCATCTGTTTCTTAAAGTCAGGTCGGTCGCCATAAAGTTGATGGAAAAGAGAATGAATAGCGTAGAAATTTGCCCCGAGACGTGTGCAGAAATGACGCAGACGCTGGCTACGTATCTCGGGCCGCATCTCCTCCATTATTTCGTTTAGTAGCGAATGTGAAATTTGCTCGTACATTTCCCGCCTTTATTTATTTAGCTAGATTCTGCTCTCGTAACCATGTATCTATTTCAGGCAGGTAATGTGCAACGCCTTCTATAATGCCAGCACTGTAATTGCCATTCATACCGAGAAAGCCACCCTTGGCAATGTAAAGTGTTGCTGTATCAGCTTCTGCCACACTTTTTCGAACTTCCGCATCGGCATTAGCCACCAGTACGGCAGGTATGTCGCTCAACAGCACGTCCAGATCGTTACCACTATCGCCTGAAAATACCGTATTACCGTGTGTGTATCCCTGTTTGTTCATCAGGAAGCGGATGGCATGTAACTTGTTGGCACTTATGGGCAAAACATCCAGTAGGCCAATTTTTGCTTCCTCATCAATACTCCAAATCAGATTTGCTTTTATATCAGATTGCTTCAGTTTTGTATTTATGTCACCGATCAATCTCGAAACATTGGTTTGTAGTGGAACGTAGAAGCTGAGTTTGTGAAGATTCTGTTTCTCAGCTTCCTGCAGACTTAGAACGGGAAAGTCTTTTAGTAAATTGGATATATCGTCATGTGCTAACCCACGCCAATCCGGTGCAATTTCTGAGTCCCATTCGTCCCAATGTTGCCATTCGGATGCATTGATCCGGTAAATCGTGGTGCCGACATCAGCAATTACGAAGTCTGGCCGTGGTAAATCAAAATTAGAAATAGCCTGTTCGATTAAGGCGCGGTGTCGTCCAGTTACGTAAGTCAGCGTAGCTTCCTTGAGACTGACCAATTGTTTGAATTGTTCTATCGCGCCGGGTGATAGTGGATGTGAGCCGTTGGGGATTAGTGTTCTATCCAGATCGGTGCAAAGCAGAAAGTCCTTCACGATACTGAGCTTTCTTTTCCGTATGACAAAAAGTTGTAGTGTTCCATTGCTTCAAGAATGCCAGCAGCATGAGGTTTTTCTGAAAAATAGATGTTTTCAATATCTGTTAAGTCGGATAACTCATCAAGATGACGGTTATCTACAACTACGCCTAAGGTATTTCCGCGCAACATATCTTCGTCACCTCCTGTAACTCCTGAGACCAGTGTATTTTCCAGTGGGAAGCCCAACTGTTCTGCACACCAGCGCAAGGCTAATCCTTTGGATGCGCGGACAGGTGTGATATCAAGAAACTGTCCGAAAGAAAATACGGTGTTTACGGCCTGTTCATTGCGCAGCAATATTTGCCGGATTTCCTGAATGTCAGCAACTTCATGATCAACGTAGTAGCTAATCATGAAGTTGCTCTGGTTAATCTTGGGTTGGATATCCAGACCGGGTATTTCTGACAGGATGTTTTTAATCGCCTGAGGATTCCACAAGTGGTTTATATGTCGATCCCAAGCTATAGACCGTGTCAGATTCGGTGCATAGTGAACTTCTGTTCCTTGACCGGTAATCAATACATCAGGTTTTGGTATATGGTGTTGCTTTAGTGTTGCTAGCGCATCATCCCGTCGGCGTCCTGTCGCGATACCAAAGATAACCGTTTTGCGGTGAGCATGCATGGTTCGCAGAAATTCCGAAAGGGAATCCGGATCACCGATTAAATTCAATTCCAGACTGGCAAAGATCGCTTGATTACGAAATACGCGAGGCCGTCGACTTGGGCTGGTACGGATGAGCGGTTCACTTTTTTCTACCAGAGGGTAAATAACTTTTAGATATTTTTCCGCATGCGCATGCCATGAATAATGACTATTTACACCTTTAATACCGTTCTTTGCCAATCGCCGCCATTCCGGTTTGTTAGAAAGTGTATTGAGAAGCGCTTCCGCCATTGCTGTTTTGTTGAGGGGGTCAATCAGGTGTCCATTCTGGCAGTTCTTGATGATATCTATGGGGCCACCATCTTCTGTGGCAATGATAGGCAAGCCGCAAGCAGCAGCCTCGATTAAAGTCAGACCGAACGGTTCGGTCAGGGCCGGATTAATGAATACGCCTTGCAAAGAGGCTGCTAGGCGATAAAGAACAGCTACATCTGAGGGTTTATGGTGTTTCGGATAAGCAACTTTTCCGTATAGATCGTATTTGTCTATGGTGAGGAGTATTTCGTTCAGAACAGTGCTGGAGACGTTTTCCATGTCCTGAATATCGTCACGATTTCCCGCTACGATAACCAAGTTGGCGACTTGTTGTAGTTTAGGTGATGCGCCATAAGCCTCGACTAGCGCAACAATATTTTTTCTTGGATCGGGGCGAGATAATGCAAGAATAATTGGTTTATTGGGTTGCTTTAAAAAGCGCTTAAGTTCTAGTGCAATGGCGCTGTTTTTTTCATCGCCCTGCGGAGGAAAGAATTTTTCCAGATCAGTGCCGGGTGGTATTACCCGCATACATTCTGGTTGATAGAAGTCGTAAAGACCGTATTGCAGTTCAATCTCTTGTTGGGTGCTGGTGATGACGCGCTCAGCAACACCCAGGGTGGTTTCCTCTGCTTCAATGCGACGAGAGATGTTGTATGTTTCTTCGATTTCGGCACGTTTAACCCCGCTGGCCAATAGTTGTTTGCGCTTGTTGCGGCCTAGCGAATGTCCCGTGTGTACCAGTGGTACGCCCAATTGATGTGAAAGGAGCGAGCCTACATAGCCAGCATCTGCATAATGACTATGAATTATGTCTGGAAGCCGTTTGAGACTTTTAAGGTAAGTGAGTGCGTTGTCTGAAAAATTTTCCAGTGAATCCCATAGCATTTCCTTGCGCAGATATTTTTGTTCTCCGCACTCAATTCGAACGATGCTTGCTTTTTCGGACAAAGTTTCAAGTGGTTCTGCGTAGTCATCGCTGACGCCGTTGTCGATGATGCGGCGCGTCAACAGTATTACCTGATCGACATCAGTGTTCTTGCCTAATTCACGTGCGAGTTCAACCACGTACTTGGTCTGACCGCCAGTGTCCGCATCGCGCCCCAACTCAAAATTGGTTCCTCGTATCAAGCCATGAACGCTAATCAATACAATAAATAAAGGGGGTTTAGTTGCGGAGGATCGGTTTTTCATATTTTCCACTCCTCTATAAATGGTTTGTAAAAATCCGCATGTTCGGGGATGGCTCCCCTGATTCCACAGATAGCGGCGGCGAAAGAATGGGCTCTAGACAATTTTGTCTTCATTGACCATTTCATTAATGACCCAAGTATATAGATAGCGGCAAAACCATCGCCTGCTCCAACAGTGTCTACTAGTTTTACTGCCTCAGTATTATTGCCACTCTTTATTATTTCGCCATTGCGATTGATCTGCCATGCTCCATTTTCTCCACATGTGATAATGGCTTGCTCAATATCAAATCGAGATAAGAGGTCCATGATTTGGTTCTCGGGGTTACCACCTGACAGTGTAAATAACTCACCCAAGATTTCCAATTCGTCATCATTAAGTTTTACGATATTTGCGTACTGCAGAGATTTGTGGAGTATTGATTCGTTATACCAGGGAACGCGCAAATTGATGTCCATGAATTTTTCAACGCCAGGTGTGGAGTCCAATAAAGTGCCTAGTGCTAGTCTTGAGACTTCATGTCGTTGTGCCAAGGTGCCAAAATAAACCAACGAAGGGCTTGCTGGTAGTGTACTTCCGTCCAAAATGACCGGATGGATAAAATCATATGCTTGTAAAGGAAGTATCTCGAATCGGTGGCCGGCGTCTCCGAAAAGCACTCTTACCTGTCCGGTAGGATGACTGTCATCACTCTGGATGCCGAAGATTTCCATTCTGGATTGTGACATTACTCGCATCACCTCATCTCGTAGCCTGTCCTTGCCAAGGCGTGATATCAGAATCGGATTTTGACCAAATGCATTTAGATGTCGTGCAACATTGAACGGTGCGCCCCCTAAAACTGTTTTATCAGGAAAGATATCTGCTAGCACCTCTCCGAATAATATAACGGGATCATTTTGATTGGTGCTATGTGCTGTTAATTGGGCAGCGGTTTGATCAGGATGTTTAAGCGGTTTCATCTGGGCATTTCCATTCTTTGTGCAGACACTTTAGCCTTAAGATATTCAGGTGGAAGTATTCCCATGCTAGCTACAGATTGTATCATCAGGGTGCCAAGAGTCGGCCATACATAAGTCAATCCAGTAGAAAATTACTTGAGAAATTATGTCATGTACAATCCCTCCCTCGATAATCCAGGAGTTTTTGAATGTCCATTACGATCTTGCTTATCGGCATGCTGGTATTTTTTGCACACTTTTTATCATTGCAATTTACCAGAACCCATATCCCTGATGTGTTGGTGTTGATATTGCTAGGCATTTTGATCGGGCCGTTATTTGGCATTGTCACTCCAGCTGATTTTGGCAGAGTTGGGCCATTAATTGCCACTATCGCACTTGTGGTGATCCTGTTTGAAGGTGGCACCTCCCTGAAGCTGGATGTAATGGGAAAGTCATTGGGTACGACGGGTTTTCTATCAATGGCTTGCTTTGTTTTGACGACTGTTATCATTACGTCGATAGGAATACTTGTCCTTAATTTGACCGCGTTACCAGCCATGATGCTCGGGTTAACGTTGGGCTGTACTTCTTCAGCAGTGGTTATACCCATGGTGAAATCCTTGAAAATGTCGGACAAGCCCGCCACTGTGCTGGTGCTTGAGTCTGCCCTAACAGACGTCTTGAGTATCGTAGGTGTGTTTGCACTATTGCAGATCCATTCTCATGGAGATGTTGAGCCGGGTAGGTTGATAGGTAGTGTCATGGCAGCGCTGGTTTTTGCTGCGATGATTGGTGTAATGGGGGGTGTTGGCTGGTTGATGGTGTTAAGCAAGATGCGTGACTTTCCAAATACTATTTCTTCGACGCTTGCTTATGTGTTCATTGTCTATGGTCTAACAGAACTACTGGAGTTTTCCGGTGCGATTGCCGCGCTGGCACTTGGCATTACGCTAACCAATTACGAGAAGCTTGGTTTGGGGCGGTTATCTTTCTTAAAAGACGAACAAAAACTCGTTCCGCTCAACGAAACTGATCTTTCCTTCTACCACGAAGCCGTTTTTCTGTTGAAGACCTACTTTTTTGTTTATCTTGGTATATCTATCAATTTTGGACTCGAAGAAATCTATCCGGCTATCGCTGCGATATCCATGGTGTTTATGGTTTACGCGATGCGCTTGGCGCTAACTCGTCATGTCTATCGAGATGTTAACTATAGCTTACGCGATACTGCTTTGACGTCTTTAATGGCACCGAAAGGATTAGCTTCGGCTGTGTTGGCCACGCTGCCGCTTAAGTATGGTGTCGAGGGTGGAGATGTGATTCAGGATGTGGCTTATATGGTAGTGGTGTTCAGTATTACGTTGACGGCTTTGCTGGTTATCGCTTATCCCAGTGATTTTGCACAGCGCGTCTATGCACACACACTAAGAAAACCATTGGATGCTAAATCGGCAAAATAAATGCCTCAGTGGTGCTCAAATGCACTTGTTGCTCATATGTTCATAATTGGGTAACAGGTTTAGATGTAGTGTTGGGCACGTGCAGCTGTCAATTCAAGTAGTGAGCAAGCGTTGGCATACAAGGAAATTATTTTTCGCGTTCAGTATTCATTTTTTCTTGGCTCTGTCCTGCTCTCGCTTGACCAGCTTGGCAGTGTTGCCGATGCTTCTTATCAAATAATTACCAATCGAGCGGTCAAATTTCTGATATACCGAAAGTAATACACGCTGCCATGCAATACGCTGCCTAGGGGATAGGGTGTATACATTGGTGGTGTTGGCGGCGATCACCTTGGCAAGTGCACTATCATTTATTTGTTGTGCGACATCGCGTTCAAAAATAGTTGTTTCATTCATTACTTGCGTCAGGGTGGTGCGTACATCAATCGGTAAAGTATCCCAGAAACTTTTGTTGACTATGACTGCGTAGCCGAGATAACCGTGATTGGAAATCGTCAGGTGTTGCTGTATTTCGTGTAAGTTTTCAGCGTAAAAATCTGCGACGGTGTTTTCTGTACCATCCAGAATACCTTGCTGCAAGGAGGCGTAAACATGACTGGTTGGTAGTTCCTGTGGGTTTGCGCCGAGCGCTTTTATTTGTGCTGCGAGCACTTTGGAAGGTTGGATGCGAATATTAAGTTTTTTCAAATTTCTTACGGTATGCATGGCCTTATTGGAACTCATTTGCTTGTAGCCATTGTCCCAATAGGCTAAACCGAACAAGTCCTTTTCAGGCAGTTTACTGAACAATTGTTGTCCTCTTTTACCATCAACGAATCGATGGAGTATCTCCAGGCTGGGGAATGCATAAGGAAGATCGAATAAATCAAATGAATTCAGGCCAACTGCTTTGAATTGAGAGAAAGCAGGGGCCAGCATCTGCACAGCACCGTTCTGCAATGCTTCTATTTCTTCGCGTTCATTGTAGAGTTGGCCATTAGGATAAATTTCTACTTTGACACGGCCATTTGTACGTTGTTCTGCGAGTTGTTTGAATTTTTCTGCGGCTTGACCTTTGGCTGAATCTGAGGTGAGAGTGTGACTGAACTTGATCACTATTTCATTCTCTGCATAGCAAATGCCGCTGGTAAAAAGGGCAAGAGCAAACAGCATCGTGATACTTAACTTCATGGATACCTCGTTTAATAACGTAATGGCGAATGGGTTATGCTGCTTAACTGGAATGGATGCGGCAGCACGAAATAAATTCCCAATCACATTGACTAACCCAAGAATATACAAGAGACAAGGAACGAATGCTACCGGCAAAAACTTGCCATCAATCAAGCTTGATGGCTATGTTGTGCTGACGCACAGGGCAGAAAAACAGTAAAATGCGCCTCTTTGTAATTGTCGGTATCACCAGATGCTTACCTTTCAGCAAACTATCCTGACACTTCAGAATTATTGGGACAAGAAGGGCTGTGCTCTATTGCAACCCTACGATATGGAAGTCGGTGCTGGTACATCCCACACCGCCACGTTCCTGCGCGCACTTGGCCCTGAGCCGTGGAAGGCTGCTTATGTGCAACCCTCGCGGCGCCCCAAGGATGGACGTTACGGAAATAATCCAAACCGTTTGCAGCATTACTATCAGTATCAGGTGGTGCTGAAGCCTGCACCTGCCAATATTATGGATCTATATCTCGGTTCGCTTGACGCGTTAGGCTTCGACCTGAAGAAAAATGATATTCGTTTTGTTGAGGATGACTGGGAAAATCCGACGCTGGGTGCTTGGGGGCTGGGCTGGGAGGTTTGGCTGAATGGTATGGAGGTAACCCAGTTTACTTATTTTCAGCAGGTTGGTGGCATAAACTGTAAACCAATTACCGGCGAAATTACTTATGGTTTGGAACGCCTTGCGATGTACCTTCAGGGCGCAGACAACGTGTTTGACCTGACATGGACAGACGGCTTGAAATATCGTGACGTGTTTCACCAAAATGAAGTCGAGCAGTCAGCCTATAATTTTGAATATAGCGATGTGGAGTTTTTGCTGAGTGCATTTTCTGGTCATGAAAAGCAGGCGCAGCATTTGATGCAAAATGAATTAGCGTTGCCTGCTTATGAGCAGGTGTTGAAAGCGGCTCATACCTTCAATTTGTTGGATGCGCGTGGTGCGATTTCAGTCACCGAGCGTGCAGCCTATATAGGCCGTATCCGCAATATGGCTAGAACAGTGGCAAAAGTTTATCTGGATAGCCGTGCTCGTCTCGGCTTCCCGATGGCTCCGAGAGTATGGGCGGATGAAGTGCTGGCGAAGATCGAGAAGGAAGCTGCCTGAAATGACAACTAACAATAATAATTTACTGGTTGAGTTGTTCGTCGAGGAATTGCCGCCGAAGTCGCTGAAGAAACTGGGTAATGCATTTGCTGAAGGCATTGCCAATGGATTGATTCAATGCCAACTCAAACAGCGTGTGCCAGATTGGCAGTCATTTGCTAGTCCACGCCGATTGGCTGTGTTTATTCCGAATGTCCTGTCAAATGCGGTTGATCGCACAGAGTCAAAGAAGCTGATGCCTGTTTCGGTCGGGCTGGATGCGAATGGCCAGGCGACCCCTGCGTTGCTGAAGAAACTCGCCAGAGACGGCGCGGATGCGTCGGAAGTGCCGAACCTTAAACGCGAGATGGATGGCAAAGCGGAAGCATTGTTCCGGGACAGCGTGGTGAAAGGCAAAACGCTGACCGAGGGTCTGCAAAAGTCGCTGGAAGAAGCGCTTGCCAAATTACCAATCGCCAAGATGATGAGCTACCAACTGGAGGATGGTTGGAGCAGCGTAAGCTTCGTGCGACCCGCTCATGGATTGGTAGCGTTGCATGGCAGCGAAATCGTACCAATCAGCGTGTTAGGTTTGACTGCCGGGCGTGAAACGCAAGGTCACCGCTTTGAAGCGAGTGTGTCGCCAGTGGTGCTGAATGATGCAGACAGTTATGAGCGACAGCTTGAAAATGAAGGTGCTGTCATCGCCAGTTTTGCTGTGCGCAGCGAAGAAATTTCTAAGCAACTAACTGCTGCCGCTGCCAGGGAAAAGCTTAAGTCTATCGAGGACCATGCGTTATTGGATGAAGTGACTGCGCTGGTCGAGCGTCCCAATGTGTTGCTTGGCAAGTTTGAAGCTGAATATCTGGAAGTGCCGCAGGAATGTCTTATCCTGACCATGAAGGCGAACCAAAAATATTTTCCGTTGTTTGATGAAAATGGGAAACTTTCAAATAAATTCCTGTTTGTCTCTAACGTCACGCCTGAAGATGCCGGTCTGGTTGTAGATGGAAACGAGCGAGTAATACGTCCGCGTTTGGCCGATGCGAAATTCTTTTTTGATCAGGATCGCAAAAAAACTCTGACTTCGCGTGTTGATGGATTAAGTAAAGTCGTCTATCACAACAAGCTAGGTACACAGGGCGATAGGGTGGTACGTGTGCGTGCGATTGCCAAAGCCATCGGCCAGCAGTTGGGTGGGGATGCGTTAGCATCACAGGCTGACCGGGCCGCGATGTTGGCCAAAGCCGACTTGCTTACCGATATGGTGGGCGAGTTTCCAGAGTTGCAGGGCATTATGGGCCGCTACTATGCTAAACATGATGGCTTGGATGACGATATTGCGTATGCGATTGAAGATCACTACAAGCCGCGTTTTGCGGGTGATGAGTTACCACGAAACGATATCGGGATTTGTGTGGCATTGGCGGATAAATTAGAGACGCTGGTGGGCATGTTCGGTATTGGCCAGATACCGACCGGAGATAAGGATCCATTCGCATTACGTCGACATGCGCTGGGAGTGCTACGTATGTTGATAGAAAAAGAATTGCCGCTCAGCCAACACGATTTGGTCAACAATGCTTTCTCTTGTTTTTCTGAGAAACTGTTGCCACGTCAGGCCCACACAGATGTTGAGATGTTTATGTTCGAACGTCTTGGAGGTTTACTGCGTGAACAGGGGTATTCGACAAACGAAGTGGAGTCGGTTGTAAGCATGAATCCGACACAAATTTATCTGGTGCCGCAGCAACTTGCTGCAGTGCGTGCTTTTGCTACTTTACCTGAAAGTGCCGCATTGGCTGCCGCGAACAAGCGGGTGGGTAATATCCTTAAGAAGGTTGAAGGAGGCATAAGCGGGGAGGTTAATGTCGCGCTATTGCAGGAGCCAACCGAGAAAGCACTGCATCAGGCACTGCTTGATGTTGTGCCGAAGGCAGATGTTTTTTTCTCGTCAGGTGACTACACTGCATCATTGCAGTCTCTCGCTGGGCTTCGCGTACCGGTGGATGAATTTTTCAATAATGTGATGGTGAATGCAAAAGACGAAAAGCTCCGCGCTAATCGACTCGCGTTACTGACGCAATTACACCAGACAATGAATCGCGTCGCAGACATTTCAAAATTGGTGGCCTGATATGAAACTCATTATTCTCGATCGCGACGGTGTCATCAACAATGACTCCGATCAGTTCATTAAAAATCCAGAGGAGTGGGTGCCAATCCCCGGCAGCCTTGAGGCAATTGCACAGCTGAATCAGGCTGGTTATCGTGTAGTGGTGGCGACTAATCAATCTGGAGTCGGGCGTGGATTGTTCGATATGGCGATGCTGAATACGATACACGACAAGATGCACAAGGCTTGTTCTATGGTTGGTGCCCGTATCGACGCAGTGTTCTTTTGTCCGCATGCTGCCAATGCGAAATGTGGATGTCGCAAACCGAAAAGCGGGATGATGGAGGAGATTGCTGCACGCTATAACCTGACCAATCTCGATGGCGTGCCTTCAGTTGGCGATTCGTTACGCGATTTGCAGGCTTCAGTTGCACTGGGTGCACAACCTTATCTGGTGCTCACAGGCAAAGGGATGAAAACTCAAACTGCTGGCGGTTTGCCTGAAGGAACTAAAATTTTTGCAGACCTTGCTGCAGTAGTTGCTGAATTGCAATAAGTTCTAGGGTTGATATGCTGCTAATTCGTTCGTTGATTTTTTTGATGTTGCAGCTTGTTATTACGCCAGTTTTTGCGATGCTGGCTTTACTTTCTTTCCCGCTGAGTCGGCTTACTCGTTACCGAATCATTTCGCAATGGGCGAAGTTGATGTTGCCTTTGCTGCGTTTGGTATGCGGCATACGCTATGAAGTGCGCGGTATAGAGAATCTGCCCAAGGAGCCTTGTGTTGTACTGTGCAAGCATCAGTCAACCTGGGAGACACTGGCGTTACAAAAAATCTTTCCACCTCAGGTATGGGTGTTAAAGCGTGAGTTACTGTGGATTCCTTTCTTTGGTTGGGCGTTGGCACTCACCAGTCCGATCGCCATCAAACGTAGCGATGGAAAAGGTGCGATGAAACAGTTGCTGAAACAGGGGAAGGAAAGGCTTGCGCAAGGGTTTTGTGTGGTGATCTTTCCGGAGGGGACTCGCATCCCTTATGGTAAACGCGGAAAATACAAGATTGGTGGGGCAATGTTGGCGGGAAGTGCAGAGGTGCCGGTAATTCCGGTAGCACATAATGCCGGGAGATTGTGGGGGCGTAATGCATTTAGCAAGCATCCCGGTCTGATCATTATGAGTATCGGCGAACCAATCGAAACCAAAGGGCTCAAGCCGGAAGAGATTAATACGCGTGTTGAAACCTGGATTGAGAACGAGATTCAGCAACTCCCGCATTGATGCTTAAACATCTGCGAAATATGGCTAGTGCTCCCAGCGTCGAACAGCGCACCACTCAGCTAGCCGGTAAATACATCACGTATACGTTGAAGCGTAGCAATAGGCGTCGCAGTATTGGTCTGCGCATTGATGATCAGGGATTGACTGTCAGTGTTCCAACGCGTTCTTCAGAAAAATGGTTGCGTAGCGTGTTAGAGGATAAATCACGATGGGTGATAGGAAAACTGGATGGTTGGCAAAGCAGCTCACAGATAGAGCTCCGCTGGGTTGATGGTGAAGTTATCCAGCATTTAGGTGAGATACTTAACTTACGTGTGATGCCGAGTTTGTTTTCAACGATGGCGGTTCGTTACGACAAGCATTTGCATGTGTTCGTTGTTGGTTGCATAGAGCCGACCAGCATAGAGATGGAGGTGGTGCGCTGGTATCAACACGAGGCGAATCAGCTGTTTTTGGCACGTGTGGCGCATTACGCACCGTTGCTAAATGTCATGCCGCAAGCAGTAAAGTTATCTTCTGCAAAAACTCAGTGGGGATGCTGTACGGCACAAGGTGTGGTGCGTCTGAATTATCAGCTCATCAAGTTACCCATGAGTTTGATTGATTATGTGGTGGTACATGAGCTCGCACACCTGCGTGAGATGAACCATTCGGCAAAATTCTGGGGTGTAGTGGAGACAGTATGCCCGGATTATATAAGGCTTCGTAATGAGCTAAAGGCCATTTATTTAGGGAGTGCCTAGAGAAAAATCATGTATCACTTTGGTCAGGATCATTCTGTCAACCATGGTTCTAGTCTATATGTATGTAAAAATTGCATTTACTTTGCAGGAATGATGGTTAGAATAGTTCTGGGTAGGCGGGAGTTAATAAATGGGGGTTGCTAGTTTGGTAGCAGGATTCTCCAGCAAAAAATCGATTTAGGTGAATATGGTCAGGTCAGAAGTGCTGCAGAACATATTGTTGGCAATCGTTTCGATTGCCTCTATCTCTGCGCTCGCATTCTTTTACTATAAAACTCAAGCTGTTGATTTATTGGAGCAGAATGAAGTTTTTGAGCTGATAAGTGAGTTGAGGGAGATTGATAATCGTTGGGATTTTGAGGTGCAACGAGCGCGTATCGACTCTGGTTCCAGTGGATTGCCAGCCCTGATAGGCTCAGGTGCGGGAGATAAAGCTCTGAGAAGTATTACTCGTATAGCAGAGCGTACGTCGAGTCGGGTCTTAAGATCGGGTTTGACGGATCTTAGAAAAGAGATACAGATGAAATCTGATCTTTTTGAGAACTTCAAGGCAGAGAATGCTGTTACTAAAGACGCGCTCAGGACAATCTTGGCAAGTACCGAAGAAATAGAAGCGCTTACTGTTGCAGGAATACCGGTACCAAAAGTCTTAGCTCAGTCGGTAAACAGACTGATTACTATTGCGCCGCAATACTACTTACAAGCTCAGGAAAAACAGCGCGCTGCGCTGGAGGCGGTTGTAACACAACTAATTGCCGTTCCTGAAGAATGGGTAGGGAAGGCAGACCAGATAGAAGCTGCGGTGCAAAGCTTGCTTACCCATAGACCCGTGGAACAGGAGATTTTTGACCAACTGGCTGTTTCAACGTCGGGGCCGCGCCTAGTCAGTATGGCTTTGGCTTACAACAGTGAATTGGAAACAATTTTTGAAGATAAGGAGCGGTATCGTATTTACTTGATTTACTATTCAGGTGCGCTGCTGATATTACTTGTTTATTTCGGTTTTAGAATCAAGGCAGCGAATCAAAGATTGGAACATCGGGTTGCGGAACGTACCCATGAGCTGTCTGATGCCATGAAAAATCTTAGGGAGTCTGAGTCGCAATTGATTCAGTCTGAAAAAATGTCTTCTCTTGGGCAGATGGTGGCGGGCGTTGCCCATGAAATTAATACTCCTCTGGCCTATGTCAAGAATAGTTTGGGAGCAGTGTCGGAGCAATTACCCACAATTGGCAATACACTTGAGCATTGTGAAAGGCTGGTTGCTCTGCTTAAAGCGGGTGATAATTCAGAAGAATTGTCTCAAGCATTCTCCAGCTCATCTTCGCAAATTGCGCAGCTTCGTAAGCAGCAGGTTCTTGAGGAGCTTGTGGGCTTGGTTAAGGATGGTTTGTATGGCACTGAACAGGTTGCTGAAATCGTTGGCAATCTGAAAAACTTTAGTCGTATTGATCGCAGTAAAGTGTCGAGTTTTAACCTTAATGAAGGTTTGGAAAGTACGTTGTTGCTAGCGAAACATCTATTGAAAACAGTTACTGTAGAGAAGCGATTTGGAGAAATTCCTGCAATTACTTGCTCGCCATCCCAAATTAATCAGGTATTTCTTAACTTGGTCACTAACGCAACGCAAGCTATGCCTGATGGGAATGGAAGGATTATATTGACTACTCGTGTTGACGGAGAAGGTGTGGTTGTTGAAGTTTCGGACGATGGTGGTGGTATACCACCGGATGTAATGAAGAATATTTTTGATCCATTCTTTACCACTAAGGAAATTGGGAAAGGGACTGGGCTGGGACTCTCCATCTCATACAAGATTGTCCAGCAGCATGGTGGGCGTATTAGCGTTGAGTCAAAGGTGGGCTTGGGTACTAAATTCAAAGTTTGGTTGCCACTTAAGGCTGCAAATGAAACCGAGCTTGAGGGTGAAATTCGGTAATGGCGACGCAAAGAAAAATTGGTAAATATGAGGTTCAGGGCGTGCTGGGAACAGGCGGGATGGGTGTCGTCTATAAAGGATGGGATCCGTCAATTGCCCGTACCGTCGCGATAAAATCAGTCAATAAATTAGCGCATGAGGGTAGTGAGCTTGAGTCTGCACTTAGTAGGTTTCGTCAGGAGGCGCAGGCTGTCGGACGGTTGGTGCATCCACGTATAGTGCAAATCTACGATTACGTCGAAGACGTAGAGGGCGCTTATATCGTGATGGAGCTGGTTAACGGCAAGACGTTGAAGGAGTTCCTTGATCAAAAAGTTCACTACGAAATATCCGACATCGGATTCATGATAAGGCAGATACTGGATGGAATCGGTTATGCGCATGAATATGGCGTTGTTCACCGAGATATCAAGCCGTCCAATATTATGATCAATAGTGATGGGCGCATCAAAATTAATGATTTTGGTATTGCTCACATTGAGTCATCTGAATTAACTCAGCTTGGAGATCTGCTCGGCACTCCCCATTACATGTCACCAGAGCAATGCCTTGGTACTGAAGTAGATGGACTGGCCGATTTATTTTCTATCGGAGTAATAGCTTACGAGTTACTGACAGGTAGTAAGCCTTTCGTCGGTAATTTTGCTACGGTCATGAATCATGTAATCAATTTGAGGCCAACAAATCCTTCTGAACTCAATCCAAAACTTGCGCCTGTTATGGATGAGGTATTGCAAAAGGTGCTGTCCAAAAAGCGCGAAGACCGTTACCAGTCAGCAAGTGAGTTTTCCGAGGCGTTTAATCATGCGATAGATATATCACTTGGAGTGTCTGATGTGGATGCAGGTGTTATCGCCGCACCTCCTCCCAACCATCTACTCAATGCAGCAAAGCATCTAAGTGCTGCTGCTAATGGTGGGCAAGGGGTTGCTGTAAAAAATGATGCATCGGAAGCAACTGCAGGACATACCCAAATCAGTCTTGATGCCAGCGTTAGAAAAGCACGCATATTGGTAGTCGACGATGAAGAACGTATCCTGTCTGCATTAAAGTCGTTGTTCCGTCATCGCTACCACGTATTTTGCACCACTGATGGTAACAAAGCGCTTGATTTTATAAAAAGATATCAGATGCATGTAATCATCAGTGACCAGCGCATGCCCGCAATGCTGGGAGTTGATCTGTTACGAAAGTCTCGTGAGATTTCACCGCGCAGCGTGCGCATTTTATTGACTGGATATTCTGATTTGGCCGCAATAGTAGGCTCGATAAATGATGGCGAAATCTATCGATTTATTAGTAAACCATGGGATAACCAATCCCTGCAGACTGTTGTTGGTGAAGCTGTAACGATAGGAATTGAGCTTGCAGATAACGAAACAGAGGTGGCTGAGTTACCTGAGAATATATCAGCCGGTGTGTTGGTTATTGAGAGTCAGGAGGATTTGTTTCGTGTTACGCGCGAATTGGTCAGTGGTATTTGCCCGGTACATTTTGCCACTGATGCTCAAAGTGCACTAAAAGTTATGCAGGCACAAGAAATTGCAGTATTGATTGCTGATATCGGACCAGGAAAAGGGGAGTTGACCTCGATGTTAAAGCTGTTGAAGCAGGAGCATCCACAAATATTAACCATTGTGACCATTAAAATGGCGGACTCTGAGCTGGTGATTGATCTTATTAATCATGCGCAAATCTTCCGCATCCTGAATAAGCCTATAAATGTGGGTAAGCTGAAAAGTCATTTGCTTGCCGCATTGCAACGCTATTTGACATTCAAGCAAGCCCCGACATTACTTCAAGAGCACAAGGTTGAGACTTCTAATCAGGATGCCGAGAGTCCAGCAGGCCAGAAAATATTTGAGAGCATCAAGTCATTGCGAGGTCGATGGTTCGGCTCGTGAGTGGCAACAAGCTTTAGTCGACGTGTCCATCACAAACACGTTTTGGATATCAATAATTCTTCCTTTTGGAATAACTTCTCGGTAAATGATGCGTCCTATTACATTATTTGTTTTTCTTTGTGTACTTCAAGGTTGTGGTCAAAAAGGGGCACTTTTCATTCCAGAAGCTCAACCTGAGAAGGAAGCGGCACAACTGTCTGATGCAAATAATTCAGCTGTGCAGCCAGTATCGAAAAGCCAATAACCATGAATGAATATTTTCACTATGAAGGTAACGAGCTTTATGTCGAAAACGTCTCACTGACGGACATCGCGTTGCAGCACGGTACACCTTGCTATGTCTATTCACGTGCCGCGCTTACATCTAGTTGGAATCAGCTCTCTGGTGCACTACAAGGTCGTGAGCATCTTATTTGCTATGCAGTGAAAGCCAATCCCAATTTGGCTATATTGAATGTGTTTGCGCGCCTGGGTGCGGGGTTCGACATTGTGTCGGGTGGTGAGTTGCAAAGGGTACTGGCGGCAGGCGGCGATGCGCGTAAGGTGGTTTTTTCTGGCGTGGGTAAGACGGCTTTGGAAATGCGCATGGCATTGGAGGCAGAGATTTTGTGCTTCAATGTGGAATCAGCACCAGAATTAACAAGGTTGAATGAGGTGGCAGGTTCAATAGGAAAGGTTGCCTCAATTAGTTTGAGAGTTAACCCGGATGTTGATGCCAAGACTCATCCTTACATCTCTACCGGATTAAAGCAAAACAAGTTCGGAGTGCCTTATGGCGAAGCTGTTGATCTATATCGTAGCGCACGTGATCTGCCAAATTTACGCATCATCGGTATGGATTGCCACATTGGTTCGCAGATAGCTGAGGTAAGCCCTTTCATTGCTGCGTTGGAAAAGATACTGAAGTTAGTGGATGTGTTGGCGGTCGATGACATGACGCTGGAACATCTCGACTTGGGAGGTGGTCTGGGCATTTGTTATAAAGACGAGACGCCGCCTGAAATCGCTGATTATGTGGGTGCATTGTTATCTGTGCTGGGTAATCGCCGTGAAAAGCTGATACTGGAGCCAGGGCGCATGCTGGTAGGTAATGCCGGAGTGTTGCTTACCCGGGTTGAGCATCTCAAGCATGGTGAGGAAAAGAGCTTCGCTATTGTGGACGCTGCTATGAATGATTTGATGCGTCCTGCTTTGTATGATGCCTACCATGAAATTTTGCCGGTAGTTATTGAAAACCGCACACCTGAAAATTACGAGGTAGTTGGTCCAATTTGTGAGACAGGTGACTTTCTTGGGCATGAAAGAGACTTGGCAATCACCCCAAAATCCCTTTTGGCAGTACTTTCGGCGGGAGCGTACGGAATGAGCATGAGTTCAAATTACAACAGTCGTCCACGTGTGGCAGAGGTGCTGGTTGAAGGAAATGTCGCGCATCTGGTTCGAAAGCGTGAGGAACTTACTCAGCTGTACGCAGGCGAAAAAATAATTCCGTAAGTCGATAGTGCTAAGACGTGACGTGCATCCCGTTATTTTTTCAAATTAGAAAAATTGTTGCCAAGCCCAAAAATATAAAGAATCCACCGCTGTCTGTAATGGCGGTAATAAGCACACTTGAACCGATAGCCGGGTCGCGTCCGAGTTTATGCATATAGAACGGAATTGCCAAACCTACGGTTGCTCCGACAATCAGGTTTAGCAACATCGCGCTAGTCATCACGATACCCAAAGGGATGCTGTTATACAGAACGTAAGCAAACAATCCGGCTACACCACCCCAGACTATGCCGTTGAATCCACCGATAGCCAGTTCTTTGAGCAGCATGCGGCGTGAATTTTCTTGCGTGATCTGACCCACAGCCAGTGAGCGAATGATGATGGCGGTGGTTTGGTTCGCTGAATTGCCCGCAATACCGGCAACGATCGGCATCAGGGTGGCTAAGGCGACTATTCTTTCTATCGTTCCTTCAAAGTGGCCAATCACACGAGAGGCAAAAAATGCTGTGCAAAGATTAAGCGCCAACCACATCCAACGGTTCTTCGCACTTTTCCATACGGAAGCAAAAATATCTTCCTCCTCCCGCAGTCCCGCCTGATTAAGGAGATCTGTTTCAGATTCCTCGCGGATGTAGTCCAACACGACGTTCACTGTCACGCGACCAAATAATTTCCCTTCCTCATCCACTACCGGTGCGGAAACGAGGTCGTAGCGCTCGAACGCCTGTGCAGCATGATCGGCTTTGTCATCTGGATGCAACTTAACGACATCGGTTAGCATCAGCTTGCTGACTATCTCATCGGGTTCGTTCACAACGATCAGGTTGATGGGCAGCACACCCACTAATTTATCGCGGCGATCCACAACGAACACCTGGTCGGTGTGATCGGGAAGTTCGTCTAAGCGGCGCAGATACCTGGATACAACTTCAAGTGTCACCTCCTCACGGACATGCACCATGCTGAAGTCCATCAGCGCCCCAACGGAGTCTTCAGAGTAGGACATCGCAGCGCGTAGTTGCTCACGCTCATCGATAGGAAGCGATTTGAATACGTCGCGAATAACTTGTTGTGGTAGATCAGGTGCGAGATCGGCAATCTCATCAGTGTCCAGATGTGACGTTGCCTCTCGCAACTCAACCTGGCTCATTACCTCTATCAAGGAATCGCGAACAGCATCAGAAACTTCAATCAAAACCTCGCCGTCGATCTCTGCCTTGACCATGTTCCATACATACAAACGCTGTTCGATGGGTAAGGCTTCAAGGATGAAGGCGACGTCAGCAGGATGCATGTCGTCGAGCAATGCTCGTAGTTCGGCAACGTGTTGCTTGTGCACTATTGTGTCAAGCAGCTCGTGGCGGTCATCACGTGGCAATTCTTGACGGTGCGTGATCGTTTCCAGCAGGGCGTGCTTGTCCAGCAATGATTCCACCTGTTTGAGGTGATCCTGCACATTTTCTGTGTAGTGATGCTCCTGTTTAATATTGGTCATGGCACGCGCCTAGCAAATTCGCACTATTGTAAAGAATTCGTCGCCGGAACGCTCAGGGAATTTCAGGCACATCAGGTGTGACAGAGCGAATCCTGTTGTAAGATTGCTGGTCGAGGCCTTTCGATACTTTAACCGATACTAGTCTTGCTCCAGATTAACTTTTTCGGAGCTTTGAAGGGCTGCGATGACCTGAGAGGTGTCGGGCCGTACACTGCGCCAGATAAAGAAGGCTTCTGCCGCCTGTTCTATTAACATGCCTAGGCCATCGGCGACTTGAGCATGATGCTCACGTGAAAATTTCATGAACGGTGTTTCGCGCCCGTACATCATGTCGTAGGCAAGTGCATCGGGAGCAAAAATAGTTGATGGTAAAGGGATTTCTATGTCACTGAGACCCACCGAGGTGGCGTTAATAATGATATCGAATGAACCGCTAAGGTCGGGGTAGGTACATGTAGACAGTTCTGATTGGGAAAGATGAGCATAGAGCTGATGTAGCTTGTCAGCCTTTTCCAAGGTGCGGTTTGCAATTGTTAGCTTTTTGGGATGTTCATGTAATATTGATTGAAGTACGCCGAAAGCTGCGCCACCAGCGCCCATTAGAAGGATGCTCTTACCTTTTAACGGAATATGGAAATTTTGTTGGATGTCTCGTACTAATCCAATTCCGTCAGTATTGTCGCCATTTACGAAATTTTTATGAAAAGTTAGTGTATTTGCGGCGTGGGCATTTGTAGCTGCCTGGCTGCAAATCCCTTGCAAGGATAGGGTATCTTGGGGTGTACAAACCAAGCTGAATGCCTCAAACTTGAACGGTACCGTGACACTACATC
>Ga0316187_10001300_pt1 | contig 21380 bp, 18 predicted proteins | sample CroRivburrow1_MG_FD_204927 | JGI IMG/M metagenome (GOLD analysis project Ga0316187, IMG submission 204927) | Coastal sediment microbial communities from Maine, United States - Cross River worm burrow 1 | ecosystem: Environmental > Aquatic > Marine > Coastal > Sediment | place: USA: Maine...
CGGCGCTCCTTGTTCAGGGCGATGCCCAGACGTAACAGCGCGCTGAGTTGCCAAACCTTGAGTTGTGCGCTTTTGCCCAGTTCAGAGAACTCTTCATGTGTATCTGAAGGGCCTCCTTTGCGCTGATATCGCACAACCTCAGTAAGTATGCTCTTTTCGTTGTTGGTCAATCCGAGTAGTGGGGCAACTGAGATCAGGTAGGCTGCATGGCGGTGATGCCCGCCTACGCGCACATACATGCCTATTTCATGAACCAGTGCAGAAATCTCCAGTAGCAGTCTGTCGCGATGGTTCAGTGCATGCAGTTCACGGCTCTGATCGAATAGCGCCAGCGCCAGACCTGCAACCTCTTTACCATATTTGCGGTCGACATGGTATTTGCTTTTCAGGCTGCGGGCCCAGGCAATCAGGTTGCGGCGCTGTGAATGAAAGGTTTGATCCTCGGAGTCCATCATGTCGAGTACGATGCCATCAAGCAGGCTGGCATCGGGCATGACCATCTGTTTGGCACCTGCAAGCAGCATGATTTCATGGAACACCATGGCGGCAGGCAGAATCACGTCGGCACGGTCAGGTCTTAATCCTAAGTCGCGGATGCGTTCTTCAAAACTAAGCTTAGCCAGTTTCTTGATTAGTTTTTCCAGCTGCTTGCGGCTGATGCAGCCAGCTGATTCGGTTTTCAGAAGTTGAAAAGCCAACTCGCCAATGGCTCCAGCATTGCCACCGGTAGCGACACAGACATCGGCTTTGCGTCGGCCGATCTGTTCGCGAAGTTTCTTGCGAGTGCCATCGAGATATTCGGAAAGCAGGGTGTTGAAATCACCTTCCTGACCGAGCATCTCAAGCAGGCGTACAGTGCCGATTTTAAAACTCTGGGCTGAGATTACTTCACCATCGTCACAGAGGGTGACCTCCACGCTGCCACCACCCATATCTATCAGTACGGCAAACTTATTTTCCAGGTCTGCTCGACGCGATATTGAATAGTGAACCAGACGTGCCTCTTCCTCACCACTGATCAGTTGAAGATCGATGTTTGTCTCATCAAGGATCCGTTTGACCAATTCAGGGCCGTTTTTTGAGTCGCGCATGGCGCTGGTCGCAGTGGCACGAAATGTTTCGATATTATGCTGATCGAGAATGCGGCGAAACTGTTTGAATGCTTCAACGGCATCATCCATGGTGTTCTGGCTGAGGAGACCGCTGGTAAAGGCGTCATGACCCAGTCGCACAGGCTCTCTGTAGCGCTGGATTAGCGAGGCTGTGCCACTGCTGTCCTGCATGGCAATGCCCAGACGCATAGCATTTGAACCTACATCGATGGCAGCAACCAGAGCGCTCTGCTCGGGCAGTGCATCATCGGCTATGAGGTTGATGATTTCCATGTGCTGATGATGCCCTTATGGAAACAAATCGCCAATGCATATTTTGCTTCGGAGCTTCTGCTTTAAGATTACCTGCTTGATCTGCCATCAGTTGGTTGTCACTTCATTTTTTCTTCGAAATGTGTACAATACTTCGTCCTCTCGCGCACTCCTTTTTCGCGAGTAATATAATTCCAGGAGAATACAGGATGACTACCTTGGTTAACGCTGATTTCACTTCAAAGACAGATGCAGATGAGAGCGCTGAAAGTCAGCCCAAGTGTTATGATGCCCTGATTGAAGAGCATGGATTGGATGAAAAAAAGGTAAAGAAGGTTCTTACGACTTATCTTCAGGAGCAGGAACTTAAACCGTTCCAGGCTGAGCTGATCAACCTGCAGAAACATCTGGAGGAGACCAATCAGCGCATGATTATCCTGTTTGAGGGTAGGGATGCGGCAGGCAAGGGTGGCACCATTCGTCGTGTAACACGTTATATGAATGAGAAGCATTATCGCATCATTGCACTGGGTAAACCTACTGAAGAGCAGCGCACACAGTGGTTTTTCCAGAAGTATATCTCCCAGTTTCCTCATGGTGGTGAGATCGCCATGTTTGACCGTAGCTGGTACAACCGTGCCATGGTGGAACCTGTATTCGGCTTCTGCTCCGATCAGGAATATAAAAACTTTATGAAGGGCGTGGTCGGCTTTGAGAAGGATCTGGTGCGTCAGGGTACAATCCTGGTGAAGATCTACTTCAGTGTGACCAAGGATGTGCAGCAGAAGCGTTTTGATCGCCGCAAGGATGATCCGCTTCGCCAGTGGAAGCTTTCTGAGGTGGATGTGCAGGCACAGGAACGCTGGGATGATTTTGATAAGGTGAAGTATGAGATGCTCAGGCGCACCCATACTGCTTCTTCGCCATGGACTGTGATTCGCTCCGTTGACAAACATCTGGCGCGACTGAATGCGATCAAGGTGATCCTCAATTCAGTGGATTATGAGAAGGTAAATCAGGAACTCGATTATGTGCCGGATGATAACGTAGTGATTTCAGGAGCTCGTGAAATTGAACTGATGCAGCGGGATCGCTTGCGTCAGGGTAAAAAGAAGGGCTGAAGAAAGTCACTGGAATATATCTAAAAGGGGCGGTTTTATCCGCCCCTTTTTTTTGCCCTGGTGGGGAGGGGTAATGGAAAGGGATCAGTATTTGGGGTGTATCAGGGGTGTCGGTGGAAGTATCCAGTGATTATGATATCCGTATTCCAAAAGGGATGCTTTTGTGTATAATGCCCTGTTCTTTTGGTGCGATGGAATTCCAAGAGGAAATTAATAGAAAAGGAGTAGAAAGAAATGAACCTGTTGGCAAACCCGGAGGTCACCCTTAATGAGGGCCCGGAGGTCATGCCGCAAGACAATCCACGTTGCTATGAGGAACTCATAGGAGAGTATGGACTAAGCGACAGTAAAGTAGAAAGCATCATCACCAAATATCTGCAGGAAAAAGAGCTCAAGCCCTATCAGGCGGAGCTGATCAAGTTACAGCAGCATCTCGATAAAACAAAACAGCGTATGATCATTCTTTTTGAAGGGCGCGATGCTGCAGCCAAGGGTGGCACCATTCGTCGTGTTACCCGTTACATGAACGAAAAACATTATCGTATTATTGCCATGGGGAAACCGACTGAGGAGCAGCGCAGTCAGTGGTTCTTTCAGAAATATGTATCCCAGTTCCCACGTGGTGGCGAGGTCGTACTGTTCGATCGCAGCTGGTATAACAGGGCGATGGTCGAGCCGGTATTCGGCTTCTGTAGCCCTGAAGAGTATAAGCAGTTCATGCGTGGCGTGGTCGGCTTTGAGAAAGATATCACCCGTCAGGGAACGATTCTGGTAAAGCTCTATTTCAGTGTCACCAAGGATGCTCAGAAAGCACGTTTCGATCGCCGTCAGCACGATCCGCTCAGGCAGTGGAAACTCTCCGAGGTGGATATGCAGGCTCAGGAGCGCTGGGACGATTTTACCAAAACAAAATATGAGATGCTCAAGCGTACTCACTCAAGCTCGGCACCGTGGACGGTGATTCGCTCCATTGATAAACACAAAGCCAGGCTGAATGTGCTTAAGGTGATTCTCAATGCTGTGGATTATGAAGGTCACAGCGAGGCGTTGGATTTCGTGCCGGATGACAAGGTGGTGATCTCCGGTGCCAGAGAGATCGAACTGATGAATAAGCAGAGACTTAGAAGTGGTAAGTTTATCGGCTGATGCCGATTATGAAGGCACCCGAATGATTCGGGTGTCATTTGTTTATCCATGTCCTCATGGGAACATGTTTATTTATTAAATTCATTGAAAGAGGAAATATAGATTCGTGAAAAACACATTACGTAAAATAGTGCTGCCTACAATTCTATTGGTTCTCGCTTACGGCTTCTGGATCAGTTCCGACTTTAAAGAGATAGCAGCGGGAGTTGCCATCTTCCTGTTCGGTATGCTGGCCCTTGAGGAGGGGTTCAAGGCTTTTACGGGAGGGATTCTTGAGAAGATTCTGAAGCGAACTACGAACAAGCTCTGGAAGAGTGTCTCTTTCGGTATCCTTTCAACGACCATCATGCAGTCCAGTTCGCTCGTCTCGGTGATTACGATCTCATTCCTCGGTGCGGGTCTGATCGGCCTTGCTCAGGGTGTTGGTATTATCTTTGGTGCGAATATCGGTACAACAACCGGCGCCTGGCTGGTGGCAGGCTTCGGTCTGAAGGTGAAGATCTCGGCCTATGCAATGCCGATGCTGGTCTTCGGTGTGATTATGATTTTCCAGAAATCGCGCCACATCAAAGGCATCGGTTATATTCTGACCGGTCTCGGTTTCCTCTTTCTCGGTATTCACCATATGAAAGAGGGTTTTGAAACCTTCAAATCTGCCATTGATCTGGCCGAATATGCGGTGGCCGGATACCCCGGACTCTTCCTCTTTACCCTGATTGGTATCTTCGCCACGGTGGTAATGCAATCCAGTCATGCCACGCTGGTGCTGATTATTACCGCGCTGGCTGCTCAGCAGATCTCCTATGAGAATGCTCTGGCGCTGGCGATTGGCGCCAATGTGGGTACGACAATTACAGCAATACTTGGCGCACTCTCATCCAATGAGCTTGGTAAGCGGTTGGCCGGAGCACATCTGATATTTAATGTCACGACAGGTCTGATTGCTATCGTCTTTATTCACCAGTTGCTGGTGGCTGTGGATCTCATCAGTGCCTATGTAGGTATTGGCGAAACCGACTACACATTGAAGCTGGCCGTATTCCATACCCTTTTCAACCTGATCGGAGTTATCGTGATGATCCCCTTCACCAATCATCTCGTGCGCTTCCTTGAGCGGGTGATTAAGTCTGAGCCTGATCGCTATGCACATCCGAAATACCTCAATGAAGGATCACTCGAGTTTGGCGATACCGCCCTTGAGGCGTTGCGCATGGAGACCGCCCGTGTTTATGCCAAGGCAACCGATGTGATCGCCAAGGGGCTCTCTCTGGATAAGGAGAAAATTCTCTCTGATGCCAAGCTGAAGCATGTGATCAGGGAACATCATAAAGCGGTTGAGTATGATATCGACGATGTTTATGAACACGAAATCAAGGCGCTCTGCAGTGCTATTCTTGATTATACCAACCAGCTCTCTTCTTCAGAACCCGGAATAGCAAGGAAGGTAAGCCGAATTCGTCTGGCCAACCAGTCGATTCTGATCGCTCTGAAGGATGTGAAACATCTGCAAAAGAACATGCTGAATTATATTGATTCGGAAAATGCGGATATCAGTTACGAATATAATCGTCTTCGTCAGCGTATTGCCAAGGTGATGCGCAGACTGGAGAGGATCAGGCTTAAAGATGAGGGTAGCACGTCGATTCTATCACTTGATGCATTGAAGCTGACGCTGGAGAAAAACATGGATCTGTTGCATGAACGTATGAACGAGTTGATCCGTGATGGCAAAGTTTCGGCAGAGATGGCGATATCGTTGATGAATGACAGTAACTACACCTATAGTATCATTCACAACCTGATTCAGATTAACCATAACTATCTGAAATCCGAAGAGGGGTCTGAGACAGAGGCCGAACATATGATCGCTTTGAACCGGGAAGAGATCGGCACTGTGCTGGCAGATGACCGGGTAATTGCAGAGAAAAGGTGAACGAGGATTAGTATGAAATTTGACAATGCGTTAAAAAAGAAGCTGTTGAAGAAACTTAAATCGTACATGAATGCAGAGGCTGAACAGCTTCAGCAGGAAGATGATGGACTCTCTAAAGTGCTTAAAAAGCTTAAAAAGAAAGAGAAACATCTTAAAGCTTTGATTGCTGCTGAGCGTGATAAAGATGAACGTGAGATGCTCGAGCAGGAGTTAAATGTGGTCCACTCACAACGTAAGAAGGGCATCACACTACTCTCCTCTTTGCGCAAGAAAGGTGACAAATAAACAGTTCGCACTGTCACTAAATCCCTGCTTCAAACGCAGTGCCCTGATTTTCCCGGGCGCTGTTTCTATATAAATAACAATTAAGGATATATATAACATGAGAAACACACTGCGAAAGGTGATTTTGCCTTCGATTATGCTGATTCTGGCTTACGGATTCTGGGTCAGCCCTGACTTTAAAGAGATCTCTGCGGGCGTGGCAATCTTTCTGTTTGGCATGCTGGCGCTTGAGGAGGGTTTCCGGGCATTCACCGGCGGTGTTCTTGAGAAGATACTCAAAAAAAGTACCAATAAAATGTGGAAAAGCCTGACCTTCGGGTTTACTGCGGCAACCGTGATGCAGTCGAGTTCGCTGGTTTCTGTTATCACCATCTCATTTTTAAGTGTCGGGATGATCGGGCTGGTTGAGGGGCTGGGAATTGTCTTTGGTGCCAATGTGGGAACCACGACAGGTGCCTGGCTGATCGCCGGTTTTGGTTTGAAGGTGAAAATCTCCGCCTATGCCATGCCGATGCTGGTGTTCGGTGTGATGCTGATATTCCAGAAATCGAAGTCGATGAAGGGTGTCGGTTACATTCTGGTCGGTCTTGGTTTCCTGTTTTTCGGTATTCATCATATGAAAGAGGGTTTTGAGGCGTTCCAGAATAGCCTTGATTTGACAGCTTATGCGATGGAGGGGATGGCAGGCATTCTGGTCTTTACCCTGATCGGCATCATTGCCACGATCATCATGCAATCGAGCCACGCCACACTGGTGCTTATTATCACCGCGCTCTCTGTGCAGCAGATAACCTATGATAATGCACTGGCACTGGCGATCGGTGCCAATGTCGGTACGACGATTACAGCGGTGCTTGGTGCACTCTCATCAAACGTTGTCGGCAAGCGACTGGCTTTGGCGGATGTGCTGTTTAAGGTGTGTGCGGGTATCCTGTTTATTCTATTTATGCAGCCGATGATGGGGCTGGTTGATGGTATCTCTTCTGTAATCGGACTGGCCGATGATGACTACACTATGAAGCTGGCGGTTTTCCATACCATCTTCAATGTGGCCGGTGTGATAATTATGGTGCCACTGATCAACCCATTGATAGGGCTGGTTACGCGTCTATTCAAATCTGAGCCGGATATTCACGCTCAACCGATGTATCTCAATGAAGCATCACTTGAGTTCGGTGATACTGCACTTGAAGCACTGCGCAAGGAGACCGCGCGCATCTATGAGAAAGCGATCGGGGTGATTGCCAAAGGATTGTCTCTGGATAAACAGGAAATCCTCTCCGATGCCAAGCTGAAGCAGGTGATCAAGGCGCATGATAAAGCGGTCGAATATGATATTGATGATGTTTACGAACATGAGATCAAGAGCCTCTGCAGTGCAATTCTCGATTATACCAACAGGCTCTCTACCGATGAGGCCACATCACGGCAGGTCAGCCGGATTCGTCTAGCCAATCAGTCGATCCTGATTACACTTAAAGACGTAAAACATCTGCAGAAGAATATGCTGCTCTATATCGATTCGGAAAATCCGCATATCAGTGCTGAATACAATCGTCTGCGTCAGCGCATCGCCAAGGTGATACGCCGGCTGGAGAATATTCGTAGCCAGGAGATTACGGCCACATCTATTCTCTCACTCGATGCTCTGAAGCTGACACTGGAGAAAAATATGAGCCTACTGCATGGCCGTCTGGATGAGTTAATTCGCGAGGGCCACATCTCAGCGGATATGGCGATCTCCCTGATGAACGACAGTAACTACACCTATAGCATCATCAACAGCCTGATTCAGATTAACCACAACCACCTGAAGTCTGAAGAGGGATCAGAGACAGAGGCTGAGCATCTGATTGCCCTGAACAGAGAAGAGATCAATTCAGTTCTCAGTGATGAGCGGGAGGTTGTTGAGCGGCGCTGATACAACTCTAACATACCTCTTTTTAGACCTTGGTCACGTAGATGTCACAATTGAATTGTAGCATCTATTGTCTGCAGCGATGAGCACGCTTATGCGGTAACATGATCGGTGAGGGGAGTGGGGATGAAGCTGAAGAAGTTATTAAAACGACTTAACTTTTTTGATAGTCATGCTGGGCATCTTAAGGAGTCAGAAGAGGGGCTCAGCAAGGTGATAGAAAAGCTTCAGGAGAAAGAGGCGCAACTCAGGAAAACGATAAGTCTGGAAGCAGATGAAGAAGAGCGTGAGTTGTTGCTGCAGGAGCTTAATATTTGTGTCTCACAGGGCAGAAAAGGTAGTGAACTGCTTGTGAGGATCCGTGCGCAGGCGGAGCCCTGAATTCAATACATAGAAGATTTTTTGCTAATAAAAGCGTGCGGATATCCGGGCGCTTTTTTTTGTGCCATAATCAATAGAGGAACTGTTGAGAAAAAGGTGACACATTTGACATGTTAGTGACTTAAATGTCACATGAATGTCACAAATGACATATATAATGTCCCGGTTTTAACGGATCAGGCCGATGAAGGCCTAAATATTGGGAGTGAATATGGTTAGAAGAAGTCCAATTACAAATATGTTTGCCGGTTCGCCGGTAGCACCGCTGCAGGAACATATCAGCAAGGCTCATGAAGCTGTGAAAAAACTCGAGCCATTCTTTGTGGCTGTGATCGCAAAAGATTACGAGCAGGCTGCTGTTTTAGAGCGGGAGATTCACAGACTGGAAGTAGAAGCTGATGATCTGAAACATTCACTTCGTATTCAGCTGCCAAATTCACTGTTCATGCCGATGCCACGCGAACGCATCCTGGACATCGTATTGAATCAGGATCGACTGGCCAATAAAGCCAAGGAAGTTGCCGGTTATGTGAGTGGTCGTCAGATGTCTGTTCCTGATGAGATTGCAGATCTGCTGATTGAACTGGTCAAACAGAGTATCGCTTCTTCCCGTCAGGCCAAGAAGATTGTCAATGAGCTCGATGAGCTGGTTGAGGTCGGTTTCCGTGGCCGTGAAGTCAGCAGTGTTGAAGAGATGATCAATGATCTCGATGATATTGAGTATGGTGCCGACAAACTTGGCACCCAGATCAATAACGCACTGTTTGTTATCGAAAAGAACCTGGATCCGATTGATGCAGTGTTCCTCTATCGCGTGATTCAAAATGTAGGTGAGGTTGCGGATATCGCTCAACGCGTTGGCGCTCGTCTCGAACTGTTACTGGCACGATAAGGGGAGAAATCGTGGATATTCTTGTTGCAAATTCAACTATATTAATTGGCATGGCCGTTGTCTTCGGCCTGTTCATGGCTTGGGGTATTGGTGCGAATGATGTTGCCAACGCCATGGGTACGTCGGTCGGCTCTGGTGCGCTGACCTTTAAACAGGCAGTGATCATTGCTGCAATATTCGAGTGTGCCGGTGCGGTTCTTGCGGGTGGTGAAGTAACCAAAACCATTCGTAAGGGCATTGTCGATGTTTCATCGTTAGGTAGTACGCCTGAGCTTCTTGTTTACGGTATGCTGGCATCCCTGCTTGCTGCAGGTATCTGGCTGCTGGTCGCTACCCGTATGGGTTGGCCTGTCTCCACTACTCACTCCATTGTCGGCGCTATCGTCGGTTTCGGTGCTGTTGGTATTGGCATGGAAGCGGTTCAGTGGGTCAAGGTTGGTACCATCGCAATGAGCTGGGTGACTTCACCATTGATGGCCGGTGCAATCGGTTTTGCGTTGTTCAGAAGTATTCAGAAGCTGATCATCGATACTGAAGATCCGCTTGAAAAAGCGAAGAAGTATGTACCTTATTACATCTTCATGGTTGGTTTCATTATGGCTATGGTGACCCTGCTCAAGGGGCTGAAGCATGTAGGTGTGAAGCTACCATTTGATCAGAACATGATGTATGCAACGCTTATCGGAGTTGTTGTGGCTCTGATCGGAACGGTGATGATCAAACGGCTCAAGTTCACCAAGAAAGAGGATAAAAAATTCCACTTCGCCAACATGGAGAAGATCTTCGGCGTATTGATGATCTTTACAGCCATTGCCATGGCCTTCGCACATGGTTCCAACGATGTGGCCAATGCGATCGGTCCGGTTGCTGCCGTGTACGGTATTGTCAGCAGTGCTGGTGAAGTTGCTGCCAAGTCGGCAACACCGATCTGGATTCTGGTTCTTGGTGGCGGTGGTATCGTCTTGGGTCTGGCGACTTACGGTCACAAAGTGATTGCAACTGTCGGTTCCGGCATTAGTGAACTGACTCCAAGTCGTGGTTTTGCGGCTACACTTGCTGCAGCAACGACCGTTGTTGTGGCATCCGGTACAGGTCTTCCGATCTCAACCACGCATACTCTGGTGGGTGCAGTGATCGGTGTAGGGCTTGCTCGTGGTATCGGCGCACTGAACATCGGTGTGATCCAGAAGATCTTCCTGTCATGGATTATTACATTGCCGGCAGGTGCGATTCTGTCGATTCTGTTCTTCTTCTTCTTCAAAGGCGCATTCAGCTAACGCGCATCGGTTTTTCCATCCCATGTTATGAAATATAATCATGGGGTGAAAGAATCGTGCAGGCGCGTTATTTGCTTCATGTTTAGAAGCAGAGGAAGTGTGGAGGGGAGAACAAAAGCAGGGGCCTTGTGCCCCTGCTTTTTTTGGTACTGAATAGCGAAATTCAAAATGAGATTATCCAGTTTTGGTGTACAGATTTTTACTCGAAAGTACGCCTTTGGCAGCCAGTAGCTGACATTCGCCGATTCGAATGAGTTAGGCTATAATTGTCCCCTAAGAGGCACGGGTTCAGGCATATACGATTTCTCGTTTGTGACTCATCTTCAATATGAATAAAAAAAACAGGTGGAGATCTTAAAGGTGAAGCAAATAGCGTTTGTTTTATATGGGCTTATCACTTTTTTGTTGCCATATACAGCCTTAGCGAGCCAGCTGGATCAAACGCCTCCTCTGAATTTAACCGAAACCTGGATTGGCATATCAGCAGTCATAATCTTTGTCTTTGCCTATGTCATAGTCATTAGTGAAGAGGTTATACACCTGAGAAAATCAAAGCCAGTAATGGTAGCGGCAGGTGTTATCTGGGTTCTGGTGGCCATAGCTTTTAATCAGCATGGTGATACGACAAGCGCAAACCAGATGCTTCAGCACAACATCCTCGAGTATGCAGAGCTGCTACTATTTTTGTTGGCTGCTATGACCTACGTCAACACGATGGAAGAGCGTAATGTGTTTGCATCTCTCCGCTCATATTTGGCGTCAAAGGGTTCTTCATTACAATCTATATATTGGCTAACCGGGCTGTTGGCCTTTGTTCTTTCTCCTGTCGCTGGCAATTTGGCTATTGCACTGGTGATGGGTTCTGTTGTTATGGCCGTAGCAAAGAATCATACTAAATTCGTCACTTTAGGATGCATCAATGTCGTAGTGGCAGCCAATGCCGGAGGTACATTCAGTCCATTTGGTGGTATCACTACCCTGATGGTATGGCAGAAAGAGATCGTGGAATTCACTCAGTTTTTCACGTTGTTCCTGCCATCATTGGTTAACTGGATTGTTCCAGCAGCCATTATGGCCATTTTTCTACCCAAAGGCATTCCAGAAAAGTCACTGGAAGCTGTTCAAGTGAAGCAGGGTGGCTTCATAGTTGTTGCTCTGTTTTTGATCACTGTTGCTATGACAGTTGCTCTTCACAATTATATTCATCTGCCTTCAATGTTGGGGATGATGACAGGCTTGGGCATGTTGAAGCTCTACGGATACTGGTTGAAAATGCAATACCGTAGAAAGGGAGATGCATTTGATATCTTCCATCAGTTACAGCGCGCTGAGTGGGATACACTGATGTTTTTCTATGGTGTTATATTGTGTGTGGGTGGATTAGGTGCTTTAGGCTACCTGAACCTGGCATCCCATCTGATGTATGAGCAGCTGGGTAGCAGCTGGGCCAATATCTCTGTCGGTCTACTTTCTGCAGTTTTTGATAAGCTTACCCTGATGTATGCTGTCTTGAACATGATGCCCGCAATGGATAACGATCAGTGGTTGCTGGTCACTTTGACAGCCGGAGTAGGTGGTTCGTTATTATCCATTGGCTCCCCTGCCGGTGTGGCTCTGATGGGGCAGGCAAGAGGCAGATACACCTTCTTTAGCCACCTGAAATGGTCATGGGCAATCCTGCTTGGATATATTGCTTCTATTGCAACACATTTTTGGCTTGCCGGGATAAGTTTAGTGTAAGCTTTTTTGAAGGTGCGTATTAGGTATCAGGTCCTTAAACCTTTAGAATTCGTTTGGAAGTAACAGCTCTTCAACACCCTTATTTTTTTGTGGTCGCTATAAGTGATTGCCATTAAAGCTCTTCATTCGACTCACCACAGATAATTGCTGCAGCAGTTTTGTGATCAATGTGACGGATATCATTACCCTGAACCATGTAGATCACCATCTCGGCCACATTGACCGCATGATCGCCAATGCGTTCGAGGTCCCTGGCAATATTGGATGCTATCAGTGCAGCAGTGATCTGACGTTGATCTTCAAGCATGTAGGTAAGGAATTCGCGCTGCATGGCTTTATACATCTCATTAATCTTTTTATCGCCATCAATACATTTAAGCGCCGCTTCCACATCACCGCGTGCGAATGCATCCAGCGAATCCTTAAGCTGGGAGAGTACCACTTCAGATAGACTCTGCAGTGACGTCACCTGCATCAGCGGATGCTCCTCAGTATCAAGCATGTTCTCAGCGATGTCTTCAGCCAGGTCGCCCATGCGCTCAAGATCAGTTACCACCTTGATTGTTGTCATGACAAAACGCAGGTCGCTGGCAGCAGGCTGGCGCAGGGCCAGCATGGTGCGTGTCATCTCATCGATCTCGATCTCCATTGCATTAATGGCGTGGTCGCGTTCGATCACCTTATGCGCCCGTTTAGCATCATGTTTAATAAGGGAATTCATCGAACGCTTGGTCGCTTTCTCAACCAGGCCACCCATGGCGAGCACCTTCTCTTTCAACTCGTTCATTTCATCTTCAAATCGTTTAACCGTATGTGTTTTCATAATCATTCCTTATCCAAAGCGGCCGGTAATATAGTCTTCAGTCTTCTGGTTCGCAGGAGCTGTGAAAATAGTGTGGGTATCGTTGAACTCCATCAGATCGCCAAGATAGAAGTAAGCGGTGTAATCGGAAACGCGCGCTGCCTGCTGCATATTGTGCGTCACGATGACGATGGTGTACTCCTCTTTCAATTCGTCCATCAGCTCTTCAATTTTGGCTGTGGCGATTGGGTCCAGCGCTGAACAGGGCTCATCCATCAGGATGACCTCAGGCTTCACAGCAATGGTGCGGGCAATGCAGAGGCGCTGCTGCTGGCCACCGGAGAGTGCGGTGCCCGGTTGTTGCAGTTTATCCTTCACCTCATCCCAGATGCTGGCGCGCCTGAGGGCTGTTTCAACCAGTTCATCCATCTCAGAACCATCTTTAACCATGCCGTGAATGCGCGGGGCATAAGCGACATTTTCATAGATGCTCTTGGGAAAAGGGTTGGGTTTCTGGAATACCATGCCGACATAAGAGCGCAGCTGTACTACATCCACGGAAGTGTCATAGATATTCTGTCCATTAAGCAGGACCTCGCCTTCAACCCGGCAGCCGGGAATGCGGTCATTCATACGGTTTAGAGTACGCAGGAACGTGGATTTGCCACAGCCTGATGGCCCGATAAATGCGGTGACCTTGCCTTTCTGGATTTCCAGGTCGATACCGTGCAGGGCTTCAAAGTCGCCATACCACAGCTTCAGATCCCGGATGGTCAGGGTATTTTCTATCGTTTCACTATTCATAATTTCCTTACCACGTGTTCTCAGAACGATTTCTAAACTTAACAGCAACTGCATTGAGGGTCAGCAGTACAGCCAGCAGTACCATGATGCCTGCAGCAGTCCTCTCTTCAAAGGCGCGCAGTGATTCTGATGACCAGGTGTAGATCTGGGCAGGCAGCACTGTGGTGGCTTCAAAGATGGAGCCCGGCGCTTCTGGAATATAGGCCATCATGCCAACGATCAGCAGCGGGGCAGTTTCACCCATCGCCTGAGCCAGACCGATAATCGAACCGGTCAGAATACCCGGCATGGCCAGAGGTAGTACATGATGCCAGACGACCTGCAGGCTGGATGCACCCAGTCCGTAAGCAGCTTCGCGAATCGAATCAGGCACAGCACGCAGGGCAGCGCGTGTGGCAATGATGATCACCGGCAGTGTCATCAGGGCAAGGGTGAGGCCACCAACCAGAGCGGATGATCGCGGTACCCCCATAAAGTTGATGAAAATCGCCAGCCCAAGCAGGCCATAAAGAATCGATGGGATGGCTGCCAGATTGTTGATGTTCACCTCAATGATCTGGGTGAGTTTGTTGTCCGGGGCAAACTCCTCAAGATAGATGGCAGTCATCACGCCGATCGGTACAGCGAATAACATGGTCAGCAATAGCACCAGTATTGAGCCAATCGCTGATGCGAGGATGCCTGCATTTTCAGGAAGCTTTGAATCACCTTTACTAAAGAATCCACTATTGAAAACTAGCCGGACCTTACCCTCTTCGAACATCTGATTGACCACTTTCTGATACTTTGGCTTCAGGCGGTGTCCTTCGTTTCCTTTAAGAAACTGATCCACACGGTTTTCAGCCAGTACCCACTCCACGCGATCCTGTCCGACCAGCTCCGGGTGATCACGCATCTGGTTGGGGATAAGGCGTAACCAGGTTTTACTGACCAGCGTTTTATATTCCCTGTCAACGCCCCTGTTGTAGTTATCCATGGTCGCTTCGTTGTAGTGCACCTCGACCTGGATTTCAGCCTGCTGGAATGCAGGCAGTCCTTTGCCAATAATATCTACGAAGAAAAAGACGAGAAATGCCAGCGCAAAGGTGATAGCAGCAAAACCGTAGAGTTTAAAACGTTTGTCTGCCCGGTCACGTTTACGTTTGCGCGCATCAGGTTGAAAACTATGTTGTGACATCTTATTCGTACCTCTGCTTGAATTTGCGTACAACAATGCTTGAGACAATATTCAGCATCAGTGTGATCAGCAGCAGTACAAAGCCGAGAGCAAAAGCTGATTGCGTAAAGGCTGAATCAAACTCCTGGTCACCTGTCAGTGCCTCCACAATCTTCACGGTTACCGTAGTAATGCCTTCCAGTGGATTGGCAGTCAGGTTTGGACGCAGGCCAGCAGCCATCACCACAATCATCGTTTCACCGATAGCACGTGAGGTAGCCAGCAGAAAAGCGGCCACGATGCCGGGAAGAGCGGCAGGAAGTACAATATGGCGGATGGTTTCGGCTTTGGTCGTACCGAGCGCCAATGAACCATCGCGCAATCCTTGTGGAACGGCAGTGATTACATCATCAGAGAGAGAAGAGACAAACGGGATGATCATTACACCCATGATCAAGCCCGGTGCCAGTGCGTTGGTGTAATCGGCTTCCAGACCTAAGGCATTGGCGGCTTGTACGATCAGTGGGCTGACGGTGATGGCTGCGAAGAAGCCGTAAACCACAGTAGGGATACCGGCGAGAATTTCCAGCATCGGCTTGAGCCTGCCGCGTGCGCTGTGCGATGCGTACTCAGACATATAGATCGCAGAGAAGAGGCCGACAGGTACAGCAACCATCATGGCAATGGCGGTAATCATAAAGGTGCCGGCAAAAATCGGCACCGCGCCGAATGCAGGTGGGGTCATTCCCGCAGTGTCGCGGCCAGCGCCAATTAGGAAGGCAGTATCAGGCTCCCACTTGGTGCCGGTGATGAAATCCCAGAATGAGATGGCCTGAAAGAAATTCACCGATTCAAAGACGACGGAGAGAACAATGCCGAGTGTGGTTAGAACGGAGATACTGGCAGCGATGACGAGCATGCCGGTGGTGACCTTCTCTACCTTTTCACGAGCCCGGAAGTCCACATTGATATGACGAAGTCCATACCAGAGTCCTGCGCCACCAATGGTGAACATGGCACCCAGCAGCATAGGTGCCGGGATGGAGAAGAGGCCGAACATGTGTGTGAAGCTGAAAACAATGCCGCTGAGCATCGCAGGCAGGGCCAGCCAGATGACTGCATACCAGCCGTAATAACCGGGCAGGGAGTGCAGGCGTGAGCCGTCCTTCTCAGAGCCCAGCGCTTTACTGCGCGCGACCATGAATGCGGTGACTCCCAGGGGAATTAAGCCGCCAAAAAGCCAGAAAAACAGGTCAGAATATATCATTGCTGGCCTGCTGTATGTCTATCTAGAATGAACAAACTTTTCTCCATATATAACACATCTGTAAAATAGAAAAAACTGGCCGAAGATTCTCCGGCCAGTTCATCATTTGGGATGGAACTTATTTCTTTTTCAGATCTTCAGGTTTCATATTGGTCAGGTTTTCTGCCTGCGAACGGTACTGTGCACGCATTGCTTCCGGCAGTGCAATCAGGCCGATCTCGGTGCAGGCACCGTCATCACCGATCATCTGCTCAGAGGTGAAGAGGTTGATGTACTCTTTCATGCCAGGAACCTTGTCGATGTGGGACTTCTTGATGTAGAAGTAGAGGCTACGTGAAAGCTTGTATGAACCGTCCTGAACTGCTTCAGGAGATGGAGCAACGCCTGCAACTGTTGCAGCTGCAATACGGTCAGCATTTTCAGCCAGGTAGCTGTAACCGAAGATGCCGAGTGCATCAGCGTCTTTGGTCAACTTCTGAACGATCAGGTTGTCATTTTCACCGGATGGAACATAAACGCCGTCCTGACGAACTTCATGATACTTTTTGTACTTCTTGTTCGCTTTCTGATCAGCCTTGTAGAGATTGGTATATACATCCATCTTCTTGGCAACAGCCTTCATGGTCAGGTCTTCAAATGCATCGCGGGTACCGGATGAGGTTGGAGGGCCGTAGAAGGTGATCTTGCGGTGCGGCAGACTGGAGTCGATTTCATTCCAGAAGTGGTAAGGGTTGGCAATCAGGGCAGTGCCCTCTTTATTAGGAACCTCTGCAGCAACAGCAAGCAGGATCTGCTTACGGGTCAGGTTCAGCGGTGCTGCATCCTTGTTCTGTGCCAGCGCGATACCGTCGTAACCTACAACAGCTTCAGTGATCTCTTTAACGCCATTCTTCTGGCACGTTGCATACTCCTTCTCTTTCATGCGACGGGAAGCGTTGGTGATGTCAGGGGTGTCCATGCCGTTGCCAGCGCAGAACAGCTTCATGCCGCCGCCGGAGCCGGTGGATTCTACAACAGGGGTTTTGAATTTGGTGGTAGCACCCAGCTCCTCAGCCACATAGCTGGAGAAGGGGTAAACAGTGGATGAGCCGACGATGTGAATCTGTTCGCCGGCCTGTGCTGCATTGGCTCCAATCAGCAGTGCTGCGGTTGCCATGATGATTTTCTTCATTTGAGGTTGTACTCCTATTCTTGATAGAGGTCAGGGATTTTGAAAGGGTGAAACTACAGCTCTGCCCTTTCGTTTACGGGGCGAATAGTGGTTAGGATATATGTCAGGTATGTGACAAGAAGGCCCGTATAGGGGGGTGTCACAAACAGGTCATAGTTGTCACACATATGTCATAAAGGGTTGAATGGCGTTGTCGTTATTAAGATTTCTGAGTAAAAAAAAGGCCGGGCATATGCCCGGCCTTTCTCAATTTACGATGTTAAGATTTTTTAGAATTTGAACTCTGAAAAGAGACCTGCTTTGGTAACCTTTTTGGTAGCAGCAGTTACGTTGCCAAAGTTTTTGTCTTTATCCTGATCCATCACCAGTGCAAAGGTAACGTTCTTGATCGGTGAGTACTCCAGACCAGCCACGTAATGTGTGGTGGTCATTTTAACAGTATTGCCGTCAATTTTGGTTTTCAGGTTGTCGTAGCGAGCGAAAGCACCGAAGCCTTCGCCAAACTTAACCCACGCCCAAACACCCGGACCAGTAACCTTGGTCGCATTGTTGGTGGTTTTATTGGTTGCCTTGTTGCTATAGTAGTTAGCACCGATACGGAAGTCATCAGTACCGTAGGTGATCATAGCCTGAGCAAAGTTGCTCTTTGTGCCGAGGGTATTGGCCTGAGTTGCTGCATTCCAAGTTTTGGTGCCCTTGTAGCCAGTACGGTACTGAACGTCGAAAGTAAGGCCCTTAACTGGGTAGAGGCCGATACGGGCATCAAGGTCAACAGCGTTGAACTTGGCATTACCAGATCCGTAACCTTTACCATTGGTAGCAGTAAAGAAGTAGCCAAGCATGCCGTCAGCAAGCTTACCTTTCAGGCCGACGCCTAGGTCGAATGAGCTGTCAAAGCCAAAGTAGTCGGAAGCAACCTTCGCTGCATAGCGGTGTTTCCACAGTCCCTGCTCATAGTCGATCCATGGCGTGTGTGACTGGCCGATACGGATTGCCAGGGCATCGCCAACAAGTTTGCCTTCAAGATAAGCGGCCTTCAGAAAGATGTTGTTATCGCGTGCAGTGTTCGCGGCATTGGCGCTTTCATACTGCACATCCGTTGTGATGCGTGCATACCAGTTCTTGTCGAAGTAGTACTTGGCAGTGAAATATGCGCGGTCGACTGACAGGCCGGTTGCTTTAGCAGTGGTAGTGCCGTTCTGAACAGTCTTGTCCTGAGTAATGCTTGAATAGAATACGCCTTCCAGTTTCAGCTTGCTGTCGCCTTCTTCTGCTACGGTTACGCCGCCAGCGATAGCTGGAGTTGCGAAAGCTACCATTGCAGCTGCAGCTATAATTTTCATTGTTGCTTTCAATTTAATCTCCTGTTGTTAAGTCCCTAAATTTGGGTTGCGTCGCAAGCTAGGGGTACAATGTGTCATCGTTGTGACATTGTATGACGCAACTTTTTATGAATGTGTTTCCCCCTCCCTCACGGAGTGGCGGCATTTTAGCGTTTCTGAAGTGATCGTCCAGATTACGTAACTATATATGGACACAGGAGAGTGGCATGTTGCCACACTTCGCAAGCGAGCTTCTTCTCGCTAGCTGTTGATGTCATGACGGTGACACAATCCCACTTCATATTGCCCGCACTAAACGACAAGAAAGAGAGGAGTGTGAATGGGCACACAACAACTGAATTACGCCTTTGAGGCATCTGTTATATCAAATTCGCAGTATCGCCGGTTTCGCGACCTGCCTGTCTGTAGTGAGTTGGACAATGATGAAACAATGCGGATTTTCGCATGTATGGAGCAGCTCAATATTGCAGCCGGAACGACAATTTATGAGGCAAACAGTCCATCAAATCAGACCATATATCTGATTACCAGTGGCAGTGCCGCGGTTTCCAAACCAGAAAACAATATCTATTCACAGCTGGGGGAGGGCGATCTTTTTGGTCTCTTCACCTTTCTTGATGATAAGAGGGTGCATTCTGCAACCGTGAAAGCGACCAGCGACTTGGAGCTACTGACAATCAACCGGGCCTTCTTCAACCTTATCACACTGGAGGAGCCTCAATTGGGCAACCGGATGTTGCGATTTATGTTTCACCTGCTCTCAAACAAAGCACTCAGGTTCGAGCATGAATATGCAGCGATGCATGAATTTGTACCTGCGGAGCATTACTGATGCTTGAGGTTGGTGAGCACTCCTTTCAGTATCACGAGTTGATGACTGATAAAAATAAATTCAAAGACGGCGCCGATATCCTGATTGTTGAGGATGAGGAGTCGATCGCACGGCTTATGAACCTGCATCTGCAGGCAGCCGGTTTTTCCACCTATTGCTGTGGAGATGGTAACAGCGCGCTGGAGTGCATTCGCGATGGCAAATGGCTTCTGGTGATTCTCGATCGCATGATGCCCGGAGCCAGCGGCATGAAGGTGTTGCGCAAGATTCGCAAGTCATCAACACATGCCAATGTGCCGGTGCTGATGGTCACTGCGCTTAGTCAGCCATCCGAACGGGTGCATGGCTTGAACGAGGGGGCTGATGACTATCTCGCTAAACCATTTGAACCTGCCGAGCTTGTGGCTCGGGCCAAGGCGCTGCTCAGGCGTAACCGCTTCGTAGAGAAAGGAACAGCGGTCAAAAACCCGATTCAGCTCGATCCGGATACGCCGGTTGTGTTTGAGGGTGATATGCGTGTGGAGCTGCGGCCGATGGAGTACAAGCTGCTCAAAATCCTGATGGATAAACCGGGTAAGACGAGAAGCCGTGAATACCTGCTCGACCATGTCTGGGGAAGAGATGTCTTTGTTGAGGCACGCACGGTTGATGTGACGGTCAAGCGATTGCGCAAAGCGATGAAGGTGATTGGCCGCAAGAAATGTGTCGAGACTGTGCGCAGCATGGGCTATCGATTTGTTTCTCCTGCTGAATGACTGCAGGATTAATCTTACTGATTATCGGGATCGTTGCGGTCTGGATCGTCTCTGCCCAGCGTATGCGGCAGGAACTTACTGAATGCAGGGATGAACTAGCCGCGCTGAGTGAAGCATCAGGTGGACTGCAAGTGTCTCTTGCAGATCGCGGCAGGCGGTTGGATGTATTGCTTTCATCGGTAAGCGAGGCTGTGATGCGTGTCGATAATATTGGTCGCGTGATATCAGCAAACCGCAGGGCTAGCGAACTCTTCAGAATGGATATAGGCCCCGAACTTCCGCAGTCGATGCTTGTGTTTATCCGCGATCCTGACTGGTATCGATCATTCTCGACCGCGCTGAAACAGCAGCAGAGTGACATTCAGTTGCCCGATATTGAGGTGGGACAACGTGTGCTTGCTCCTAGACTTGCTTTTCTGGGCAGGGATCAGGCGTTACTGCTCTGCATGGATGTGACAGAAAGGAACAAGCAGGAGAGGCAGCAGCGACAGTTTCTCTCCAATCTGAAACATGACCTGAAAACCCCGCTGACCTCGCTGCTCGGTTATGCCCGCAGCCTTGAGAGTTTCGGCCATGATCCTGACTTCCGGCTGGAGGCATCAAGGATCATTGCCGATGAGGCAAAATATGTGAATCAATTACTTGATTCACTACTGACACTGGATCAGATCGAATTTACGAACCGGCACGAGATCGGCAGTTCCGATCCACTGTCTGTTTTTCATAAGGTGAAGGATGCGCTTGCACCCCGGCTTCTTGCCAAGTCTCTTTCGATAGAACTGATCCAGAGTGATGAGATAAGGCCCGTGCTAATTGCCGAGCACGATTTTGAGCGAGTGTTCACCAATGTGCTGGAGAACGCGCTGCGCTATTCACCCGAAGAGGGCGCGATCAGGGTTGTTTTGTCGATGGTCGGTGATGCGGCTGCTATTGTCGTTGAGGATCAGGGGACAGGTATTCCCGAAGCGGATATTCACAAGGTGACCGAACGCTTCTACCGCGTTGATCAGGCACGCAGGAGAAGGAAAGACGGAGGCCACGGTTTGGGGTTGGCGATCGTTAAGGAGATGCTGGAGGTACATGATGGCTCACTTGAGCTTAGCAATGTTTCTCCACATGGCCTTTCAGTCAGGATTACACTGCCAGCAGAGATAGATGAGGTTGAATAGTTAGTCGGTGTTCTGAACCCTGTT
>Ga0316187_10001302_pt1 | contig 21361 bp, 19 predicted proteins | sample CroRivburrow1_MG_FD_204927 | JGI IMG/M metagenome (GOLD analysis project Ga0316187, IMG submission 204927) | Coastal sediment microbial communities from Maine, United States - Cross River worm burrow 1 | ecosystem: Environmental > Aquatic > Marine > Coastal > Sediment | place: USA: Maine...
TTCCAAAGGGAAATCCAGATAATGCTCATACCATCTCAGTTGCTGAATCCGCGGTAAAAGCCCATGTCAAACAGCATGGCGATACGATGGGGCCATGTCCGGCTTATGTGGATAATGACAATGAGTCCAATGATGATAAGGATAATGTGGCTAACGACAATGCAGCCAACATGTCCAATGAGGAGTACGACAGCAAGGACAATGTATCCAACGTGTCCAATGAGAATGAGGCGGATGCTGGTGCTCCTTGCATTTGTTCCGATGGTTCAATTGGAGAGTGGATGCATGGTGAGGTGAAAGGACCTCAATCCACGCGCGAGGTTCGCGGAAAGTAGCTGTTGAATAGAAGCTAAGAAAAAGGCCGTTTTCTTTGAAAGCGGCCTTTTTTTATTCCGGTCTCTGGATGGTAGCTTGGGAAGGCTTGTTTCCACTGGTGCTGCAGCACCTGAGAGTGACCATTTGATTGAGGGTGGTGGAACCTGATGGGGAGAACTATACTGGTAGTATTCAGTTCATCCGAATAGGAGGTGAAGCATGAGAAAATATCGAGTCCTGATCTATGCTGGATTAATTGTACTTGGTTTGCCTGCTTCTGCGGCTTTTGCTGATGTTTCTGGTTTTTGTGACTGTAGTGCAGTTGAAGAAAATGGGGACAAGATAAAGATATGCCATTTCCCTCCAGGTGACCCCGAAAATGCACACACCATTAAGGTGGCTGCTTCAGCGGTGAAGGCTCACCTGAAACATGGCGATCTCCTTGGTGAATGTGAGGGTGATGAGGTGGTCGTTCCACTGGAGATTGGAACGCCTTGTATTTGTGCCAGTGGTTCGGTTGGCAGCTGGGTTCATGGTGAAGTGAAAGGGCCTGCCTCTATGCGGGAGGTTCGCGGAAAGTAGGTGCCAAATTAAAGCTAGAAAAAGGCTGTTTTCTTTGAAGGCGGCCTTTTTTGTCAGGTTGTTCTATGGTGGCGCTTTCCTTACTATATATGGATATGCGAACACTTCTGATTAAATACTGGGAAATGACAGTTGTCTTTGTTGTCGCGATGGTTGTTGTCGGCTTTATCCTGTTTTCCAGCCCCGGCATGGCTGGTAATGATGGCTATTATCATATTTCTATAGCTTCTATCATCTGGGAACAGGGGCTTACCTTTGAGTTTCCATATCTCGAATTTACGCTTTTGGACTCTGAGCATTATGTCGATATGCATATGCTGTTTCACCTACTGCAGTCACCGTTTACTGCATGGCTGGATCTTGAGTCGGCGGCAAAGCTTTCATCGGCTGTATTTATAGCCCTGACCTTTGTGCTGTTTGTATGGTTGCTAAAACAATATGAAATTCGATATCCCCTGTTCTGGGCTTTTATTCTTCTGATCCTCTCTGAGTCGTTTCTTTATCGTATGATGATGCCCCGGCCACCAATTTTTGCTCTGGCTTATACCTGGCTGGCTTTTCATTTTCTGATGCAGAAACGTTTTGTTGCTCTTGCAGTGGTGGCCTGTCTGTTTGCATGGACCTACAAGGTTTTCCCAATCTTATTGCCGATGGCTGTTATTTCGATGGTTGTTTATTACGTGTGTGAACGAAAGGTCACTATTAAACCACTATTTGCTGTCTTGGCGGGAATTGCGGCGGGCATGATCATTACCCCTTACTTTCCAGACAATGTCGAGTTTTTATATAACGCGATACAGGCAAAAATTCTTTCGGATGGTTATGTCGCAGGGGTTGGCAATGAGTGGTATCCACTCAAAACGCTGGATTTGCTTAAGGATGCGTATATCCCGCTGGGTTTATACCTTGCCGGCATTCTTATAACTAATCGGGAAGAGTGGAAATCCGATCCTGCCAGATTGTTCTGGTTCCTGCTCGCCAGTATGTGGTTGCTGATGTTGTTCAAGTCACGGCGCTTTATTGAGTTCTTTCCGCCAGCGGCACTGCTTTTTTTCCTATTCTCAATCAGGCCGCACCTGAATCACTTTTCAGTGGCAGGTAGTCTGAAGTCGATGCGAGGCAGGGTTGCTGCCCTTGTTCTGGTTTCTGCGGTGTTGTTATCCGGGGTTGCGATGCTTTCAGGTACTAATGAGTGGCTGCAGAGGCGGATGCCAGTTGAGGCCTATCAGGGTGGGAGTCAGTGGCTGGTGGAAAATACTCCTGCAGGTGCTACCGTTTTTCATACCGACTGGGATGATTTTCCCAGGATGTTTTTTCATAATCGGCATAACCGATACATTGTCGGACTTGATCCAGATTATATGCGTTTGAAAGATGCGGATATGTATAGTGTCTGGCGAAAAATTAGCAGAGGTAAAATCAAACATCCGGAAGATATAATCCTCAATGAATTTGGGACTGAGTATGTTCTTACAGACACGCGCCACAAAAGATTCATCAAAGCCGCAGATAATAATATGCGAATGAAACGGATGTTTTTTGATAAATATACAATCGTCTACAGGGTGCTCTCGCCTTCTGATTTATCGCCACTGTAATGCAAGCTGTAAGTTCGTAGAGTGCAGATATGAGGCGTAACCTTTTTTCCATGCTGATGCTGGCTTCCGGGCTGGCGGGCATATCTTACGAGATCCTCTACGGCAGGATTCTCGGAAACCTGATCGGCGATCAGTTTGCAGTTTCTGCTGCAATTCTTATCACTTTCCTCCTGGGTATCGGAATTGGCTCACGCTATGCATGGAGGCTTTGGCCTTGGTTGTGGCTGATTGAGGCGGCTATCGGTATTTGCGGGGCAGCCTTTGCGCTTGGCACAGACCTCCTTGATCGCCTACTTTACACTGGCCTTCCTGTTTTTCAGTCGCAACTGGGCGGAACCATTTTGATAGCCATGCTGCTTCTTATTCTGCCCGCATTTCTTATTGGCTGCAGTGTGCCGCTATTTGCAGGTTATATGAGTCGGATGTTTCCGGGATCTGTTTTTTCCGGGGTTTATGCGGTCTACAACTTCGGTGCGGCGCTGACTGCGCTACTTATCGAGTACCTGTTGATTCGGTGGTTCGGTATTCAGGGGGCGACGCTAGGTTTTGTAGTGCTGAACCTGTTGATTGCCATCATTCTCAAAGGCTGGTTCTCGGATATAGCCCATCCCGTGAAGTTGCTAGGACAGCAAGCATTTAGACTGTCGCCACGCCGCTGGCAGGCACTGATTCCAGTCAGTATGGCTTCTGCGGCTTTTCAACTGTTTATGGTCAAGCTGGCCGAAATGTTATTGGGACCATTTCGCGAATCATTCGCGCTGGTTCTCTCAATTATCCTGCTTGGCATTGCAGCAGGCTCGATACTGGTGCGCATCTATGCCATACGTTTTCATGTGCTGGTATTGGCAGGCATGGCTGGACTACTACTGCTGCTGGCATCAGTTGAGCCGGTGGCATATCTCTATGCCATGCTCTATGGGGCGGCGTCTGATCATTATATCACATTGGTATTGCTGAAGTGGACAGTTCTGGCTCTGCTCATGGGGATTCCGGCGGTCGCTTTCGGAGCAACGATCCCGGCACTTTTGGGGCGAAAACGGGGTGATGTCAGCCGCGAGTCGGGTCAGATCCTCTATGTTGCCTCGCTCGCAAATGTGGGGGGCTTTTTGCTGATGGTGTTTTTTCTACATCGCTATCTGGATTACGGGATGCAGCTTGTGGTCATCTGCACTCTTGCCGCGCTCTCCTGGCTGATCTATGTCGGCAGAACGGCACGAACATCAATCGTTGTTCTGCTATTCCTTGTGCCCATGGTTGTCATTGAACAGGGCCATTGGGATGAGGATCTTCTCTATGTCAGTTACACCAAATTCCGTGATGCCGGCAAGCTGGATCGAGCCCGAAAGTCGTTCGATTTTCCAGAGAAGTACAAAGGTTATCAGGATGTGTTCTCGATTAACTGGACCAATGGAACGCCATATTTTTTTATCAATGGCTACACCAGCATTCCGTTGAACAGCCCGTCAGAAAAGGTGGTAGGTGCGCTATCATCGATTCATGCACCGAAACTGGAGCGTGCACTGGTGTTGGGGCTGGGGAGCGGTGCGACGGCATCGGTGGTCGGAGAGATGTTTGATTCGACCGATGTGGTCGAGATCAATCCAGTGGTTCGGGAAAACCTGTTTCGGATGCGGAAGTGGAATCTCGATATCGAATCCAACCCCAATGTGAATGTTATTGTCGATGATGCTATTCATTACAGCAAGATATCTGCAAAATCGTATGACCTGATTCTCAACACAGTAACTACGCCGCTCTATTTCAGTTCCGCCAAGCTCTACACGCAGGATTTTTTTGAGGTGGTGAAAAAGAGGCTGCAGCCAGATGGTATTTATGTGACATGGATGGATGGACGGGTGGGCGATCGGGGTGTTGATATCATTCTCAACACAATTGCAGCCAGCTTTCAGCATTGTGCGATTTTCTATATCAAATCTTCCTATTTTATGCTGATCTGCTCGGATCGGCCGATCTTGCCTGCTCAGGTAAATAAGATTGCCTCTCACAAAAAGTTGCGCGCTCACTTTTTAAGTGAGTATGGCCTGTTGGTTGAATGGATGCCTTATCAACTACTGCATCATCGTGTCTTTGATCTGATAGCTGATACTGAATCACCTCTGAATCGGGCGGATTACCCTGCGCTTGAATTTGAGATGGCCAGGCTCACTGGCCGCGGCATTGGATTGTTTAAATCGCGGCTGCTGGATGAGATGGGATTTCACCATTTTGATGATTCAGTTCTCGGGGGCTCGAAGCTGTTGCCTGCAGCGTTGGTCAAAAATGCCTCCGTGATGCTTGGGAACTCCTCAATCACCCGAAAGTGGAGAGCAGTTGCTGAAGATGGGACAGGGGATTTTCTGCAGCAGGAGATGATCACCCACAACTATTATGTGCAGGCGCTTGTAGAGGCAGGTAATGTAAACGCGTTGCATAAATACGGATCTAAACTCATGCGGCAGGAGCGCTACGGTCTGGCACTGCAGGTTTTTCATCAAACGGTGTTAATGGATGAAAAGCACAATAACACCCATTTTAATATGGGAGCATGTTATGAATATCTGCGGAATTATTCGGTTGCTCTGAAGTATTATGAGAAAGAGGTCGAGGTTGATCCGACAGATATTGATGCCTTTTATCGAAGTGGCAGGGTATATGTGAAGTTAAAGCGTTATGCTGAAGCGGTGGAGCGATTGCAGACGGTGTTAAAGCTTGAGGGTGATGCACATAGAGGTCAGGTTTATCACTATCTTGGGCAGGCATACGAAGGCATGGATAAGGTTGAAGATGCAAAAAAAGCCTATCGGCATGCAAAGGCACTTAAAGCAGGCAATGGCTGATGCATTGATGTGAAAATAGTGGTAAATGTCAGCAGGTGAAATTGGCTCACTATGCTGCAGGCGAACTTGACTTTATTGCTTATAATAAGGTACTTTGCACAAGAATATGCCAGTAAAGCTTAAGCTGCGGAGGATGAGTGTCTTTTTTTTCAAGCAGGTCTGAAGGGGTCATCGGTGTAGATATCAGTTCGACCGGAATCAAGCTGGTTGAATTATCGCACTCCGGTTCAGGATACGAGCTCACCTCTCTGGCAATGGTACCACTTCCACGTGATGCCATTGTGGAAAATACGATCATTGACTCCACGGCTGTTTCGGAAGCACTTATCGAAGCGGTAAATATTGCTAAGCCATCGACTAAGAATGTGGCGTTGGCGGTGTCCGGCAATGCTGTGATTATCAAAACAATCGCCATTCCAACAGTCAGTGAGTTCGAACTCGAAGCTCAGATCCAGTTTGAGGCTGATGAGCATATCCCTTACGATATCGACGATGTGTTTCTGGATTTTTCTATTCAGGGCATGACAGCGGACAATCCAGAGTTGATGGATGTGGTGCTGGTAGCCTGTAAGCGTGAAGTTGTGGAAGATTATCAGATGGTTCTTGCTGAAGCGGGATTAACTGCCAAATGTGTTGATTGTGCCGTATTCGCACTGGAAAATGGAGCTGAGGAAACGGGTGATTTTGCTGCTCCCAAGGGTGGAGACCAGTTGCTGGAAGAAGAGGATGCGGATGTTCATGCATTGATTAATATCGGCGCTAATATGATGAACATCAATGTTCTTATTAACGGTCAGATGGCTTTTGTTCGAGACCAGTTTTATGGCGGCCAGAACCTGACTGAAGAGATTCAGAAAGAGCATGGTATTAGCCATCATGCGGCTGAACAGTTGAAAACAGATGATTTCGACAGCATCCGTCCCGAGGCTTTAGAACGCTTTTATGTGGGGCTCACTTCTGAATTGGTGAGATCTCTCGATTTCTACTCTGCCAGTAAGGCTGAGTTTCCTGTGCGTAAGCTTTTTCTATCCGGTGGATGTGCACTGATTCCGAATATCGCAACAGAGCTTGAGCAGCGTCTGGGGATCGATACTGCGATTCTCAACCCACTGGACAAAATTAAGATTTCAACTCGGAAATTCGATGAGCAGCATTTGCGGAGAATCGGACCGATGCTGATGGTGCCAATAGGCCTTGCGATGCGGAGCTTTGACGAATGATTCGCATTAACCTGATCCCGTATCGTAATGCCAAGCGTCAGCAGAAGATCATACAGCACGTGGGCATATTTTTCGCGGTGGTTGTGATTACCTTGTTGCTTGCCCTGGGTGTACATTCGACTGTCTCAATGCAACTTTACGACCTCAAAGAGGAGACGCTTAGCCTGCAGCAGCAGAACGCCGTGCTGAAAAAGAAAATTGGTAAAATTAAGGATCTGGCCAGCCTTCGAGCAGATGTGGAGCGCAAACTGGCCATTATCGACAGGTTGCAGGCCGGACGTTTCCGTTCTCTGAATACGCTGCATGAGATTGCTAAGGTCATACCCGATAATGTGTGGATCAAGTCGGTGAAAGATCGTGGTGAAAACATTGAACTTTCGGGCCTTGGAGAAAGTAACAAAGCGGTTGCCAATTTCATGCGAAAGCTGGATAGCTCCCCTCTGTTTTCCAAAATACAGTTATTGGTGATCAGCCGGGTTACAGTAGATGGTCGTGCAGTCAGGCAGTTCAGTCTGAATATGAGTCGCACCGAGGAACTATCTGAGAGCAGCAATGCTAAAGCGTCTGCCACCAGGGGAGGGAAGGGCTGATGTTTGATTCCCTGAAAGACTCCCTAAGCGAGGCACTGCGCCCCATACTGCCGCTTCCTATGTGGCAGAAGATGCTTACGCTGGCTGTTACTTTTATCATGATTGTTGCCGCCTACCTCTATATGGGGTTCCTGCCGATTCAGGAAGAGATTGCGCAGCAGGAGTCGCAAGTAAAACTGGAGAAAGTGCTGCTGGCCAAAAATCAGAAGTTGGCACAAGATATTCCGCGCAAGCAGAAAGAGTATGCCAAGCTGGAAAAGCAGCTGAAAGTGGCGTTGAATATGCTGCCGAAGAAATCTCAAATCCCGGATCTTCTGGAGAATGTTTCGTGGGCTGGTAAGGACTCCGGCCTCGAGTTCAGTGTATTTAAGCCGGAAAGGGAAGTGGCTAAACAGATTTATGCTGAGGTGCCTGTATCACTCGATGTTACAGGAAGCTTTCGCCAACTGCTGACATTTTTGAAGCGGGTCGGAGAGATGCCACGCATTGTTGATATCAAGAATTTGACACTGTCACAGGCGAGCAACAATGCGTTGATTGTGAAAGGTCAGGCAGTCACATACAGGTTTGTTGAAGAGGTTCCCAAAAGCACGCGCACGGGTCGGGTAAGATAGGCATGCGCATTTCTGCCGGGAGACAGGTGATGGGGTATATCATGAAACATTGGAATGAATGCAGACTAATGCAGTTGCCCGGAAAGTTATTGGGTATGATTGCACTGCTGGGACTGTTGAGTGTAAACATAGCTCAGGTTGAGGCAGCTACAATTAATGGATTACATCTGCTTTCAGACAGAGATGGCCAGCGTTTGAATATTTCCATGGATGAAGCATCCGAGTATCAGGTGTTCAATCTTGAAGGTCCGACCAGGCTGGTTCTTAGTTTTCCAAATGCTTCAATGGCTGATGGTGTCGCCGAGGTTGCAGGTGATGGTGCCGTAGAGCGGGTTACTCCCTCACAAGATAGCAGTGGGGTTCGTATTGAAATCACTTTGGCTAAGGGAGCCAAATATAATATTTCTGAAAAAGGAAATGACCTGCTGATCGATATTAGCACCGAAGGAAAAAAGGCGGATAGTCAGCGTGAAGGGGCGGTGCTACAGGACATCTCGGTCAAGGATAAAGGCAAAACCACCGAGTTGATTCTTCGTGGAGTGCGCATGGACTCCAATCACAATGCACTGGTTACCAACGATGGCAAAACAATGGTGCTCGATTTCTGGGGCGGTAGCTCGAAGCTTCCGAAGGAACACTATACATATTCGGCACTGCGCCTGAACGATGTGACAATCGGTTCTGCAGAGGGTCGTCTGCGACTGGTGGTTTCGTTGCGTCCCGGCGCAGGCTCCAATCACCAAATTGATGCGGATGCTAACAGTATGGTATTGCGGTTTGGCCAGATTGAGTCGAAAAAGAGTATCCGCGGCCTTACTGTCGAGGCGGTCGATTTTCAGCCCGATGACAGGATTGCACGCCTGATTATCCGTACGAATGAGGCCAACCCGATTATCAACATTAAGGAAGATGACGGCAAAGTAACGCTGGATCTTAAAAATGCGACTCTAGCTTCAGGTCAGGAGCGTTCTCAGGATCTGAGTGCATTCTCAGGGCCTGTCAAACAGGTGGATAGCTATGGGGTGAGCAAGGATGTTCGCATAGTAGCGCGCTTGCGCCAAAAGGCGGTGGTCTCCTCCTACCAGAGTGGCAATGTACTTACATTGACTATGATGCCGCAGGATATGATTGCTGTTTCAGAAGCGGACGAGGCAGTGGCGAGGAATGAAAAACTTTATACCGGCCAGAAGGTGACCTTCAACTACAAGGATATTGATATTCGCAATGCCCTTCAGTTAATCGCGGAGATGAGTGATTTTAATATTATCATGTCTGACGATGTTGAGGGTGTGCTGACTATGCGTCTAGTGGATGTTCCATGGGATCAGGCGCTGGATCTTATTCTGCAGTCGCGAGGGCTTGGTAAAGAGCAGAGCGGTAACGTGGTTCGTATTGCGCCGCTTGGTGTGCTCAAGAGTGACGCTGATGCCCGAAAGGATGCAAAAGCGAGTGCCGAAGAGGTCGCACCCTTGGAGACCGAGTTTATAACGCTCGGTTACGCTTCGGTAAATGATGTCCAAACCATATTGCAGGGTGGCTCTGTCCAGACCCAGACATCGACCGGAGACTCTACCGGAAATCAGAGTACCACAGAGTCAGGGGGGAGTGGTGAGTTGAAACTACTCTCCAGCCGAGGCTCCATCCTGCTGGATGAGCGTAGTAATACGATGATCATTACCGACACGCGTGAGCGGTTAAATAATATCAAACGGCTGGTGGCAGTGATTGATAAGCCTACCAAGCAGGTGCTGATCGAAGCACGGATCGTAGAGGCTACGGACACCTTTTCACGTGATTTGGGCATCAGATGGGGTGGTCAATATAACTCTGCCGGCAACAGGTTTACTCACGGGGTTGGCGTTGGGACACCGGCTGTTACGGGTAATGTTGTAGATTTAGGGGCGGCTCTGACTGCTGGCGGAGGTGCTATTGGCTATTCGCTGGGAACACTGAGCGGAGCATTAAACCTGAATCTTGAGCTTTCAGCGGCCGAACAGGTGGGTGATGTTAAGGTGGTCTCAAGTCCGCGCGTTTTCACCAGCAATCTGCAGGAGGCGTTGATTGAACAGGACACACAGATTCCATTTCTTGTTACTACAGTTAGTGCTGGGGGTACAACGACTGCCTCTGAAATGAAAAGTTCCCTGCTGTCGCTGAAAGTGACGCCACAGATCACAGCAGATAAGCGGATTATTATGACACTTGAGGTGAACAAGGATACGCCGATTGCAGATGCGGCTGGAGGCCCTCCGTCGATCGACAAGAAAAAAGTACTGACTAAACTGCTGGTGAAAAACGGTGAGACGGTTGTATTAGGTGGTATCTATACTCAAACTGAATCCGACACTGTTTCAGGTGTGCCTTTCCTGAAGGATATTCCAGTTCTAGGCCACCTGTTTAAGCGCAAGCAGAAAACTAATAACCGCAATGAGCTGCTGATATTTATTACGCCGACGATCATTGGCGATGAGGTCTCCATTCAGTAATCGACAGCGGTTTGAAATAAGAACAGGCGGCCTTATAAGGTCGCCTGTTTTGTTTACAGGACAGATTCTGAGATGGAATCGGCTACAGTAATGCCACTATCAGTTAAAAACAGTACTGTGTCGGAAACAGTTAGCATCTTTTCTTTGTGCCATGGGTTTAACTGTTTAGAGAAGTGCTCCCAGGCATCGAAACCAAAGCGGTTAAGGAAAGCCTTCCTGTCTATGCCATCTGCCCGGCGAAGTGCAAGCCAGACAGCCTCTCCGGCTGCCTGTTGGATGCCCAATGACTCCTGACTGTTGATTGCGCTAGAACACTCAGTCACCGATTTAATGTAAGACTCCGGTCTGCGGATATTGCTGTAGCGTGTGATGCCAGCAAAATTTTCTGAACTCCAGTCATCCCATTTGCCTGCAGCCCCTGCACCAATGCCGATATAATCGTGATACTTCCAGTAGCTGTCATTGTGAAGGCATTTGAATCCGGGTTTTGCAAAATTAGATATTTCATATGCCTCGTATCCAGCGGATCGTAGCTGTTTTCGTGTTTCTGTGAACATGGAAATAGCCAGATCATCATCCGGTATATTGATAGGATTTACGGCATGTGTTGTAGCTAGTTTTGTATGTGGTTCGATCGTGAGCTGGTAGCAGGAGAGGTGCTCAGTACCAAGGGCGACTGCCGTTTGAAGAGTGCTCAGCCATTGATCCAGTGATTGATTCGGCAGGCCGTAGATCAGGTCCAGGTTGATATTGTTGAAGCCTGCATTCCTGGCGACTTCGAATGCTGTGATAGCCTGTTTGCTGTCATGGATGCGTTCCAGCCAGCTCAGTTCCCGGTCATTCAGGCTCTGAACTCCCATGGATAAGCGATTAACTCCAGCCTGGCGATAGGCGGAAAAGTGATTTGCATCCACGGTGCCTGGATTAGCCTCGATGCTGATCTCAATATTCTCATCAAACCCGAGCAGTTTTTCTGCGGCCTGAAGAACACTTTCGATTAGCTCTGGCGGGGCTAGCGAAGGGGTGCCGCCACCAATAAAAACGGATGATAATTTCCTGCCAGAAAATATCGGGTTACCTGCCCAATACTTTAATTCAGAGGTAAGGGCGAGTTGATAGCTGCTCCAGTCGGGATTTGAACGTTCATGGGAGTTGAAGTCGCAGTAGTGGCATTTGTGGATACAAAAAGGAATATGCACATAGAGCAGCAGCGGCGAACGAACGGGTTCGGTCATGAGGTAGCTAAACAGGCCGGGTTACTGCAGGACGACTTCGTAATGGTCCGGCTCAAACTGCTCGTTACTCTCCAGTGTGATCTCTTTACCGAGGAACTTTTCAAGCTGTTCAACACCCTTGTTTTCCTCACCCAGCATCAGATCGATAATCTTCGGGTGTGCGATCACCATCAGTTTTTCACAAGGGTAAGCGCGACCCTCAGCAACAACCTCACGAAAGAGCTGGTAGCAGATCGTGGTAGGGCTTTTGACGCTTCCGACACCATGACAGCCATAGCACTCATTCAACAGGATACGGCCGAGCGACTCCCTTGTGCGTTTTCGGGTCATCTCGACAAGCCCCAGTTCTGAAAGTTGGACAACGTGAGTTTTAGCCACATCGCGTTTGAGTGCTTCATTCAACACTTCCATCAAACGCTGCTTGTTCTCCTCTTCTTCCATGTCGATAAAATCAACGACAATGATGCCGCCCAAGTTACGCAGCCTTAGCTGATGGACGATCTCATGCACTGCCTCAAGGTTGGTCTTAAAACCGGTCTCCTCCATATTGCGGGAGCCGACAAACGAGCCTGAGTTTACGTCAATGGCGATCAGCGCTTCAGTCTGGTCTATAACGATATGACCGCCAGATTTAAGAGGTACTCGACGCTTCAGAGCGCGTTCAATCGCCTCCTCTACCCCGTACACATCGAAGATCGGACGTTGACCAGGGTAGTAATAGAGCTTCTTGGCAACCTCGGGCATAAAGCGGCGGGCAAACTTTTTCATGCTCTCATACGCTTCTTTGGAATCGATGTGGATCTTCTCGACATCGCTGTCGACATAATCACGCATTACCCGCAGGTAGAGGTTCAGCTCTTTATGGATTATTGAACCGAGGCTTGAGCCTTTTGAGCGCTTCTCAATGTCGGCCCAGAGGCGCAGCAGGAACTCAAGGTCCTGACGCATCTCCGTTTCATCCCGTCCCTCCGCGACTGTGCGGATAATCAGGCCTCCCTTTTCAGGGTGAAGTGTTTTGCCGATTGCAAGCAGGCGGTCACGCTCTGCGGGATCTTCAAGTCGGCGTGCGATGCCGATATGGTCGAGATGTGGCAGGTAGACAAGGTAGCGACCTGCAAGGCCGATCTGGGTCGTCAGGCGTGGGCCTTTGGATGCAATCGGTTCACGGGAAACCTGCACCATCAACTCTTGTCCATCTTTGATCAGGCTGTCTATTGGCGGGGCATTGCGGCGTGAATAGTTCGATTCCGGTGTTTCACTACCACCGTCTGAATCATCGCCACTCTCTATCTCATCTGGAATAGCGTCGACATCCTGTTTGGCGGTAGCTATATCACCAGCATAGAGGAAGCCCGCTTTCTCCATGCCGATATCGACAAATGCAGCCTGAATGCCAGGCAGAACCCGCTGTACGCGGCCTTTGTAGATGTTTCCTTTCAGGCCACGATCGCTTTCACGCTCTATATAGACCTCTTCAGCAAGATTGTTCTCGATTCTGGCGATCCGTGTTTCAAACGGAGCCACGTTGACCAGTAGTTCAACACTCATTGTTTTTCCTTCATTTGAGCAATCATATGCAGGGTTGTGGCAACCGGCAAACCGATCACATTATCCAGTGGTCCTTCAATGGCTTCAATAAAGGAGGCTGCACCTCCCTGAATGGCGTAACTGCCGGCTTTATCCAGTATTTCGTTATGAAGCAGGTAGGTGTCAATCTCCTCGGAACTGATTTCGCGAAACTTCACACGAGTCTGAATACACTCAGTGAGCATCTGTTCTCCCAAGCGTACACATACCGCTGTTAACACCTGATGCTCATGGCCCGAGAGCTGCAATAACATCTCTTTTGCGTGTGCCAGATCGCGTGGCTGCCCAAGTGCTTCACCGTGGATGGCAACCAGTGTGTCAGCGGCAATTACGGGAACATCAGCTGCTGCCTGGCAGGCCAGAGCCTTTTCCCGGCATAACCGTTGAACAGTATCGGATACAGTTTCTTCCGGCCTAGGTGTTTCATCAATATGCGAAGGACGCACTTCAACAGCAAGACCGGCCGCTTGCAGTAGAAAGAGGCGACGGGGAGAGCGGGAGGCGAGAATGATTTCCATTTGCGCATCATAGCTTGCCTGAGGCTTGACGGCACGAACATCGCGCTTACGATGCACAGCCCGTGAGTAATGCAATGATTTCCCCACTGGAGCGTGCTACGGAGCTATGCAGGAAGGATATGGAACGGGTGGATGCCTGTATCCATGAGAATCTGCAGTCCGATATCATGATGATTCCAGCTATCGGCCACTATATTGTGAATAGTGGCGGTAAACGTCTGCGCCCGCTTCTCTCTCTTCTGATTGCCCGCCTGTTTGATTACAAAGGCGGTCGCCATATCCCGCTATCTGTTGTTGTAGAGTTTATTCATACAGCATCACTGTTGCATGATGACGTCGTTGATTCATCCGATCAGCGCCGCGGCTCTCCCTCCGCAAATGGGGTATGGGGGAATCAGGCCAGTGTTCTTGTGGGGGACTACCTTTTCTCAAGAGCCTTTCAGATGATGGTGGCTGATGGCGATATGGCGATGTTAAAGCTGATGAGTGATGTTACCAATGCACTGGCAGAGGGAGAGGTTTTACAACTTTCTCGCACCTTCCATCTGGAGATGGTTGAAGCTGAGTGCCTTGAGGTAATTGAGCGTAAGACCGCTGTATTGTTCAAGGCTGCCAGCGAAGTGGGGGCACATGTGTCCGGTCAGCCTGCGGATGTTGTTGCCAATCTTGCTGACTACGGGATGTGTCTCGGTGTTGCTTTCCAGCTGATGGATGATGCACTCGATTATCTGGCGGAAGCGGAAGAGGCGGGGAAACCGGTAGGTCATGATCTGGAAGAAGGTAAGATTACCCTGCCGCTGATTCATGCGATGCAGCGCGATGCCGAACTGACAAAACGGGTCGAAGAGATTTCTGAACGCGGCTGTTATCAAAGTGGGGATCGCGAGTGGGTGCGTGAACGCGTGTTGGCACAGAATGGTGCCGATTATGCGATGCAACGCGCCAGAGATTATGCAGACCGGGCCAAAAGGCGACTTCCTGAGAATACAAATGAGGAAATCAGGGCATTGTTGGCCGAGTTGGCTGATTTCTCAGCCCATAGGCCGTTTTAAGAAAAAATCGGCAAGGCTCTTCTCAACCTGTCTCAACACCCTTGATGTGCAAATTTCAGCACTTTAAAATGCACCCTCTTCAAATAGGCGGGGTGTGGCGCAGCCTGGTAGCGCGTGCCGTTCGGGACGGTAAGGCCGGAGGTTCGAACCCTCTCACCCCGACCATTTCTCTTATATTATCAATAGTTATAAATCTCAAAGCACCTTTGGATGGCATCCATGCAAACTATTTTGCGACTCAGATCACAGATTCAAAGCGCGCTTTCTTTAAGTCTTGCGGCAATCTAGGAGCAATGTTGGAGGTCCATGATGAGTGCAGTGAGAAAGACGCAGGCAAAGAAGAACGAGGTGAAGGTTCTCTCTATCCCGAAAACCTCTGCCCGCCGGAAACGGGCTGACAGGGATAGTGCTGTCGATCTGGTTGTCTCTTCAGGTGATCTGGCTGTAGTGCCTCAACTGGTTGCTTCACGTCCCGCCAGTCGAGTCGATGCTAAACCTCTGGATCTTGATGAGATCATCGAAGAGGTGGCGCGGGCGATCGCGACCACTCAGGATCATTACAAGTGTATTATGTTTACAGACTTGGAGAGCTCGACTGAGTACAAGCGTTCTATGGGCCACACCAAGGGATACATGCGCAACCGCCTGTTCTGCGATATCTGCGAGCGTGCGGTAGAGCGTTATGACGGCCATGTTGTGAAAAGACTGGGTGATGGCGTTATGGTGGTGTTCGAGCGTGCAATTGATGCGGTGATGGCATCCCTGATGATTAAGAACAGTATTTCCGATGGGCGCAAAAAGCTGAAGAAGATTGTAGGTCCGATGAATTACCGGATTGGCATTACTTGCGGATATGTGAAAGAGATTCCGGGTGAAGCGAAGGATTATATCGGCCATGCCATGGATAAGGGCGCGCGTATCCAGAGCAGTGCGCTGCGCAATCAGATTCTGATCGATGAGATCGTTTACGGCCTGATTCATACCAAGATTCGCGACTACTCAGGGGATATCCTGATCGGTTCGCCGAAGAATATGACACTCAAAGGCGTTGGCGTAAGCACACTCTATGAGGTTTCACCGAAGAAGATGGGTCTTGAATCCAGTATCGGCACCCGAATGAAGAACATGTTGCGTTAAACAGCGTTTCTACCTTTGAGAATAGCCTCTGCAGCTTAATAACCTGTGGGGGCTTTTTTCTGCTTTGATGACCGGAGTCACATTCCCAGTTCGTATGAATAGTAAGGTATTGGGGCAAGCTCTGAAAAAGGATAAGTAAGGAGGCCATCATGAGATTCATTGTTCTATTCATATCATCGTTGCTGCTGCTATCTGGAGCAGCAGTAGCCCAGGATTATGCGGGGACGCGCGGGGCATCCAAAGCCGTTGAAGCCACTTTTTCAGGAAGCAGGAACGTTGTCAAAGTCACCATGAGAGACAATAGTAGATCAAGCTATAAGCAATCAGGTGCATACAACTCGCGCCAACATAAATTCGACGATGACGCATACCTGCGTCGTATCTCTTACAAACCCTAATCTGAATCAGCTAAAATAAGTTCCAGCAGCGCTTCCGGGGTGACGACTTTGTAGCCTCCTTCAGAGAGACCGCATGCATCCAGTGACAGTGCGCCTATATGGGTTCGGGTAAGCCCGGTCACGTGATTACCAACGGCTGCAAACATGCGGCGTACCTGATGGTAGCGCCCCTCATGAAGTACCAGTACAGCCTCTTTTTCACCCATTACGGTAAGTTTTGCCGGCAGGCATGGTCTTTCATCCCCCTCCAGCAGTAGTTTGCCTTCTGCAAAGATTTCAACCTCATTGCCTGCAAGCGGTCGATCCAGTGTAACGGCATAGGTTTTGGAGATATGTTTTTTCGGGCTGGTCAGCTGGTGATTCAACTGCCCATCATCGGTGACGATCAACAACCCGGAGGTCTCTTTGTCCAGTCTTCCAACACCTGAGAGTGGCGGTTTTCGGTCTATCCATCGCTCTGGAAAATCGGCATAGATCAGGCGTCCGGCCTCCTTGCGAGAGCAGACCGTTCCTAGCGGTTTATGGTAGATCACGGTCAGTCCATGTGGATGATCCAGCGGTTTTCCATCAAGAAGGACCAGATCAGCAACCACCTTCTGGGCAGGGGAGATGGCAGGTTTTCCATCTACCGTAATCCACCCCTCCTTAATCCAGTAGCGCACATCATTTCTGGCACCATAGCCGAGATTGGAGAGTAGTTTATCCAGCCTTTCAGTTTTCTGATTGTTCATCGAATTCCTCTTATCACCTTGAAGCCTTCAGCTTCAATCAGCGTTTGGGATGTTTTCAGGCCTGCTTGCAGTACAGACTCGTACGGCAGCTTACGGTTGGCTACCAGGTAAAGCAGGCCGCCCGATTTCAGGGCGCGACAGGCGTTGATAATGATCTGCTGGCCAAGATCAATATCGCGATCCTGACCGGTATGAAAGGGCGGATTACAGACTATCCACGCCATGTTTTCGGGTAACGGTTCGCTGGCAGCATCCAGCCAGTGGTATTCTGTTTTATCTGACCAGGCTGTGCAGTTTGTTTCGGCGCAATTAAGTGCCAGATGATCGGCTTCAATCAGGTGCAGCCGATCAATCTGTTTGGATGAGCGCAGGATCTTGTCGCTCAGCAGTCCGTAGCCACAGCATAGGTCCATGCCGGTGCCGGAAAGCTCGGGAAGTTGCTCCAGCAGTAGCTGGGACCCCCGGTCCGGCCGATCCCAGCTGAACAGGCCCGGTTGTGAAATCAGCCCGTGTGACTCGGCGCGCTGAGGATTTCCAGCATTCAGCCACTGTGTGGCCAGTTGAGTGTCTAATGCAGCTATTTTTCGGGCAGAAAAAATACGACACTTGGATTTGGAGGATGAGCTTATGTTTCCTGCCAGTTTTTTCAGGGCATCCTCATAACTTTTTGCACCATGGTTATTGGCGCAGGCAACCAGCAGTTGTCCTTGCTCTGTGAGTCTTTCCATAGCTGTCGCCATCCATGCAAGTGTCTGCTGTTTATTTTTGGCAGGTAACAGCAGGATCAAATCATATGGATTGTCAGCAGAAGGCAATTCGGGGGAAACAGGCATGCCCATACCTTTAAGGGCATCATATCCCGGCTTAAAGCACTGCCAGAGATCAAGTTGATCGGCCTGTTCATTCAACTCGGTTAATAGCCCATGGGCATGCGCGTTGATGATCAGGGTGCGTGTTGCAGGAGCCCCGAGCGCGGCACGATATAAAAGTTCAATGGCTGACATGGTTTGAGACTGTATGAAGTGAGTCAGCTGCTGTCCAATGGTTGAATAGATATAAACAAAAAAGGAGCTGCGATTTCTCGCAACTCCTTTTCATGTGGTGGGCAGGGAGGGAATCGAACCCCCGACACGTGGATTTTCAGTCCACTGCTCTACCGACTGAGCTACCTGCCCAAGTGCCCCTTTCGGAACGGGGCGGATTATGGTTCAAAAGTGATCAGATGCAAGTCCAAATTATCATCCTGTTGAGCAAAGCAGTGTGCGATCAAGTTTGTGCTTCAGCTTCAGTAAATGAAAACGAAATAACTGAAGGAGATAATCCAGATCAATATAATAGTCCCTGACCTATTGTTTCGTTACAGTAAAAATTGACCTTCGAAAGTCTGTGATACAGGACCTTCCAGTTTGATGTTTTTCGGACAGCCTGAAACAGTGACCGTACCGCCGGGCATCTCAATGGTCAGCGGGTGAACCTCACCTTCAGTAGACCAAATCGCAGCGGCTGTGGCGCAGGCGCCGCTTCCGCATGCAAGTGTATGGCCGGCACCGCGCTCAATAATGTCGATATAGACATGGCTGGCAATCTGGCCGGTAACAATTTCCACATTTCGGTCAGTAGGAAAAGCTTCAATGGCTTCAAAGAAAACGCGATGCTCATTACCGATATTGATATCGACATGTGACTCCGTGGAATCGGTGACGGTAGCAGCTCCCATGTCTACGCAGATACCATTAATGGTGGTCTCTGCATAAGCAATGCGGTCGGCTAAAGCAATGGAGACATACTCTTTTCCAAGTTGTTTCATAAGCAGGTGACCCACGCAACGCAGGCCATTGCCACAGTTGGCAGCTTCACTTCCATCACTGTTGAAAATGCGCATGGCGGCATCAGCAGTCTCAGACTTTTCAAGTACCAGAAGCTGATCACAGCCAATGCCGTAGCGGCGCTCGGTGATGCGGCGTACAAACTCTGTGGTCAGAACAGGGAGTTCAGTGGTCAGGCCGTTTAGCACGATGAAGTCGTTGCCCTGTGCCTGCATCTTGGTGAAGGAAAGGCTGCTCACTTGCGGTGCTCGACTTCAACCGTGGTGTAGACACCGCCGCGTACGTTGAATATGGCCTGAACCTTAATGTAGCGCGGGTCGAGCAGTTCAATCAGGTCATTGGCGATCATGTTGGTTACCTTCTCGTGGAAGTGACCCTCATCGCGGAAACTCCAGTAGTAGAACTTCAACGATTTCAACTCCACGCAGGAATGATCTGGAATGTAATCGAGCTTGATCTCAGCGAAGTCGGGCTGGCCGGTTTTCGGGCAGAGGCAGGTGAACTCAGGTGAATCGATGCGGACATGGTAGTCACGCTCCGGATTCGGGTTCTCAAATGTTTCCAGATACCGGGTTGGCTTGTTGATTACGGTGCCAAGTTTCTCAGTCATGCTTAAACCTCAAAATTTTCAATAATATCGGTATAAATCGCAGTCAGTGTTGCCAACTCACCCACAGCAACACATTCATTCAACTGATGAATAGTGCTGTTGGTCGTGCCAAGCTCTACTACAGGTACGCCTGCGGCAGCAAGGAAACGTCCATCAGAGGTGCCTCCACCAGTGTCACGCACAGTTTCGATGCCGGTTACGCTTTTAATACTGTTACAGACCAGATCCAGAAAGGGACCATCGGCTGTCGAAAAGGCAGTGGCCGAGTGGTCGAAATCCAGTGTTACATCGCACCCTGTGCAGGCGGCTTCTAATGCGCTTTTGATACCGTCAAAATTGTTGCCCGGATTATAACGGATATCGATCAGTGCTTCGCAGTGTCCGGGGATCACGTTGGTAGCGCCGGTGCCACCATTTACATTGGTGATCTGGCAGCTGGTCGCTGGAAATCCCTCAGCCGGTTCACCCCAACTAATCTCCGCAATCCTGGCCAATGCGGGAGCAGCATGATGAATCGCATTGTCGGCATCCTGTGGGTAGGCCGAATGCCCCTGCTTGCCGTGGAATGTGGCTTTGACCTGTACTACACCGCGACGACCACGACGGATCGTGTCACCTACATGTTTGAAGCTGGATGGCTCACCGACGATCGCTGCATCGGGCAGTGTGCTGTTTGCCTGCATATGCTCGATAATGCGGATGGTGCCATCGATCGAGTCACCCTCCTCATCGGAGGTGATCAACAGCTGAATGGTTGGCAGCGGGGTGTATTCACTACAGAGCTTGCCGACTGCTGCAATCCAGCAGGCGATACCGCCCTTCATATCCTGTGCGCCGCGACCGTGCAGAATGCCATCCAGAATCTCACCGGAGAATGGTGCATGTGCCCATTTCTCAACGGGGCCAGTTGGTACGACATCGGTATGCCCTGCAAATGCCAGCGTGCCATCCAGCTCTCCCTGACGGGAGTAGATGCTGTTGGTGACGCCTCCGGCATCCACAGAAGTGCGGACGAAACCGAGCGGAGCTAGCAGCGTTTTAATGTAGTTCTGGCAACCGCCATCATCCGGCGTAATAGATTCACGTTGAATCAGTTTTACAGCAATATTTGTGGCAATTTCAGACATTTGGCAACCCTAATCAAAAGGCACTGTTGGTGGTACTGCGAATTATCTGAGTAGCCAGGGTAATATTACTGCTTAGAGCTTATCGACTCTCTGGAAGCTTTCGCAGCGGCGAGTGAGATTTTTAAACAGCGGGTTTTTTGCTGCAAGTGCTTCGATGCGGGTTATTGTTGCGCTGCTGACATCGCTATAGGTTTCCATGAAGGTGGTTTGTTCATTTTCCTTGCGCACAAGCAGACTGCCTCGTACGCCAGCATGTTCTTCAGCCTCGTCAATCCACTCCATTAATTTGGATTCCAGTTTTTCATCAGCGTGGTACCAGATAAATGCATCAGGCATGGCAGGCCTCCAAAACTGTTACGGCGATGCCGTTTTCCAGTGAAAGGGATGCGTTTGCTTCTGCAACTTCTATTGGCAGAAGGGCGATGCCGAAGCAGCTACCCTCATGATCGATTGCTGCGGATTTTAGTTCGCCAATCTTTGCTGTGGATTGGACCGGGCAGGGGAGTGAATCTGGTCGACCGTCAATGGATACGCGGTAGAGCTTCTTCTTGATGCCACCGCGCCAGTTCATGCGGGCAGTGACCTCCTGCCCGACATAACACCCCTTATCAAAGGAGACGCCATTGAATTCAATCAGGTTGGCATTCAGGGGGTGCATGCTTTCATCCCATTCGGTACCGAAATCAGGAAAGCCACGGATAATGCGCATCGCTTCAAACTCATCTTCGCTTACCGGCTCGTAACTGCCGAGAGCGGTATCGATTTTCTCCCCGCTGCTGATGATCCAGAAACCACGCGGGCTCTCAGGCATCACCAGTGCAAAGGTATCTTCGGAACTCTTGCGGCTGTATGCGAGCCATGCGTTTCCCGGTTCCGGCAGATCGAAATCATTTATAAT
>Ga0316187_10001303_pt1 | contig 21343 bp, 19 predicted proteins | sample CroRivburrow1_MG_FD_204927 | JGI IMG/M metagenome (GOLD analysis project Ga0316187, IMG submission 204927) | Coastal sediment microbial communities from Maine, United States - Cross River worm burrow 1 | ecosystem: Environmental > Aquatic > Marine > Coastal > Sediment | place: USA: Maine...
GGCTTTGACTGGACCCTACGCGGCCAGCCGTTGCTCTCGCTGCCCTATGCTCCGCCGGACAGTGGTCAGACCGGTGCCCGGCAGTTGTTACCGTTGATCGACGCGGCATTCGCCTGGGTTGATCGCGGCACCGGGCGCCAGCGTGCTTAATTTCGCCTGGCCTTGGATGGGACTGTTACTGATCGTGCCGCTCAGCATGTGGCTTTTGAATCACAATCGCGCCTACACATCCACCGATACCCGCGAACGCAAGATCACCCTGCTGCACCCGGAACTGCGCAACCTGCGGGCGGCATTCCATACCCAGCGGCCGGCGACTACCATCGGAACGCATCTCTACTACCTGCTACTGGCCCTGCTGTGGCTCGGCCTGATCGCAGCGCTGATGCGGCCGCAGTGGCTGGAGTCGCACACAGAGGAGCGCAGTGAAGGGTATGACCTGATGCTGGCGGTCGACACGTCGCACTCCATGGAAGCACTGGACTTCAGCGTAGCCGGTAGCCAGGTCAGCCGCATGCAGGTGGTCAAGGGTGTAATGGGCCGCTTTATCGAGGGCCGCGAGGATGACCGTGTCGGCCTGATTATTTTCGGCAGCCGCGCCTTCGTGCTGTCACCGCTGACCCTGGACCGGCAGGCCGTGCGCCACCTGCTCGACAACCTGGTGCCGCGCATTGCCGGCGACGGCACCGCCATGGGCGACGCGCTCGGGCTCGGGGTAAAGAAACTGCGCGAACGCCCGCCAGGTTCACGGGTGCTGGTGCTGATAGCCGACGGTGAAAATACTGCCGGCACCATTCCGCCACTGATGGCGGCGCAACTGGCTGCCCGTGAGGGTGTTCGTATCTATGCCATCGGCGTGGGCAGCGATCAGAAAGAAGTCCCGATCATGGAAAACGGTCGCCTCATCACCCGCGACGATCTCGGATTCGATGAAGCAGTGATGCAGCAAATTGCCGAAACTACCGGTGGTGCATACTTCCGCGGTACCGATACCAGCGCCCTGGAAAGCATTTACCGGCGCATCGACGAACTGGAAAAAAGCAAGGCGGAATCGCGCACCGTGATGATTCCGCGCCCGCTGTACCGCTGGCCGCTGGGACTGGCGCTGGCAGCGCTGCTGGCGCTGGGACTGTTTCCGGGTGCGCGTGCCCGGCGCATCAACCGAGGCAGCAGTTATGCCTGAGGCCAGCCTGCATTTTGCCCAGCCGCTATGGTTGTGGGGCCTCCTGGCGATACCGCTGGTGATCGCCTGGCTAATGCTATCGTCGCCCTTCCGCCAACGCGGTCAGGAGGCCAAATACGCCGACGCCCATTTGCTGGCCTACCTTAGCGGCGTTGCCACCACGCGTGTCGCCAGCAGCCGCGGGCCACTGCTTGGCTGGGCACTGGTCTGGGGCCTGCTGTCGCTGGCGATGGCCGGACCACGTTGGGATTTCCAGCAGATGAATCCCTTTGAGCCCGGTGCCGACCTGGTGATACTGCTGGATATCTCGCGCTCCATGGACGTCACGGATGTAAATCCCTCGCGCCTTGAGCGGGCGCGCCAGGAAATTCAGGATCTGGTCAATGCCAACCCCGGGGTCGGCATTGGCCTGATTGCCTTTGCCAGTGTCGCCCACGTGATCACCCCCGTTACTGAAGACAGGGAAAGCCTGTTGCGCCAGCTACCCACCCTGTCCACCAGTCTGGTGCAACTGCAAGGCAGCCGCCTCACCGATGCAATCGATCAGGCCAGCCGGCTGCTGGCGGGTCAGGGCGACGATGTTGCGCACAATATTCTGCTGATCAGCGACGGCGACTTCGCGGACCAGGAACTCGATGAAAAAATACGTTCACTGCACGCAGCGGGCACCCGTTTCCATATCCTCGCCATCGGCACGCCCCAGGGCGGTCCGGTACCCGGGCTGATAGCCACCAGTGGCGAACCGGTGTTGTCCTGGCTGGACGAAGACAGTTTGCGCCGGCTGGCCGACAGTGGAGGCGGTGTATTCCGCATGTCCAACTACCGGGACAACGACACCCACGCGATTCTCGACGCCATTCTTGCGCACGCCCGCGCCAGGCAGAATACCCAGGTACAGACGCTGGTATGGAACGAGTACTTTTACTGGTTGCTGCTTCCGGCCATGCTCGCCCTGCTGTACCTGTACCGTCCCGGCGCCGGTGTTGCACGTGCAGCTCAACGGGGAGGCACACCGTGATGCAGCGGCGGACCATCGCGTTTTTGTTCGCCTTGTTGGGTGCACCACTGTGCCAGGCGGGCCTGTTCAACAACCAGGAACAGCAGGCCGGGAAAATGTTTCAGCAGGGAGATTATGAAGCCGCCGCAGAAAAGTTCAGCGATAGCTACCGGCGCGGCGTCGCCCAGTATCGTGCTGGCCAGTACGGACAGGCGGCGGAATCGTTCAACCGGGTCCAGCGCGAAAACGTCAAGACCGATGCGCTTTACAACCTCGGCAACAGCCGTTTCCAGGAAGGCAAGCTGGAAGCCGCAGCCGAAGCCTATCGCCAGGTGTTGCTGCGCAAACCCGACTATGAGGACGCTCGCCACAATCTCGGTTTGACCAGCGCCATGCTGGCGGAAACTAACGAGGAGGCGGAGGAAAAGCAGCAGCAGGATAAGCGCGATCAAAAAGACAAACAGGAGCAGAAGAAGGAACAGCAGGAGCAGCAGGAGCAGCAGGAGCAGCAGGAGCAGCAGGAGCAGCAGGAGCAGCAGGAGCAGCAGGAGCAGCAGGAGCAGCAGGAGCAGCAGGAGCAGCAGGAGCAGCAGGAACAGTCATCCGGCGATAAACAACAGGAACAACAACAATCCGGGGATGACCAGTCGGAACAGCAACAGTCGTCCGGTGATCAACAACAGGAACAACAACAATCCGGGGACGAACAGTCGGAACAGCAACAGTCGTCCGGTGATCAACAACAGGAACAACAACAATCCGGGGACGAACAGTCGGAACAGCAACAGTCATCCGGCGATCAACAACAGGAACAACAACAGCAATCCGGGGACGAACAGTCGGAACAGCAACAGTCATCCGGCGATAAACAACAGGAACAACAACAGCAATCCGGGGACGAACAGTCGGAACAGCAACAGTCGTCCGGTGATCAACAGCAGGAACAACAACAGCAGGGACAGCAGCAGGACGAGCAATCTGCTCAACAGAGTACCGGCGACAGCAACCAGCAGTCTTCATCAGGCGAGCAATCGGACGAACAGCAACAGGAAAGTGAAGACGGCCAGTCGGAGACCCAGGATGCCGGAGATTGGGACCGCTTCACTCAGGATTCCGACGGCGGCGAACAACCCGAAGAAGCTTCCGAAGACGGTCAGTCCGGCAAGCAACAGTCCGACAGCGGTAGTGACAAAATGACTCGGGAGCAACGCAGCACCTTCGGTGATGACTGGTCAATGGAGGACAGCCGCAAGGGCAAACAGGCAGACGACACAGATACGAGTGCCGCGGACTCAGGCGGTGAAGACCGTGAGGCCGACGGCAGCGGCACGCAGCAACAGGCACAGGGTGGCGGTGAGCAGGCTGGCGATGCGCTCGGTGGCAATAACCGGGAACTGCGCGGGCAACAGGCCGGCGAAGCCAATGACCCGAGCGATTTCGATCCCGCCCGGGCCAATATGAACACAGGAGCAATTGAGCAGTTTGACCAGCTCGGCCGGCCTGCCGGCCCCGAAGGCGAGGATGAGGCGTTGCCGGGTGAAATCCCGGGTGCCGGTGGCCGTTCCACGGTGATAGTGATGGAACAGCTGCTCGACCAGGTGGAGGGTAACCCCGCCTCCCTGATAAGAAACCAGTTTATGCTGGAAGAACAGCGTATGAATCAAAACGGCGGACGCTCGTATGAACCGCGTCCCTGGTGAAGGCTGACCGATGATAACGCATGGCATGACAAAAACGTTTGCAGGTCTGGTCCTGTTCATTTTGCTGGCGGTATTCAGCGGCCGGGCACCGGCCTATTACCCACCCTACGGATACCAGCCGCCGGGCATGTATCCACAGCAGTACCCTGACAACCGCAATACCGGTCAACCCCAACCGTACCGGTATCCGTACCAGCAGCAGACACAGCAAGCTCAGCATTATGACCCGCCGCGCGTCGAGGTCTCGCTCAGCGACACGACACCCTATGAGCAACAGAGCCTGGTGTACCGGATACGCATCATCAGCAACGGTAACCTGAAAACCGCAGTACCGGTTATGCCCCAAAGCAACTCGGTGGTGCTGCGCACGCTCGGCGAACCGGTGACCGAAAGCGACAAACAGGACGATGCGCATGAGCTCGTTACCGAATACCGTTACCTGTTAATGCCCTTGTCCAGTGGCGTTATAGAGATACCACCCGCCCGGGTTACCGGCCGGTTTACCGCCACTGGCGGGGGTGACGGTCCAGACTTTGACGTGTCCGGCAAGGCGGTGATTATGCATGTGCGCACAGCGACTGACGCTGTACAACCCTGGCTGCCGCTGTACAACCTGCAAATCACAGCGCGGTTGACTGGAAGCGAAGCACCGGCGGCCGGCAACCCCATAGAGATGGAAGTGGAAACCCAGGCGGTGGGCACCACCGGTTCGCAGATACCGTCGGTTGCCGGTTATCTCAAGAGCACCGACTTTCGTGTTTACCCCGGCGAGAGTACCAGTGAAGGCAAAGTGTCTGACGATGGCAAGACACTGCAGGGACGTCGTGTGGAACGTTTTACCCTGGTGCCGCGCTACGGCGGCTGGCTGAATTTGCCCAGCGTCACCATCAACTGGTGGAACGTGCGCTACAACCGCCCCGAGGTGGCCGCACTGATTACCGACCAGATCAATGTCATGGGTCCAGCCAATCCCGACCGTGGCGGTCGCGGCACTGGCGCCTCGATAATTCCAGGTTTCTTCTGGCTACCGATGGGTATTGCGGTTGGCATCCTGCTGTTTAGCTGGCTGAACGCCTTCATGGGTGATGGCAGACTGCCCGGAACCGAACCGATCAAGAACCTTTTCAGGCCGGTACTCGGCGCGCTGTACACACCGCTGGTCGCATTCGCCAACCGCTTTTCGCCACGGCGCAGTTTTCACCGCCTGCGCACCTGGACGGGACGACAGCTACCGATATCCTGGAAGCTGTGGTTCTGCCTGCGCGCCGTCGCGCGTGAAGACGACCCGGCCGAATGGGCGCAGGCACTGCAAATCCTGGCGGCCAAGCACCTTGGTGTACGGCCTCAGGCGCACCTTCGGCAACTTGGCGAAGGTATCGTCAGATGTCATCCACGGGCCAATGCGGTGCAGGTCGATCACCTGCTGGCGGAACTCGACGAAGCTGTCTACGGCAGCAAGCCGGTACGCTCCTTTCCGCGCTGGAAACGCGAATTCAAAAACCAGATCAAGCCTGGATTGCTCCCCATACGTTTCCGTCAGCACGGCATCTCTTCGCGCGCATCTGCGGAACTGGCGGGCCTCAATCCGCGGTAACCACGCCACACCATATTCGGGGCAGATTTTTTCGTCTATGCTAAAGGTGTGTTTTGATCAATCTAACTGCCGAGGAGTCTATAGCCCCATGCCAGACCTGCAACCATCATCACAGACAGACCAGGAAACCACACACGGCATAAGCCGCCGAGAAATCTTACTGGGGATAGGCGCTGCGGCAACCGTTGCTTACGCGGGCACGGCATTTTCCGCCAAACCGGAACACGATCACAGCAAACATACTGCTCAACTGCCGGATCTGCTGAATGCAACCAATGACTGCCTGGATAAAGGTCAGCGCTGTATTGCACATTGTCTTGTATCATTTCAGGAAGGTGACGTTGAATTGGCAGACTGTGCCAGTAAAGTGCACGAAATGCAGGCTATATGCGGTGCTTTTTCCTATCTTTTGGCAGCAAATTCAGAGTATACGAAGGCGTACGCCAATGTTTGCGAGAAAGTCTGCATTGACTGCGAAAAGGAATGCATGAAACACAAGGAGCACATCGAGTGTAAGGCATGTGCCGAAGCCTGTGCAGAGGTTGTGGACCAGATCAAGCTCAAACTTACCTAATGACAAGCAAAGACCACGACACACAAAGCCCGGGGACGGGCCGCGCAGACAGCGACCGGCCGGTCGTCAGCGTTGCCATTATTTCCGATTATCTTGGCGGGCAAGCCAAGGCCTGGGATGATTTGCGCAAGACTCTGGCCGCACTCGCATGCCAGGACTTCAGCGAGTCGGTCGAGTATATGCTGATGGAGAACGAGGATGATCTGGCAAGCATGCCCGAGGATCTGCCATCATTACTGCCGGGTCTTCGCATAGTGCCTTCTACCGAGCATGGCTCCTATGGACTGAAAAATGCTGCTGCACATGCTGCGCGTGCGGACCTTCTAATGGTGATCGATGCTGATTGTATCCCGACGCACTCCTGGGTTCGCGCAGGTGTTGAAGCGATGCGTGCGCGGCCTGATGCCGCTGCGATAAGTGGCCGCACCCGCTATGCAGGCCGAACAGTACTCGAGCGAGCACTCGGTCTGCTCTCCCGCGCCTACGTCGACCGCGGTAACGCTGCGCCTGTTGGTCTTCTTTCCACCAACAATGTCGTATTCCGCCGCGCCGCATTGCTCGAGTTTCCCTTCCCCACCAACGCCGGACCGTTTGCCTACCGGCTGCAAAGCGAAAACATACTTCGCAGCGGTGCCGGCCTGTATTTCGATCCTGCAATCAATGTGGTTCACGATTTCGAAGGCTGGCCGATGGAACGCGACATGCGGCGCCAGGTCGGTTGGGCCTCAATCCGAATTCGACAACTTGACCGCGAACTTCCAGGTGCCAGGATCGTTAATTTTCTCGGTGCCGCAAGTCTTCCCTTATTCTACGCATACCGATTGACTGAAAGTGTGGGCCACACGCTGCGTCTATGGCGCCACTATGATTTGCGCTGGTATCAGGTGCCCCTTTCCATCGCTCTTGGTGCTGTTGTACACGGACTTGAATTACCCGGTATGTTGCGTGCGGTTAACGGCCGCGATACCGGTGTAACCGTCTACCGCTGAACTATCGCATAAGCGCCTGATCCGAAGCCCGGCATAGCCCGGTAACGCACTGAAAATCCGTGAATTAAAAAATAATAATATATATAAAACAGCATATTACATATTAATTCTAAAACCTCCCTTGATATTTTATTAGCAAACACTAATATAGTTATCATGGTAACAGTTAAAGGGGAACCGTCATGATTTTCGATACATTCACTTTCGGCGGCATCATAGTCGTACTGGTCTTTGCTGTCGTGGCCTTTGCACTCATAAATTGTTGTAAAGGGAGATAAACTGGCGGCGTCCCGGTTTATGACGAAGCGCACAGGAGCATAGCGACTGAGCTTTCGACACGCACGCCAGACCCGGGCCATTAATTAATGTGACAGGCAACCGGAGTAAAAAAACCGGTAACGTGCATTGTCTGCAATGCCGCCGTTACCGGTTTCGTTTGCAGGCGATCAAATATTAGAAATCGATCTGGCTTCGTAGCTGGAAAATGTTGACGTCTTCATCACCCGTAGTGGCGAATTTTTCCGGCGATGTGGGATCCGTGCTGGCGCGAACATAATTCGCCATAAAGCGAATATTCGGCGTCGCATACCAGTTCACACCCACAGTGATATTGTCTTCCTCGCCACCCTCGTACCCGCTGTCTTCCAGATCAATGTTGCTGTAACGCGCGGCTAATTCCCAGGCACCGATACCTCCCTTGCCCACAACGCTGTCAGGTTTCACCCGACCAAAGGTACCGTTGCTGGTCTTGTATGGACGGTGCTCACCGGTCAGGAAGTAGCTGCCAAAAACATACCAGCCACTGAAATCCGGGTCAGAACCCTGGCTCGATACATCGACACTGGCCTGCATATATTCGCCTTGCAGCGAGAACGGGCCAAAGACGGTTGCAGCTTCCGCGCCATACAGTGTCTGGTTGTCATAGCCGGAAATGGTCCCGGTATCCAGCAGTCGGGTGCTGGTTACGTGTGACTCGGGTCGTTCACGGAAACGGATTTCGTTATCCCCGTCAGAGCCCCGATAACTGGCGGCGGCCCCCAGGTGGACGACGCGCGCCTTGTCTGCCAGCGGCGCAAAATGAACTCGCCCGGTAGCACCCCAGCCCTGGCTCTTCGGCGAGCTGTCGTTCTTTACGCCATCAAAGAAGTAGCCGGCAGCTGCGCCCCACTTGTCGCCGTGGGTACTCACTGCAAGACCGGTGTTGCGTCCCGGAGAGAATGCATTCGGCAGACCACGTTCCATGAAGGTAATATATTTGGAACTGGTCAGCTCCTCGAGACTGAAAGGTTCCTTGAAATTACCGATTTTTATTTTGGCTGAATCAAAACCGCTGTACCCAAGGTAAAGATCTTTCAGCGATGTGCTGTTACCGGCAAAATCAATCTGTGCCTTGTAGAACCAGTCGTGATAAACAGTACCCTTGGCAAACAGGCGTGCACGACGGACTTCCGCACCATTGCCAAGCTGTGTTTCGTCCTTGTCATAAAAGGCAGCATCGACCATCGCGCGCCCGCCAAGCTGGAACTTGAAATCACCGTCACCGGAGGATACCTTGAGGCCGGATTTACCGGTACTGAGCTTGACCGTATCCTTCGTCGCCTCGGAAACTTCCTGACTTACACGTTCCCTGTCTGCACTGGCAGAATTCTTCAGTTCCTCATACTCGGATGAACTGATGGCACCTCTGTCACGCAGAACCTTGAGCAGATCGTCCATGGCGCTATCATCGGAAAGTGCGGGCAATGAAAAACTGCCGGCGGCACACAGAACAGCGCAGTGCAGCGCGGACAAGCGGAGTCGAAACTTCATGAATAGTCCTCCCGGAACATATTACAGGTTGATGACACGCCATTGCGTGCGACCGGTGAGAGACTAACGAGCGTTTATGTCAGGTATGTTAAGATAGGTTTACGGTTGTATGAATGGTATTTACTGATGCATCACCTTGAAGAGCCAGCAGGGCCTTACCTGCACACCTGTTTGCTAACCCGGAAAATGTCCATACCTGTTTCCGGCCAATACCACTGACACATCAATTAACCGTGAAACTACGCAGCCAAATCACCCTGTTTCTGCTCCTGCTGGGATTGACGCCGTTACTGACATCCTTTGTGATTAACGTACCGCTTGTTTTCGAAAAGCTGGAATCTTTTTATCATGAGGCGTATCTGGAAAAGCTGCGTATAGACTTCCACGACCTTGACCAGCACATTTCCCGGCGGCAGGAGATGGTACGCCTGTTCGCAAAGCTGCCCGAACCGGGCATCGCTCTGAGTTCGAGTGGCGAATCAAGCAGCGACAGGCTCATCCAGGAACGTTTGGCCTATACCGAATGGGCAAACCGCGTACTGTTTGACCAGCTGGATATCACCCAGGTTATCTTCATCAACAAAGATGGCAAGGTCTCTTTCTCGCTGAATCGTGACCATGAAACCGGCATCCTGAAGAGCGGGGATCACCAGCCCCACCTTCCCAGCACGGAATTTCTTTATGCCGGCCTTAAGTTGTCGCCCGGCGCAGTCCTCACCAGCCCGATCAATTTTAATTCGGAATACTACTCGAAAGACCCCAGACACTTCATGACCCTCAGCTTCATCAGCCCGCTGCTCGCACCCTCTGCAAAGGGCGGGGTGCCCGAACTCCAGGGTCTCGTAATATTCAACCTGGACGTCGGCGGACTGGCACAGGTCTACAATGGCATCTACTGGGTGCAGAATAATGGCGAGTATCTCGCCTACCGAAGAGACGAAGCGCCGACGTCAACAGCCTTCAGGGATTTTCCGGGGCTTGAGGAGCTGCTTGCTAAGGGCGAACTGGCCCTGTGGGAACACGCTGGCCAGCAGATGTTCTGGCTACCCCTCTTCTCCACCCACGACTCCGGCCCGCTCTGGGTAGGACGGAGTGTGGATCCCTCGCCCCTTACCGAATTTATCAGGGCACTTGAATTCCGCGTAGCCACCATCGTTACGGTTCTGGTGCTTGTAATTGTTGTTGTCGCGCGCGCCATCGCTATTCGCATGGAAGGCGTAAGCCAGGATCTGAAAAATGGAATTGCACAGGTGCTTGAAAAGGATCATGCCGTCCGGTTTTCCTGGCAGCGTCCCGAAGAGCTGCGCAAACTCGGCAACAGTCTGACCCACCTGTGTGAAAAGCATGTAGAAGATGCCCGTGCCTTGCGCACTCATGCCAATGAACTCGAGGCGTCAAACCGCTACAAGTCCGAATTCCTGGCCAATGTCAGTCACGAACTGCGTACCCCGTTGAACTCAATTTTGCTGTTATCGAAGTTGCTGGCCAGCAACAGCGAAAATATCCCCCCGGAGCAGGCCCAGCAGGCGCGAGTCATCCACTCTGCAGGCAAGGATCTCAGAGTGCTGATTGACACGATTCTGGACCTTTCCAGGATCGAGGCCGGTGAAACTGCAATTAGTTCTGAAACTATCAATCTGGCGGATATGCTGAAAGAACTCAGCGAACTCATGCGCCCGCAATTCGAGGAAAAAGGACTGACACTCGAGTTGCAGATTGATAAAGATGCACCCGCATCAATCGTGACTGACGGTAAAAAACTGCGCCAGATAACAACCAATTTCCTCTCCAATGCGCTTAAATTCACCGAGCGGGGCGGCGCCACACTGCGACTCGCCCGCAATACTGACACCGATGCCAACAGCCACCCGCTGGCACTCAGCGTCAACGACACCGGCATAGGTATCCCGGACGACAAGCAGGCACTGGTATTCGAAGCTTTCAAGCAGGTAGACGGATCTACCAGCCGACGCTATGGTGGCACCGGACTGGGTCTCACCATCAGCCGTGAACTCGCGCAGTTGATCGATGCCCGTATCAATATAACGAGCGATCAAAGCAAGGGATCCACCTTCACCCTGTTGTTACCACTGGCGCTCGACGAACATGCCACCCGGGATAAAAGCGGCTCATCGGTAAAGGCGAAAGCTCAGACAGAAGCTGCTGATGATGCAGGTGCCATACCCGAAGCCCGTTACGATGGCAAACGGGTACTTGTTGTTGACGACGATCTGCGTAATCTGCTGGCACTCACCCCCTTGCTTGAGCGCTGGAAAATCGAAGTTCTCGCTGCGGGCAATGGCCAGGAGGCGCTGGAAGTGCTGCGCGATGGCGAAAATTTCGATCTTGTGCTGATGGACTTGATGATGCCGGGAATGGATGGCTATGAAACAATACGCGCAATACGGGCGGATACCACTCTGAAAAAATTGAATGTTGTCGTAATCACAGCCAGGGCGGCGGACGAAGACCGGACCAAGGTACTGGCCATCGGCGCCAATGGTTACCTGTCCAAACCGATTGAGGCGGAAGATCTCAAATTGATACTTGACCAGTACCTGGCACCCGAAAATACGCGTAGCAGTGCCCGCGGTCAGCAGGAGCAGGCGTGAAACGCTATAGCGGGTTCAAGCTGCTTATTGTCGACGACAACCAGCACAATCTATTTACCCTGGGCTCCCTGATCAGGGAGCATATGGATGTAGAAATACTGGAGGCAACATCCGGTCAGCAGGCACTGGATATTGCACTGGGTGACACAGGTATTGACCTGATTGTTCTCGATATCCAGATGCCGGAGATCGATGGCTTCCAGACCGCTTCCATGCTGAAGATCCGTAAAAAGACCCGTGATATCCCTATTATATTTCTTACTGCCGCTTTCAAAACCGATGAGTTCCAGCAGAAGGGTTATGACGTAGGCGCTGTGGACTACCTGCTCAAACCGATAGATGACAATCAGCTCATCAATAAAATCAGCACCTATTTCCGTCTCATAGAAAAAGAGCGCAATCTGAACAAGCAACTCGAGGAACAGGTTGCCACCCGCACAGCCGAACTACGCGCGGCCAACCAGTACCTGCGAGGCATTATCCAGACCATGGGAGAGGCCCTGCTGGTACTGGAACCAACGGGGAATATAAAATCGGCAAATCCGGCTGCATGCAAAATGCTCGGCTACGACGAAAACGGCCTGATTGGCCTGAATATCGGCGACGTTTTTGAGGAATCCGAGCCGGAACAGGCCAACGCCTTTATGGGAACCTGGCTTGAAGCCCTGATACGAATCGGCACCCTCAGCAGTATCGAGGCCCGCTTTATCACCCGGGATGGTACCCGGGTGCCTGTTCTGTTCTCGCGTACCGCCATGAGTGATGAATGCGGTACTATTACGGATATACTCTGTATCGCAAAAAACATGACCGGTTACCGGCATGAGGGTGAGGACAACTGAGCCTCTGTACATTCAGGAACTGTTAAATGAACGACGAGAAAAAAGAGTCTGTTTCACCTGAAGACGCTGTATTGACAGCTGATGCGCTTAAAGCAATGGGACATCCCTTGCGCTGGCGTATTCTGTGCGCGCTGGGTGAAGATGAGATTACCGTAGGCGATCTCGCCAGGCAGATTGGAACGACACAGAGCAACATGTCACAGCATCTGGACCAGTTGCGCAATAAACGCATACTGGTGTCACGCAAGGAAGCCAATCGCATCTATTACCGGGTGCGCAACGAGGCACTGCTGGAACTGATCGGCAGTATGCGTTCGGTGCTTTGTCATACCAATCTGGAAGATACGCCACGAGGATAAACCCGAGCCATCTTCGTGCGCCATAAAAAAGAGGGCTCAAAGAGCCCCCTTTTCTTACCACCGATGTAAACCGGTTTTTACCTGGCAGCAGGTGCCTGAGGTGCAGCTGGAGCCTGCGGAGCAGGATACGCGCCATAGGGAGCGGGAGCACCGTAACCATAAGGAGCACCGTAGCCACCATAGCCGGGGCCGTAACCATAACCAGGACCATAGCCACCATAGTTACGGCCATAGTAGTCATTATAACCACGGCCATAACCACGACCATAGCCACGGCCTGAACCACGACCGCTGAAGTTCATGCTGAAGTCGCCATCGCCGAACATATCGCCCATGCCGTCACCCCAGCCGTTGTTACCCCAGCCGTTGTTGCCGTAACCGTTGTTGTTCCATGGGCCCCAGGCTTGCGCCGAGCTCATGGTCAGTGCTGTAGCACCAGCCAGCATTGCTGCTAAAACAGTTTTCTTGATGTTCATGTTTATCTCCTCGTTGTATCAATTAGATACAAATATGTTAAAAAAGTGACTCGTCAATCGCTTACTTGGCAGTTGCCGCAGGAGCGGGCGCAACAGGAGCAGCAGCTACGCCGTAGCGGTTGTCCCACATAGCCTGGCGGCTCTTCATCATTTCTTCGTGCGACTTCTGCATGGCCTTGCGCTGTGCTTCCATGGACTCATGCATGGCCTTGCGCTGTTCTTCAATCTTCTTGAAGTAGTCAGCCTGGGCTTTCTGCTGGGCTTCAAATGCTTCTTTCTGAGCCTTTGCCTGTTCTTCGTTCAGGACAGGAGCAGCCTGATAGGCGGCTGGTGCATAACCATAAGGGGCATAACCGTAAGGGGCATAGCCGTAGCCATTGTCGTAACGGTTGTAGGAATTTCCATAGCCGTTACCGTGGCCACGTCCGCGACCATGGCCACTGAAGCCCATGCTGAAACCACCGTCGAAATCTCCGTCAGCGGAACCATCGGAAACACCGTTGCCGTTCCAGCTGTTGTTACCATATCCATTGTCGTTACCCCACCAGGCACTGGCGGAACCGGAAACTGCGGCCAGGCTGGCAGCAGCTATAAAAGTTGTGAATTTTTTCATGATGACTCTCTCCAGGTCGTGAATGAATAAACTGAATATCTGCAAATCACGAACGAGAGTATTTCAGAATATACGAATATATGCAAGAACTTTAATACAATTTTTCTTGATTCTCGCCCCGAGTCTGACGCCGCCTCCAGACACGTAGCTAACCACTTATTTTTCAAAAGGTAATTGTATTTTGACTGCGCGCGGGCACTGGATGTTCAAAAACAATTCCACCCTGCATATCGGCTTGTTGCCAGGTGCCCGGCGGGCTACACCCCCCCGGGGTCAGGCCTTGTGGCTATCCTCAGCACAATGTCGACGCATACACGACACCATATAACCGATGAGTCCAGCAGCAGCCAGGAAAAATGCCACACTCGTCCACCAGAGGTTTGCCGCCGGAGAAAAGCCCGCGGCGGCGAGTGTCCACCAGGTCACAAAGGCTACGAAAACCGCTATGAACATAGCTATGGCGTAGGGCCACGGTTTTTTTCGGCAGTTCGCACACAGTTTCATTCAATCCACCCCACCGTATTAATTTCAGCTTCCCACCACTGGACACTACCCGCTAACAAAACCCCTGCACATTGATCACTGTCAACTCCATGTCAAACTGTCACTTGCCTGCCTGCTATCGCCTGATTCTATATATTGGAATTTTAGTTTATTAGTATGTTATTAATTTATCAACATTCGTGTGTTTGTTTCCTCTCCAATTCATATAGATACAAAGATCCAGCTTAAGAGAGAAATACACGCTGCCGCTAGTTCCTGAAGATTTCACCCTTTATATAGCTGCCGCACCTAAATGGAGTCTAATAAATGGCAATCGCACCACAATTCCAGAAACTACTGGATGGCTGCCTGGAAATGGAATTCAGCCATTTGCGTCCACTCGTGGATCGCATGTTCGAAAATGCCGACGTAGCACTACTTGATTTTGCTGAAAAAGCAGAAAGCAACATGGCTCAATCTCTGTTTTTTGAGGCCATGAGCGAGGTTCGCAAAAAACGCAGTATTATCGAGCGCCTCTTCTACAGCGAATTGAAGCGAAGTTTCCTGGAGTTCCCTGGCAAACCGGACCAACAGGACCGGCCGGCTCAGGAAGATGCCTGCCTTTCGAATTTATCTCTGATCGACACCGATTCACTTGAAACTTCGGTGGCGACACAGAATGCTGCCGGCAAACTGGCCAGCCGCATCATGGACCGTATTTTTGCTCTCAAGCAACGTCTGGCTGTTGTCAACGGGGGTCATGCCATAGAGGAAAATGAAATTCCCGGTGGACCCGTGTGGCTGAGCAGTGCCTACCAACATGCGCTTCAGCAACTTGAGCTGGAGAACAAGATTCGCCTTGTCTTCATTGCGTTGTTTGACAAGTATGTTCTTACCCATGCCGATGTAATCTACGATGAGTTCAACAAACGGCTGATACAGGAGGGTATCCTGCCGAACCTGAAATACGAGGTCCGGAAACAGCCCGGCGGCATCGAGATTGTTGAACAGTTTGTACCGGACGATGCACCTGCAGATGAAGAACCGGCCTCGGGAACAGAAATGGACGGACCATCAGGCCAGCAAACGCCGTCAGAACTGGGCGATGAGTTATTTGGACGTATCTGTGAACTCATGTCCGGGCGCCGCAGCGGTGCTTCGACGGGGCAAGCTGGAACAGGCAATGTCTCCCCAATCCGCTCAGGTGGATTCACCGGTGGCGGTAATATGGGCGGAGGCGGTGGCAGCGGGCACGCGGAGGCCAGCGGAAACGTTGCCGCTGGCAGTGCAGGTGGATCCAGCCTGGTAAGCCAGATTAGCAGCCTGCAGTCCCAGATTCAGTCAGGATCGGCAGGGCTATCCAGTAGCGAATTCATCGAGAACATCGAAATTGACCAGGGCCTGATCGATCGCCTGCAGAATACGCTTGCAGAGGAACGCGAAAAAATATTTGGTGGGATCGATCGGCGCAAGCTTCCAGCTGCAGACACCAATATTATTGAACTGGTCGGGATGCTGTTTGAGTACATGCTCAAGGAGCAGGACCTGCCAAACGTCGCCAAGGCTCTGCTTAGCCGCCTGCACACACCGTTACTCAAAGTCGCGGTTGTCGACAGGAATTTCTTCACCCACACGCACCATTCTGCGCGCAGATTGCTAAACGACATGACATCGGCCGGCATTCGCTGGGTCGAGGAAGACCAGATAGTTCGCGGTATTTTCCCGAAAATGAAGGAGATTGTCGACAAAGTATTGCTGGAATTCAAGGAAGATGTCAGTATTTTCGATACTCTGCTCGAGGAATTCACCCAAGCAGTGAATGCCCTCGACCACCGCGCCGAGTTGGTAGAACAACGCACTACCGAGGCTGCCAACGGACAGGAAAAACTTCAGGAAGCGCGCAACCGCGCGCAACAGGAGGTTCGCAGCCTGTATCAGGGCAAACCTGTACCTGAGAACACCCGTGAGTTTCTGCAGCGTATCTGGGCTGACAAGCTCACTTTTATCCTGCTTCGTACTGATCAGGGCGACGAAAGCGAAGACTGGCGGAATGCCACTGCATTTGCGGTACGTATTATAGATTCTGTGTTACCACCCCTCAGCGAGATCGATCAGTCGCAACGGCAAGCCACCCTGAGCGAGCTACAGGGCGAATTACGCGACGCAACAAAGACACTGCAGCAGACTGACAAGGAAAAACTTATCGGTGCCTTGTTCGAAACGCAGCAACAGGTACTGGAAAAGATTGTTGCAGCGGAGGAACAACAGGCATCCGCCGAACAGCCTGTGAGCGAAAAAGAAACAGTTTCCGATGAGAGTGTTAAAGAAAGCAGCCTCACACCCGAACAGCATGCACAGATCGATGAGCTGAAATCCATCCCCTTTGGAACCTGGTTTGAATTTGCGAAACCTGGTCAGCCCAGGAAACGGGCCAAGCTGTCCTGGCGGAGTACCGTCACCGGAAAATTCATGTTTGTGGATCAATTGGGCGTGAAAGCTTCTGTCGTTTCCATGCAGGATCTGGCGGACTATATGCTAAACGGGAATGCCCGCATCGTCGCGGATGAAAAGAAACCTTTCGTTGACCGGGCGATGGCAGCCATTCACCGCATGCTGGATCGCGCTGCATAGCAAACACCGAAAGAAACTGATTATGGGGAAACAATGATGAACAACACCGTTAATCCGGCACATTCAGAACAACGGAGAAAAACCCGCGTGACTATTCCCGAGCACCCACAAATTCTGGACGCACATAGTGGCAAGGTCCTTGGAGAGCTGGTAAACCTGTCAACCGATGGCCTAATGGCTGTCAGCCCGGACGGCATTGCCTGCGGAACAGTTTGTCAGATGCGGATTCCGCTTGTCCAGGGGGACAGCAAAGTGGAAATCCTGGTTGGTGCCGAAAGCCTTTGGTGTGATGATGCCAACGGTTCCGGCTCTTACTGGACCGGGTTTCAGATTATCGATATCTCTTCCGAACACCAGGAAATCCTGAACACCGTGGTGGGTGGCTAGGCCGGGCTATCCGTCACCAGCTCGTCCAGCTTTTCGTCCATATGCAGCTCGGTGAGCTCCATCAGGCTTCCGATCCACTTCCCGTCAATTGCAATCTGCGGAACGCTGCGGGCACCGCTGGTCAGCCGGGACATCTCAATCAGGCCGCTCCGATCCTGATCGACACGCACCTCCTGAAAAGGGATGCGCCATTTGCTCAGTAGTTTCTTCGCTTTGTCACACATCGGGCAACGCCCTGTACTGTAGATTTTCACTCTCGCCATAACAGGCTACTTCCCTCGATGGTTTGGTCGGCACCAGCAAGTATACGCTATACTTGCAGCCCGCTACCGTATACCGGAATCTCAACGGAATATCTGAATTGTGCGAATTTCCAGACTGCCAGCAGTACTCAAACCCGTCCTGATCGCCTTCATGGTTATTCTGCTACCAGCTAGCAGCCGGGCAGCGGGGCTGGATACAGAATGGATTGACCTTACCCAACAGAGAACTGGCCATATTGCACTGACCCTGTTCATTCTGGCTTACCTGCTGGTCATGTCAGAGGAATTTACGCATATGCGCAAATCCAAGCCGGTAATACTCGCTGCCGGAATGATCTGGGGACTGGTCGCCTGGCAGTATCATACAGAGGGGCTCACGCATGCCGCTGAAGCTGCTTTCCGCAGCACCTTGCTGGAATTCTCTGAGTTGTTCCTGTTTCTGCTCGCGGCGATGACCTATGTCAATGCCATGGATGAACGCCAGGTTTTTGAGGCGCTGCGCAGCTGGCTTGTAAGAAAGGGTTGCAGTTACCGTCTGTTATTCTGGATTACGGGCATAATGGCTTTCTTCCTGTCTCCCATCATCGACAACCTGACTACCGCGCTTGTGATGTGTGCCGTTGTACTGGCAGTCGGCAAGGGCGATGACCGGTTTATAGGCCTGGCCTGTATCAATATTGTTGTAGCCGCCAATGCGGGAGGCGCATTCAGCCCGTTTGGCGACCTGACCACGCTGATGGTCTGGCAAAAAGGACTGGTTGACTTCCATACGTTCTTCCTGCTGTTCATACCGTCCGTGATCAACTTTCTGGTACCGGCAACACTGATGAGCTTCTTCGTCCCGCAATTTACGCCCGCTGTAGACGGCGAAGTCGTTCAACTACGTCGCGGCGCCCTGGTCATCCTGTTTTTGTTTATCTGCACCATCCTGACGGCCGTCAGCTTCCATAACTTCCTGCACCTGCCGCCGATGCTGGGCATGATGACAGGGCTTGGCTACCTGCAGATATTTGGCTACTACCTCAAAATGACACATCCCCCGCCCGTTAAAAAATCATACCAACAGGGCTTCCAGCACGGTGTCGTCGGCGATGTTGTTCCGCTTGCCAGTGAAGACCGGCCCTTCGATATATTCAGCCGGCTGGCGCGCGCGGAGTGGGATACCCTGCTGTTTTTCTATGGTGTGGTGCTATGCGTAGGCGGCCTGGGCTTTATCGGCTACCTGACCGCGGTCTCGCACGTGATGTATGTCGATCTTGGCGCAACCACGGCCAATATTCTGGTGGGCATCCTGTCTGCCATAGTGGACAACATTCCGGTGATGTTCGCAGTGTTGTCCATGAACCCGGAGATGCCACTCGGCCAATGGTTACTGGTCACACTGACCGCCGGCGTAGGGGGCAGCATGTTATCGATAGGCTCAGCTGCCGGTGTCGCACTGATGGGTCAGGCACGCGGAAAATATACCTTCTTTATACATCTTAAATGGACACCCGCCATAGCACTGGGTTATGTCGCAAGTATTCTGAGTCACTTATGGATAAATGCGGATACTTTCTAGAATAAATCTGCCGGACCGCCAGAACGCAAAGCGTTATTCAGATCGCCCCCGGTCTGTTTCCAGCTTTTCCCATACGGACGGAGCGCCCGCTGCTTTGGCGATCGCCTCCAGCCGCGCCTTGTGCTCAGCTGCTTCGGTGTCATCCGCCCGGATCACACGGAGCACCGGCCGGCTCGCTGGCAGCCGCCGGATTTTCTCGTCATGGGCACCGTTGGCAGCATCGGCGCCAGCCCCCAGTTGCAGGGCAACCTGCCCGCCGGTCATGGCAAGGTACACGTCGGCCAGTATTTCCGCATCCAGCAGGGCGCCGTGCATTTCGCGGTGGCTATTGTCGATTTCATAGCGCTTGCACAGCGCGTCAAGATTGTTCTTCTGACCCGGGTGTATCTTGCGCGCCATGGTCAGGGTGTCCAGCACCGAGCAAATGTCGGTTACCTGTTTTCCGGCTTCACACAGCCTGAATTCGTTATCCAGAAAGCCGACGTCAAACGGTGCGTTATGAATTACCAGCTCCGCCCCCTTGATGTAGCGTTCAAAATCATCGGCAATATCTGCAAAGCGCGGCTTGTCGACAAGGAATTCATTGCTGATACCGTGTACTTCGATGGCACCTGCATCGATTTCCCTGTCCGGTTGCAGGTACTGGTGAAAATTATTCCCGGTCAGCTTGCGCCCCACCATTTCCACGCAGCCGATTTCAATAATACGGTGTCCCTGCTGGGGTTCCAGACCGGTAGTTTCTGTATCAAGAATGATTTGTCGCACGCTGCAGTCCTGTTTCAGAGTTCATCGATACCGCGATTGGCCAGTTGGTCGGCGCGTTCATTTTCGGGGTGTCCACTGTGTCCCTTGACCCAGTGCCAGGTCACCTGGTGCGCTTGCACGGCCTGGTCCAGGCGTCTCCAGAGATCGGCATTCTTTACCGGCTTTCTCGCGGATGTCTTCCAGCCCCGCTTTTTCCAGTTGGGCAGCCATTGCATAATACCATTCCTGACGTAGCTGGAGTCCGTAGTCAGGTTTACCGTACACGCGCGCTTCAGGCTCTCCAGCGCCCTGATGGCGGCCATCAGCTCCATACGATTGTTGGTACTCTCCGCTTCACCGCCAAAGAGTTCTTTTTCGTGATTGCCATAGCGTAACAGGGCACCCCAGCCACCGGGTCCGGGATTGCCGCGGCAGGCACCATCGGTGAATATCTCCACATGGCCCAGGCCACCCTCTCGCCTTTGGCTCACCTTGTGGCCCAGGCCACCCTCTCGCCTGTGGCTCACCTTGTCAGCCATGCGGTCGCAGACTCCCCTGGCTGGTTTCGGCAACACCGCCTGCCAACACCGATCGGCGCGGGCGCCAGCGTGGTTTTACAGGGGTCAAAGTGGCTACCCGCTTGCGGGCCACCAGCACATAAGAAGCCGCCAGCCACGGCCATCGATCGCGGTGCAAACGCTGCAACAATGTCCCTTTTGAAGTTCCCACGCCATACTGCCAGGGAGGATGTGGAAATAGATAACGTGTTTTAATAGTGTCAAACCCAAGCAACGAAAGCCAATCCTTTAAGCGTGGAAGTCCGAAGAATTTCAGCGACCAGGGCACACGCCCCCGCCAGCCGAACAGCAACCGGCGTATGCCCCACCAGCCGTAAGGGTTAAACCCCAGAATAATGACATGTCCCTCCGCCACCAGGCAGCGATCGATTTCGCGCAATACCTGGTGCGCATCGCTGGCCAGCTCCAGCACGTGCGGCAGTACGAAGGCGTCGACACTGTCAGACTGCATTGGCAGATTCTCGGCACTGGCCAATATTCCGGGCTGGTACTCCAGGCCCTCTGAGGTACTGGATTGCACCACCCGGTGCGTGATCCGGCTGGCGCCCAGTGCCTCCGGCTGGCAGGGCGGGTCCAGCACCACCAGGTGATAGCCGAATATATCGCTCAGCAGCTCGCACAGTGCCGCCTGCTCGACAATGGCGAGCTGCTGACCCAGCGCCTGCCGACACCAGAGCCGGAGTTCGGGCAAATGCTGCGCGTTGCTTACCGGAGACCTTGAAGTTCTCATAAGTTGTTCAATAATAACGTATCCGCGGCAAGTATCCACAATGCTTGACGCCTTATTCAGGCCCTGTCAGCATTACACGCCAGGCTAAAATTACGTCTTTGTTCACCAACTTGGGGTTAAAACCTCGGCCACCGGGCCGTTAAGAACATATGGCTACCCGCTTTTTATTGCTCGCCGCGCTCCTGCTCGGTGCCTGCACAACGACGCAACACACTCCG
>Ga0316187_10001306_pt1 | contig 21338 bp, 18 predicted proteins | sample CroRivburrow1_MG_FD_204927 | JGI IMG/M metagenome (GOLD analysis project Ga0316187, IMG submission 204927) | Coastal sediment microbial communities from Maine, United States - Cross River worm burrow 1 | ecosystem: Environmental > Aquatic > Marine > Coastal > Sediment | place: USA: Maine...
TTTCTGCTGTATCACCTAATCCTGGAACATTGCTAGCACCACAACTAGCATCAGTCCAAGTATCAGGATCAGAAAAATTTCCGCTATTCTCACTAATGCAAGCTGCTGACCAAGCTTCAAGTGGAGTAAAAATAGCAAGGGCAAATATTGAAACTAACGTAAATCTAACTGTCATTAAATGCCGCCGTAATAGCTTGCCACTCATCCGTTGGATTCCCAGTGACTACCCATGAGTAGGCCCCCGTTGAAGTGCCAGTCTCAACTTCCCACGCTACACCATTATCTGAGTTCGCATTGTTGATGTTACAGTCAACACCATCTGTGAATGCTGTTGGACACGCAACTGTGTCGCCTCCGCCATCATGCACAAAGAAAAACAAGGCGGCTGACCCAGCATTAACAGTTAAAGCTGTGTGATCTATTGAGTTTGATTGGTCATTATTTACATTTGAAGCATCAAAAGGATCGCCTGAATCATGGCCTGTTATGCGACACATATGCACACCAGCATAATCCGCGCCAGTCCATTCAATGCGGAATGTCCCATCAGGATCGCCTGTCTCGGCTATCTTCCAATACAATGCATAGAATGGGTAACCAGAAGGAGTTCCAGGTACCTCATAAACGGCCGTCCATGTGCCTTCAGCTCCACCAGACATTCCCGTAATCGTGTGCGTACCAGTATCTCCTCCAACAAAATAAACCATTAGATCGCCAACTTCAATTCCTAGGGAAGTTGAATCGTGATTAATTGCAGTTCCTCCAGACCCATTAGTAGTGGAGCAACCTTCAATTGCTATGTTGCCACCACCCGCAGCAGCAGCTTGAAGAAATATAACACCAAGTTGTGTTGGTGTTAACAATGCTAGTGCCATAACTAACATCAACCTAATCATTTCGAGTAAACTCCGCTTGGCAATGCAAGTAAGTAGGTGCGCTAGTTACACTTTCAATATTAATTTGCCACCAATTTCCATCGCCAATCGCTGCATCGTTACCAGTAGCATCGTCATTAAAGTTGCCAGTCGTATTATTAACAGTTACTTGAAAACCACTATCCACACAAGTATCACCTGTTGCATCACATTCGTAAATTCCAACTTGAAGATTAGCGGTACCTCCTGTGGCTGTGCAATCCAAGTTAGTTAATGTTATTGCGCCAGTTGCCTTACCACACATAACATCATCATCAACTACGGCGGTTTCAATAGTTACGTTGCACTCATCTCTATAAAGTTCTTCATCTGCGTCTATTTGATCAGGCGAACCAGCAGTTAGAACTAAACTTCTGCCAGCGATACTAGTTGCCAAATTGTCTCCATCAATAATCGCAGCATCTATTGTTAGTCCAGTATTGAAATCTCCACTAATATCCCCAGCAGCATTAGGTGAATCATTATTTCCTAATATTGCGCCTGAGACTATTGGCAATGTTAGTGCTATGTCAGAAGTGGGATCAGCGCCAACATCCAAAGATACTTCAAATGCATCAGGTGTTAGTCCTTCAAACATTATCGCTGGCTTAGCAGATGGCGCATCATCTTGGTGAAGAAATAACGTACCTTCTACTTCTAAGTCATTTTGAACGAATAAGTCAGCGCCTTCACCGCTAGTATTACATGCTAAGTTTGTATCATCAGCAGACCAATGATCGCATGTTACTATATCATTATTAGCCACAAAAGGGCCAGCTATAGTGACACTTCGCATCATTGCAGTAGCGTTTCCAGTAGCGCTTTCTGGAATAGCAAACCTAATGTTATTTGAAGCGCTTTCAATTATTGCAAACTCAATTCCAGGATCATTAGTTACATCAAGAGGATTCTCGTTCTTGATAACCACTGCTTGACCTAAGTCTAGAGAGCCACTAACATATGATGAATTATATATGGCAGCATCGCCAATTCTTATTCCGCCATGCCCTGTACCTGAGCCAATGGAGAGATCATAAGCGCCCATCGCACCAGTTGAACTAGCACCTTGGAATACCCAATCAACCGTGACAGTTTCTGCTCCATAGTCTGTATCTATATCGTTGAACGATGCAGATGGAGTGCTCCACTCAACGTCTCCGTTTGAACTGTTATAGACAAGAGCTTGACCATTAACAGTGGGCTCTTCCCTAACACCCATAATAAAATATTCATCAGTACCGTCGCCATAGTTCAGCCAAGATGATGTAATGTTAGTTCCACCTGTATTATCAACTGCCAATTCGCCAGAACTAGTGGCACCAGGAGCCGCATTCGCAGGTATATTTAGCTGAGTAGTTATAGTGGGGCTATCAGCCCTAACAACGGATCCAGTTCCCGTGAATGCTATATTGCAATCTATTTCAGTTCCAGCCCCATCCCAAACACAGAACTGCGTATCAGTTACTTCACCTTGCTGTGGAACATCCAAGTTAGTTCTAGCACTAGAAGCGCCAGAACCACCAGTCCCACCGTTTTCTAACGGAAGATTTTCAACCCAGGTGAAATCATCTCCAGTGCCAGCGAATGTTAGTACATCGCCAGCAGTAGGCGATCCTGAAGTTTCATCTAACCATGCAGCTTGGATAGTATTGAAAGACCAAGCACCAGCAACTAAGAATGGAACTCCATTACTAGCACTACTATTTACTCCAGTCCCACCATTGGCAGCAGGAAGGATAGTGGCACCAACTTCAGATGCCAAGTCAATACTATCGCCTAACGTTACTTCTAAATCAACAGTATTGTCAGCTACTTGGTATGTAGCTGTTATGCCAGTCTCAGTATTTCCTGAGAACATTCCACCAGCATAATCTTCAACTTCTTCTTGAGTTAGTGCTGGTATGTGACCTAATGGAAAGAACTCTAATACAGCGACTCCATCATCACCTATCTTGATAGTTTCTGATGTAGAGTCCCATTCTATTCGACCATCAATGTTAGTTCCAGTTCCAGATGGTAAAGTAACTGTGGAGCTGGAGGATAATGTTAGGTCTTCAGCAACCTGAGCATTCGCCCAAGTATTGTCTAAGCTAACAGTGTCAGTGTTAATTGTGAAACCTGAGTTCGCAGAGCCAGCCGCTAAAGCGCCAACTGTTGTTATGCTAGATGACCCAGTCCATGTAGAGAGTTGAGTATTCTCTACATTATCTAAGCTTAATATGGTCTTAACATTGGTCGGCGATATTTCTTCTATGACCCCTGCACCAACTGTATCTCTACCTAGCAATACATCAGTCTGACTAACATTCTGAATCTTTGCGTAAGTCACAGATGCATCTTGATACCTAATAAGAACATCTTCAGCTTCAGCGCAATCACCATCTGGAGTAGTAGCAGCAGTACACCTAATGAAGTCAACATCACCTGCGTCTGTAAAGTCAGGATCCGTTGCTGCCACTCCGTTTATCTCTACGTTATCTCCAGCGCCACCTGTAACTACAAAATCTAAAGTTCCATCTCCAGCTTCATATGTTACTGTTATGCCAGTTTCAGTATTTCCCGTAACCATCGCGCCTACAAAATCATTGACTTGGCTCTCTGTTAGTTGGGTATTATTGTCAACATAGTTGCTAGGATCAATAGTTCCAGCCCCAACTCCAGCCCAATCTACATGCTCTGCTGCCAAGAAATTATTTGCTGTATCATGATCGACAATAACATCAATATCATCAGTAGCATCTTGGAATGTTATTGCTATGCCTGTTCTAACTCCAGTTCCATCACCAACTAACGCGCCAGCTATATCAGAAATTTCTTCATCAGTTCGTTGTGTATTATTATCAACATAGTTAGTTGTATCAATAGTGCCAGCAGCAACAGCCGTCCAATCTATGTGTCTATTGACTTCATAGTTATTAAGTGAATTGTGATCTACACCTCCAGGAATAACACTCCATTCAATAGTATCAGTAGCTAAGTCTGTGGACTCTACCCCAACACTAGCAGTATCTATAAATTGAGGATTAACAGGATCTGCCAAAGTTCCCTGAACTGTTATGTCATCCCCACCTCCGCCAGCATCAGCTTGCCATTCTAGTGTTATCACTCCAGCCAAAACGTTATTTATGCCAAGAATGTGATCAGGATTAGGCGCATTATCTGTTGGCCAAACATATTCTACATCATTAAGCCAACCTCCATCAGGACCTCGTTGGATAATCTTATTAGTTCCATAATTAGTCCCTTCAAGAATCTCTACTGTGCCACTAACATCAGCAGGTGCTTCAATATTAAGTCCTGTGAAGGTGGCGACTCCAGCATTTGTTATGCTCCAAGTTGGACTGGTATTAGCTTGCGCTATGTCATCAGGAGTATTCAAATGTGTGTAGTTAGTTCCTGTAGTCCAAAGCGAAGATCCACTAGCTACGAAATCAAGTTCATTATTAATATCATCATAAGTTACTGTTATGTTAGTTTGGACACCAGCAGTAGCCATTGCACCAATAAGATCCTCTATATAAGGATCATCTATAACCAAGTCCAACGTATTATCAGCACCTTGATATGTAGCTGTTATTCCAGTTTCAGTGTTGCCTGTGAAGATGCCACCAGCAAAGTCCTCAACTTGAGCTTGTGTTAGTTGGGTATTATTGTCAGTGTAGTTAGTTGGATCAATAGTACCAGCAGTATTAGCTGTCCAATCTATGTGCCTATTTACTTCATAGTTGTTAAGTGAATTATGATCCACTCCACCTGGCAATACGACCCATTGTATAGTATCAGTAGCAGAATCAGTAGCTACAACATCAATGCTAGTTGTTCCCTGGAATTCAGGATTAACAGGATTAGTGAATGTGTCATCTGTAGTTATATCATCTCCACCTCCGCCAGATCCACAGACATCACCAGAAGCTTCAAGATTGCCATTAGCATTCCACTGAGCGCATTGCCCACTAACACCTGATCCACTTGTTAATGTAATAGCATTGACGCCACCAGACATAATACTATCACTAACCATGTCAATAGAACTAATATGGTCATTAGGGACAGGATCAAATTTGAATCCTTCCTCAGTCGAATCGTAATAGAGTATGTCACCCTGAATTGGTGTAGAAACTTCATCAACATCTATTGCGACTATGAATTGATCTTGCGCGTTGGCGCCTTCTTCAAAGCGGAACATAGGTCCATAGCCAAGAATAGTAGTATCAAGAGCTATTTCTCCAGCTTCTTGAAGCGAGGGTGCGGCATCAGATGGAAGAACTAATCCTCCAATATCTCCTGAAGTGCTATACGCAAAAGTATGTTGGTTAGTCCAATGGAAGGCGCTAGGTTCAAGTAACCCTACTAATTCATTAGTGCTAGGCACATAATAAATGGAGTCATTCATAACTAACTCAGGATCAGGCCCAGCTGCTAATCTATCTCTATATTCACTCTTTCCTGTCACAGTAGTTGGGCAGCTTGGGTGGTTAGAATTCCCAAAGAGAATCTGCGGCGCTGGGTTCCCAGTCAGTGGCCCACCGTTGTTAGTGTAGAGATTGCCATCGTTAACAATTATTCCGCAAAACTCAGCAGCATCAACTAACTGGTAGTCGAGTGTGCCAGTACCAGCTCCCGTGCAGCCTACGATTGGATTATCTGTGCTTATGCAGGACTCATTAGGATCGTAACTAGAATGTATCACGTTGTCGCGAACAACTAATGATCTCTTCAGACTTTGGCTTCCTGTCACGTCAATTCCATTGCCGCCCCACACATCAACATTATTATTTTCAAACACGAGGCTCTTAAAAGTCGGCGTGGTCTTGACGGTTGGGCATTCTCCATGTGTTAGTGCCACACAATCTGCATCATCGGACAGAAAGGTGTTGTGGCTCAGTCGGCAGTTTCCAGACGAGCACCACATCCCGGCCCACATCCAATCAGAGAAAGTGTTATGTGAGATATGCACACCAGGCTGAGTCTGAGCGTTATCAGCCCACACTTCAATCGGGATCTCGTTGAACGAGCTCTCCGTTACCTCGAAGTGATCGGCTTGCCCCTGCACATTCGGGCTAGTGATCGCAACGCCAAATGTACCGTGATGGTCGGCCCGTATCTGCCGCACGCCACTATTGTTTGACGTAATTGCCACCAGAGATCCCGTGCCCAAAGCGGAGCACTGCGTATATGGGGTAGACGCAGCGGTACAGGCTTCGTTGGGATTGTTGTCGGGCCGAAAGTGAACGGCAATATCAGCATATTCGTTCGCCGAATCCCCGTCAAAATTGATCCCCTCAACCCACTGGGATTCCCGGCACATCTCTACTTGCGCTTGAAGCTTGCGAACGCTTGCGGTCGCTGTTTCAACGACGAGCCCAGCGTCCAAGTCTTCACCCTCAAGGACTAACACCGTTTCAGTCGCGGAATAGATCTTCGCGGGCAGTTGATCGGCACCCTTGCCAAAATTGTTCTCTGCGTTCACAAAGCTAGTGATCTCGAGCAAGTCACCGCGCGTATATCCGTCCGTCAAGAATGTACAAGTCGCGCAGGTGATCGTGTCCCGTCCGCCGGGCCCAGCGCCCGCCGCTGTCGTCATACTCGCCGTCGTGGCTGCCGTGGCGAGGCCGCTCCCCGCGGTGATGAATGTTCCCGCCCGATTGATCGTGCGCGCGCGTCCATGACCTCTAAGGATCACGGGCATACTTGCCGTGACGCCAGTCTGGTCGCAGAAGTCCATCTGTGTCGTCTGGGTATAAGAGTCACGAGCTAGTCGAAGGATGACTCCCCGACTCTCATCAGCTATCGCTTGAGTATACGCGCTATTGCATTGCTCTCCAATATCAGATCCAGAATAATTATCACATATGTACTCATCAAAAGAATCTAAAAATTTCTTATCAGTAGTGTTCATAACGCCGGCTTCAGTGCTAGTCGCATCTAGGATGACAGCGTTATCTCCATTGTCGTTAGTTATCTCTACTTGGTCCACAGAATACGAAGATGATAAGTTTGTTATGCCACCCCCTCCAGTAACAAACTCCAATCCAGTCTCACCTGCATTCACTCTAACAAGCTTAAGAGAATCACCAGTGTAATCGTTATCTACATCTGTTAGGTCAGTAAATGCGCCAACAGCAGTACCAGCAGTGAATTCAAGACCAGTCTCACCTGCATTTACCCTAACAAATTTGAGACTATCTCCAGTGTAGTCTTGATCAACATCTGTTAGGTCTGTGAAGGCGACCGACCCAGAAGTCTCATGCGCAGCGACTATGGCGACCACATCAGCCACAGAATACGTTCTTAATGCAGTCTCAATACCTGCTGTTATTTCAGCTCCGCTAACTTGAGCGACTTCATTACCATAAGCAGTCGCTATTTCAGCATCAGTTTGATCTGCCGTAGCTCCAACTTCTATTCCTGCTAGTTTAGAAGCATTGGCTGCAACGGTTACATTGGCAGTCACTCTACCTTCAGTGTAATAAAGGTTAGTTCCTTCAGATAAATCTCCAGTATCATTATCAGATAAGTCATCGTCTGATAATGCGCCATCATTGTTAGTGAAGACATCAGTGACATCTGTTAGGTCTGATTCTAATCCAATTTCGGTAGTCGCACCACCAGAGGATTCATGAGCAGCTACGATTGCTACCACATCAGCAACAGAATATGTGCGTAAGTTAGTTTCAATTCCTGCTGTTATTTCAGCTCCACTAACCTGAGCTACTTGATTTCCATATGCAGTAGCTATTTCTACATCAGTTTGATCGGCAGTAGCAGACGCTTCTATTGAGTCAAGCTTTGCACCATCAGTAACTAAGTCTCTACCATCAACTAACAGCACATTTGTTATGCTTTGATTACCCATATCAACTGTCTGCGTGGCAGCGTATTGACTCCAAGTAGACGGATCACCCGCACCGCCTAACGGTCCATCATTAGCAGTGTAGACATCAAGTCCACCTAACTGAGCTTCTAATTCCGCTTCAGTATCCATAGCGCTGAAGATGGGATCAGTCTCTGTTATTCCGCCTCCAGGCGGTATAGAAGAACTAGTGCCACATACTTTCAAGCGCGTAGCGCCAGGACTAATGGCAGCGACATCTATATAGACGCGCATGAAATCGCCTGTGGTGGCAATGAACTTAACATCGCTAGTCAGAGCCGCGTCTTCAGGAATCCCATCATCTGTTATGTCTGCCTGTAATGCGCTACAAGTTCCAGTATCAATTTCATCAGTGCAAGTCTGTACTGTTATGTCCTGCCCAGTTCCACTGCTATTGTAATTTTGATCAAATTCAAATTCCGCATTCACGATATTGTCAGTACGGATAACTGGGCTGAAAGTATCAACAGGATCTGTGGAGTCCGCGCGATAATATCTACATTGAGTGCCTTCAATATTGTCACTAGTGAATGGTGAAGTTGGTGACACATACCAATCATCTGCCGTAGCAGATATTGGAACTAACAAAGTTAGTATGGCTACTATGTAACGGATCATGAATCTCTCCTGTTCCAAACGTAGCCGCGTGTGGAAATTTCAAGCTCAAGAGTATTAAGATTATTAGTTACAGCCAAACATCTATAAGAAGCTTGGCTAGTTGCGCTTAATGGAACCCTAACTTGAGTAGACTGGTACCATTCATGAGCTCCAAATTCATCCCAAGATCGAATAACATGATTAGTCTGACTAGGGGCGATATCAGCTTCATCATTCCCCCTAACATCTATGAACATTCTAGTTCCAGAAGATGAATTAGCAGCAGCGCTCACTTGCAGTATAGCTGAAGAGCCTAACGGACCATCTGCGGTGAATGCAGTTTTAGTTGTATCAGTGCCAGAACTTAAACTAATATTAACATGCCTTACTGGATCAGCCCAATGAATCAAACCATAATCAGCAGAGTCAGTTAAAAACTGCTTGATATTCTGAGACGAATCTGTTAGTATGGCTCCAATTCTACGGAATTTATTGTATGTATCACCAGTTTCTGAACTAGCATATGATAACAAATTAATTGCTGCTATATGAGTATCAAATCCATAATCATTAGTCGCGCCAGCACCACCTATGATATAAACATAATACCAAGTATCCGCTGCTAATGATACAGTGTTAGGTCTTCCCCCAGCTGATGTTCCAGCAGCCCAAGTAACATCTAATTGCTTAGTGAAAACAGTAGCGACATCAAAATTGAAATCACCAGATATTGCTTGGCATTCACCAGGCTGTATCGTTATATCATGATCTGTATCAGCTGGTGCATTGGAAAGACTGAATCCTCTTATGTGTCCAGAAGGATAAAATGCATCCAATCTTAGGCCAAGACATCTGCTTAACAAACGCCAATCAGTTCCATCATACCTAACTTCAGCATCCCTAAGAGTGGATAGATCACCAACTGCTATCGCGCCACCAGCCTCATTAACAATATTCTTTACACCAGTACCAAATACATTAATAGTTGGCGTAGTAGTAGTATTATTGACGTTAGGTCTAAACTTAACAGTCATTCCATCAAATAAGCCAACGCCTTCTACGCTGACTGTTAGTTCAGTGATTACATAAGCTGTTGATGGTCCTGACGCAGTTCCCCAAAATGCATAGCCTTGACCGTAAGCCATTATGGCTTTAGCTACTTGGAATAAGTCACCAGAGCTAGGCGTAACACCAACTTCAACGAAAGCATTCTCAAGTTCCGCTGCTGCTTGATTCCACTCAGTAGATGCTAGTTTACCAGCGGCAGATGCGCCACCATTTGCTACTTTATTGTCTAAGCTATCCATCTCTACTCCGTGGTATACACAATATCACAGTTCGCAGGCTTAGCATGTCTGAATACACACTCCATCAAAGCCTGCTCTGCTGTTTGAAAAGGGAAGTCAAAATCATAATCAAAAGCGTTAGTTGAAAAAAGAGATGTTATGACGATAGTGAATCTAGCTTCTTTGGCATTTGTGAATGTTATGTCTGGAGACTCCGTGCCATAACCATTAGTGACATCATGATCTATGCCACTCTTTGCCTTTATTGTTAAGCCAAGACTAGAAGCGAAACTAACAAAGTCAGCTTCAGTTTGAAGACCTAACAATGATAACTTCCGTTGAACATTGAGCCTTCTCGCTTCTAGCTCTATCTCCACAGGAAAGCAACTATCTGGAATTCCAACAGCTTGCTCCCAACGACCAATATAATCTTCTGTGGTGTCGGGCATCATCTCTTCTATGAACTCATTTATGCTGCGCTCTGACCTAACAAACTCATTGCACATACCCTCAACGAGCTTTCTTAGATTGCTACCAATAACATTCTTAGCACCAAATGAAGGACCACTTGGTAGAAAATGCCTAGTGAATATTTCAACATGTTGAGTTAAAGTATGTATCACGGGTAAGTCACCGTTCCGAGTACACCAATATTGCCAGCCGCGATTGTTATGTCACCGCTAGGCGCGCTCAATGCGAAGCTAGTTACACTTTCACCAGTAGTAGTATCAATCGTTGAGAAGATCGCAGATCGGTATGCATCTTCATCAATGTTAGTTCCTATCTCAGTGTTCTCAGCAAAGAACTGGCGTAGATTTTCTGTTATGGAAGACTGCATGGTCACAGTGTTAGGCGAGAGAGATGAAAAAGTAAATGCCTGAGAAGTTTGAGTAGGAGCACTAACGATGACATCAGTAGAGCTTGTGTTAGCTGGCTTAATAGTCAATAGAGCATTCTTTACCTCAGTGACCTTCGCTGCGCTAGGTATCGGATTAGTTTCATTATCAGACATAACATAAACAGTTACTTGCCCATCTGACGGTGTCACTTCCTGAACGAATACACGAGTGATAGTGCTCACAGTTTTTGCTAACCTTGTTATGTCAGACACATTAAAGTGTGCGACTGGGTTGCGTATGATATCCAGCAATCTATCTCTGAATTGGTCATCAGTTTCTCGATCTGAACCGCCTGTTAGTCCATTTACATTCACAGCACAATCATCATCAAGACCAGATACAGGTGATTGCAATGTTAGTTCAGTAAATGCGCCTAAGTTAGTTTCCTCTCCAAAGCTATCAGACTTAATAGCAACCTGCCCAGCTACTCTATTGAAACTAGCACCAGTAGTTGGTGATGGAATAGAAGCCGCGACTAAATAAGTGAATGTATCTTCATCAACTACAGTCACAGACTTAGTTACATTGTAGCCATTATTTACCGCACCAGTTATGGCTACAACATCACCATTGTCTAAATAATGAGGAGCATCACATACAAAAGTTGCGACTCCACCTACATGACTTAATGATGTTTGGTTTATAGTAAGAGATGATGCTGTTATTTCTTCAGTAGCGGTGTATTCATTGCCATTACCATCAACAAATTTCTGCCCAACTAATATTGGATCTGGCGATCCAGATCCTTGGAATACAACATGACCAACGGAACCTGTGGCAGCATTGCGACTAATGTTATAGAATGATGCCCATCTATCCAGGTTATCTATAGTGGTATCTGGGAAGACCTCATCTATAGATTGTAAGATTGAGAAATAATAGTCATAAACGCGCTCAGCAAAGCTGTCAACTAACGCGCCTAACCAACTACTGCGAGTGAAAGGATTGGAAAGCGGAAGCTGAGTCTGAACATCAGCGCGTATCCGATCCTTTACCACTCCAGAATTTTCAGGTAGATCAATAGCCAAAGTTAAACTCCGGTGTTATCCCATAGAGTGTAATAGCGATAGTCAACTTTGTTGTTAGGCTTCTCTATCCTAATCTTCAAGTTAACTTTACCATCCTCTATCCCTACTTCAGCACTAACATGGTTCGCTATTCCATCATCTACAAAGTGTTGAAGTGCATTCCTAGCCTCACTGGCTATGTTAGTTATAGATACATCATTAGCTCTTATCTGATTGTAAAGCCAAAGCTTAGATCCAATCTTATACTCTCTATCGTGACTTCCGATCCATCCTCGCCTACGTTCTGGAATGACGATCTCTGAAGATTCCGCCCTTCGATCTATAAACAAACTAGCAACTATCGCAGCTTCAAACGAGTCTTCTGTAGCTATATCTCCACTAGCATCAAGTTCAATATCGTAATAGCGACCATGATTTGTTAGTTTAGCGTCTTGATAAATAGCCATCACGGGTCCTTAGGAGCACTAACATCAGCAAGATCACCCTGCTCAGTATGCGTATGCGCGCTCAACTCTATTCCATTTTGATCATTTAGTAAACCATTAGCATTGAGCACGCCTGTCACATCAACCTGCCCAACAAGTAGAGTTGTTAGTCCAACACCTAACGTCCCACTAACATCCAAGTTGCCTTCTATCTCAACATCAGCAGCAGTCATCCTGATAAGATCAGGTGCTGTTATGCTTACTTCACCAATAGCATCTATTTCAACATTGCCACTATTGTCTAACTTTATCTTAGTCCCAGAACCAGGATGAAAGACGAATACTTCTCCAGCCTCACCGCTAGGTCTTTCTGTCATGCTAGTTGGGATTAAGATTCTTTCTTCATTATTTCCATTGACAGATATAACTAACGCATAACTATCATTAGTTGCCACTGCATGATAGCCATAAGGATACCAAGCCACACCATTGCCTGTTTTCCCGTGATAACTAGCTTGCTGGGATGGTACGTTTTTGGTATCATCTCCAGTGTTAGTTATCAAGCCAATTTTAAGTAGGCTCTTGATTCGCTCTAGCCAATGCTGCTTCAATGTTGAACTCCGCTTTTTCCGATGTAGGCTCGGCTACCTCCAACGAATACGCATTTTTGTTTATTAAGTTGAGCTCAGTAGTGCGCCCTGAATCTGGGTCTAAACGGTAGGTAACTGCATTGATTAGCATCCTATCATTTATCTCTGCATTTTCATCTATAACTTGAACTATTGTGTTAGGCGTCCAAAGTTCACCAGCTTGGTTTCTGTAGCCAGATAGAGTCGCCGAGTAGACTCTACTCCTGGCCTTTCTAATATTCGCTTCCCACTCTGCCCGCTCTTTCATGTTAGGTGATGACCCTGGATTCTCACTTGCTATTATTAGTTGGCGACCTTCACGCATTCTTCTATCTGTGATGAAGCCGCGCTGATCTACTACTTTCTTTGGCTGCTGCTTGCCTAACAATGCTAGTATGTTCATATTGGAATTGCCGATAGCCTCATATCGGTTGAATCTTCCAGTGTCATCGTATGTGAAGCTATAGGAAATAATATTATTCCCTTTGCCATCAATACGGTTGACTAACTTCGCCTTAACATCTACACCTTCAGCTCTTTGAATAACAACATCACCATCACTATTCGAGCTTAATATCACATTCTTCTTTCTGGCTATCTTCTCCAAAAATGTGAATGCGTTATCTCCAGGCTCAGGAGCTATGATATCTTCTACGTTATAACTAACACCTGTTAAGTCAACAACATCAATATCCGATCCTATATGCTGAATAACAATCTCTACTATGCGCTTCAATTTTATAGGAGCATTGATATCTGTTAGTGACCCTATAGATGAATCAACTATATCACCTGTTAAGTCACGACCTATTATGTCTATCTGGTGATCATTAGCACTACCTCTGCCGCTTATAACTTCAATATGTCCTGTTATTATTCGCTCATCATCTACATAAACAGCGCACTCAGAACCCATACCAAAAGGCAAACTTCCATTGCCACCAGGACCAGAAGAAAATGAAAAGGTATTACTAAGCGTATCAATCCTAACATCGGCTGTAGCTTCCAAGAAATTGCTATACCTAACACCATTAACTTCAATCTTCATTGTGAGAAGACCTCAACGGTTCCTTCCATAGCAATACCATTCCCGCTATTAAGTTTAGCTATGTCATCTGCTTCCTCATCTGTACCATAGTATTGGTATGATAGAGCGCGAGCGGATATGATGTTAGTTTCAACTTCTATTACAGTGTTAGTCTGTTGCTTCCTTTGATCTAGAAGCCTTAGAGTACTCTCCCTGGCGTTCAATAGAGATGTTAGTGTTGATGCATCAATGCCACTAGCATTACGAATAGCATCTAGCTGATTTTCTAGTATGTCAATATCCGCATCTATCTCACGAACAGTTTTGTAGTCCTTACCAGATGCTGCCAGATAAGCGCCAGATAATGCGTTAGCATTGATAGCATTATTAAGAGTGTTATTATTCAAGTTGCTCTGATGGTTGGCCGCAGTATCAAAGCGCAATTCTATGTCAGTTAAGAATCCAAACTCAAAGAATTCTTGATATACATCAAATGTTGCTGATACTGTAGCTATCGTTCCGTTAATAGTCTGAAAGACGTTAGTTATGGACTGCGCCAAATCCTGTGGAGCGGTGGCCAGTGCAATAACATCACTCTGGAATTCAGAGACCATTAGTCCAACTTTATCTATCTCATCAGTTACGCGCTCTGCGAACTCAAGCGCTGAACTAACTTTATCTGCTACCTGTTGGACTTTCTCTTTGGCTTTATTGTATACGCCTAGCAGCTCAGGCTTTGAGTCAAAGAATTCTTCTATTCTAGATCTGGATGTCTCCAGCACGGCGTCGTTGGCAGATGAAATCTCGCTTATGGTAGTTTCATCTGCCTCTGGCAAACCATCTGCGTTTGAGATTTCAAATGTTATGTCTAGACGGCCAATTCCAACTGAAGTAACAGATTCATTAAGCGTGTAGCTAGTCACTGCCATTTCATATAGAACACCATACATAGGATGAACTAACTTGCCAGTGCCTGGTGCTTCTAAAGCCTCAACTAACCTATCACGCTTATCAAGATATGAAGTTGAAGTGGTGCCTAACGCATTTTCTTTGTATTCATCTCCAACTAATGTTACATATCCAGTAACATTGTATGATCTTTGCTCAAGTCCTAAGTCTTCAACTAACTGCCTATCTGTATTGACAAACTTCTTGATCGCAACTTTTCTTCCACCTAACACAGATGAATCAACAAAAATGAATTCAACATCTCTATATGAGATAGGAGCCATGAATGCGGCACGCTCTATTATAGCCATTATTGCGAGCCCGCCATGTTAAGCCCAGTATCTACACTCACAGGCCCAGTAGACTCAGTTGACATGTTGTCCACAGATCCCTTAGGACCTGAGAGTTGGACATTTATGTTAGTTTGGCTCATGAAATTAGTGTCAATAACACCTAACATCTCAAGGCCCTTCTTGCTGAAGATAATTAAGGGCTTGATAAATTCATAAGTGCGTCGAACCTTCTCCTTCAGACCATCCCAGAACATAGTGAAATAAGGACCAAATCTCTCCCATTGTGAAATAACAAGTGCTGAGATAGCTGCGAACGCTGCGAATACACCTAATGTGGCTGCTATACCAGCCGCACTAGCGCCAATAGCGACCAAGCCGCCAATTAATGCGCCTATGCCTAATATGATCGGACCTAATGCCACCACAATCAATGCTAGGTAGGCAAGAAATTTTGCCAGCCTAGGATTAGCGAATGCAAACGCTTTCACTTTAAGAACAGTATTCTCTAGAACATCATTTAGACCTTGGATCTTACCCTTAAGGTCAAGAATGTCAACTAACACATCACCGACTTGTATGAGAAACTGAGAAAACAGATCCTTAGTATTAGACCAAATACCAGGCAAAGTTCTAGACGTCTTATCCATCATTTGATAGAAGCGTCCACCCTCAGATACCAATTCAGTAAGAACATCCTTAACAAACCATGCTGGGATTTGGCGTTTGGATATTAAGTCAATAGTTGCAGGTACAGACAAGCCAAGCTTCTTGGCTATCATGCCCCTAATGCCTATACCTTTGTTAGTTAATTGTAGAGCATCACCACCTGTTAGAAATTCATTCTGCATAATCTGACCCCAAACCAAAGCGAATTCCCTAATGGGTCTTCCTGTGGCTGCGGCCATGTTGCCTAATGTATTGAGAGTATCTATTAGTTCATTAGCTGGAGTGTCCATAGCCAATAGCATCTTAGCGGCATCACCTAAGTCTACTATCTCAAATGGTGTTTTAGCGGCAAATGTGTATAGGTCTTGAAGTGTTTTGCCGCCTAACTCCGCGCTGCCTGTCATAACATCAAAAGATGTTCTTAGGGCTTCATTCTTACCAGATGCCACTACTGCCGCCGTTATGAATCCACCCATAGCTGCACTAACAATACTGAACTTCATTCCGAAGTTCTTCATGCTACGGCTAGCTTTACTCCAGTCAATAGCATTCTGCTTGAGCTTGCCGTTAAGTCTTCCGATAGATTGGCGTATCTGGTCAGTCTTGCGCCTAATACGCTCCCCAACGTGTGAGTACTTATCAACAGCTACGAATTTGACAGATACTGCTCTAGCCACGTTGCATAGCCCTCGTTTGGCGTTTTCGCTCGTTACCTACTTTGATAACTTGCTCTCTAACTAACATATACTCATCTAATGGAAGTCCCATTAGTTCAGTGTAGCTGAAAACTTCCGTTGCCATAACCATGTCTGCCGCATCTCTAACTAACTCTTCATGAGAGATTTCAGAGCAGACTTCACGATAAAATTTGCAACGTATTCCCCAATCATGTCCTCCAATACATCAATGGACAATCTATCTGCAATTGGGGTTGTTAGGTATTCAACATCATCAATCTTGCCTACTTTATCGCATATGAGTGATCTGCCAGTTTCGATGAACTCAGTATAATCAGCATCTGACTGGGCGATAGTGAACAAAATTTCAGCGCCCTTAATATCAATGTCTTCATCCGGTTTACTAGAAGTTTCACTACTCTCTTTTGGCAAAGCGCGAAAAAACGCCTGCTTGAGCTTAGTCGTCTTCTTTCTTTGGTTAGGCTTAGGCGCATAGAATGTTATGCGTGAACCTTCTGTTTGCTCACCATTGACAAAATACTCTACAGGCTCCTCAAGAACATAATCAAAACTTTTCACCGTGTGTGGTCCTTTATTAGATTGCAGTCATAGCCTTGAACTCAATAGGTACAGACGAATCTGCTCCAATTCCAACTTCATAGTCAGCAGTCAAGGCGGCCCTAGAAAATGTTCTGGTTAACGTTCCTTCTAACGTTTCACCAATTATCTGAACAGCATTATTGTTATTGTTAGTCTTCCAAGAACGAGCCAATGCTATGTTCTCAGGAGTGGAAGGGAGTTCAAACTTAACCATGCTGAAAGCAGATTCCAAATCATTAGAGTAAACTGCCTCAACAGCCCCTCCACCTATGGACACTGCCCTAACAGTCTGCTCACCCAACCCTTCGGTGAAAGATACTGTGCCAGGAAGCACGCCCACCGCTTCATTATTTACCACTACGGTAACGTCACTTAATTGTATCATCTTTATGACTCCTGGGTGCTAAAGGCAATCTGGATTGTTCCGATGATTACCCTTGTTTGTGTAACTATGGGCGTCAACATTGACACCGTAATCTTTCCAAGACTAAGATCAAGATCAACAGTTCGATTAGCCTTGAAGAAATTCAAAGCAACCTCGCCAGCTTGGCATAACACGTAATCTGAACCGGAAAGATCCCCATAAAGCTGATCCGTATATGCTTCAAACAAAGACTTGTTAACCATGTCACGACCACGGAGGACATTACCCTCTGTTAGTCGAGACTGGGCGAAACGAGCTTTGTAGTTATTGAAGAAGTATTCACGGACTGCGCTCATTGTATCAACATAGTTGAGATACTTCCAACTAACATCAGGATTAGCTGCCGGATCAGTTTTGTAAGTGGTAACTACTTCACCAATAAGCGAGTTAGTTCCAGTAGCATTTTGACCAATAACAGTTACACCAGCAGTATGCAGAAGTTCAATTTCAGTTTCCGTGAATCCAGCACCACTTATTGTTGTGGAAAGCTGCGGAATCGTACTATTGAAATAAGGCAAAGACGCTAGTGCAGTACCACCAAACTGATCTCGTGAAGAGCTAGTAGTTAGGTACTGACCAATTGAGGCATCAGTTGTTAGGCGAAGAGCCCTCAACGCTGCGAACCAAGTAGCAACTAGCCAAGGAGTTTCTTGATTTGAAGGCCCATTGTAGTTGGCGATGTCAACATACTCATCGCCAATAACAACTAACGACTTAGAATTTAGAGCAGTTCCAAAGCTATTGACATTCGAGTAAGTATCAGATATCCCTGTGAAGCAGACGCCATCCAACACTCTATTGTTTACATTGAATCTGCCATCAAGAAAATCAACAGGCTCAGTAACAGCAGCATAAGGCCATACAATTCCCTGATAACGATTGCTACCAACTGCATCAAAGATGCTAGTTAAAGTAGGATCAGTTCCTCCAGGAACAGCATCAGCGACTACCGTTGCAACACCGCCAATAACACCAGCAATAGCACCGTTAGGTACAGCACTAATGACTGCTTCATTACCTATGGTACCATCATGAACACAAGTAAGTGTTACAGTTCCTGTGGCGTTAACAGCATTAAACATGCGATTGGGATTAGCATTAATAGCCGCCGCGACTGCATCACCAACCTGAGTGGCGCTATTTCCATTACTAACCGTAGCAGTTGAGCTATCAAAATGTTTACTGCCAGCTATAATATCAATAGTGCCAGACTCAGTAGCAGGGCCAGTACACGTTATAGTGTAAGTAGCAGCGGTTCCAGCAGCATCATCTAGAGGAATAACATCAAGTTGAACGCCAGGAGCTATTTCCTTAAATGCTTTAACCATACGTGCTAGTTGACTTTGCTGTCCAAATAGCGTATTCTCAATGCCTTCATTATTGATGGCAGTCTCAAGAACACCCGTGGTTGCAGTCCCAGCAGCTACCATCTGTCCAACTAACAACACTTTCTGGGCAGCGTTAGCCACATCCAGGTCTGCGCTAGTCAGGCTTAACGATACACTGGGCTGTAGAATTTCGTTACCCATTAGCTTTCATCCTCATCGTAAGTGTTAGTTGAACTAACTTCTTTGACTATCTCACAACAGCCATCTATTGAAGCATCACGCAATCTGCGACGCCAAAAATTTTCTAAAGGGATTCCATCATTCTCTGCTACTTCAATAATAGAATCAACATCATATCCCCATCCAGCTTTGAGTATTCTAATTTTCATAGTTCCTCATCATCAAGGTTAATAAGCGCAGTCATGAACCCAGTCCCACCAAGATTTGGATATTGTGTTAGGTCAATATCCCTAAAGGCAACGTCTGGATCATAATGCACAGTGTCATTAACATCCATCTCAGTAGAGCATTCAAAATCATAACCATGCGCGTATACAGCCGAGTCATAACGTAGCATACCATGACTAACGAATACTAAAGGATCACAATGGCCAACATACATATTAGTTGGAAAGCGGTAGAATGTGATAGACTTTGTTATGTGGACTAACAAGTCCACAGCCTCATCTCTAATCTTTCGCGCAGCGATCTCATCTTTAGTATTGGCGATCAAGACTATACTAACAGTTTCACGTAATTGCTGACGATATTCTTCACCACGCTGTGTGTTATCTGTTAAGTCAGTCTGAGTTCGCCTACTCTTTGATGCAATAGTATCACCTAACACTACAAATAGCCAAGCCTTTTCAACATCCTGTGTAGTATAGGCTTCAAGTGCGCGCTCCATAGTCGCGCTAGCGCTGACCCTCATGTTAGTTTTGATGTTACCTGACATAATAGTAGCATCTATATTTGAACTATTGTTAAAGGTAAATGTGCTAGTATCAGTTACTCCAGCTACCTGTTGCAATCCGTTGTACTGCTGATCGTACCTAGCAGCGCCATGTAGCTCAGCACCTGTGGAGAGCAGCGGACCGGAGTCTGCCATCGTGAACGTTATTGTTCGTCGATTCACAATGTTAATAGTGGTAAATGTACCAGTGAACTCTGCGTCATCTGCTGTTATGCTTATAGTTGGAGCTATTGGTAATGTTAGGTCATGATCAGCAGAAGTAACTAACGTGCCCACAGTACCAAGCCTAGTTATACTCGTTATGCTGATAGGGACGATGACGTCTGCTATATAGACAGGATCACCCACTGTTAGACCATGAGGAGTGGATGTAGTTACAGTAGATACACCAGAAGAATTCACTATGCCAACCATAGGAATAACATCACTAAACATATCAGTATGCTTGTGAATTTCAAGTGTCAATTTAGCTGCCACATCACTTGCTCGCAAGATCGTTTACCGCTTCTTGAAAGAACGTTTCAAACTTAACATCTTTGGTATTGTTACCAATAGAGGGCCTGGCTTCAATCGTTATGCCTCTGCTATCTGTACCACCCTCTTCAATTCGCCTAGCATAAGGTGTGGTCTCACGAGTAACACCATATCCAACTTCCATGTAGTTAGTTCCAACTACCTTCCAACCTAATGACCGCCTAAGATCGCCAAACATATTGGCATGAGTTTCTCCAGGCGCGCTTGACTTATGCCTTCTTCGCTTACCACTACTTCTTGACTTAATCCAATAGACTCGGCCAGACTTAACACCTTTGAGAATATCTCTGTTAATCTTATCCTTGAGATCCCTACCCATTCTAAAGAAAGTTTGCCTAATGGCCTGCCTAATGTTAGGCGCATTGGCTTCAATCTCTTGAAGAGTCTTATGGCTAGGACCATCTATTGTAACGACTACCTTCATGCCTTGGCAGCCTCATCAAGTCCACGGTCTGTGCAGAGCAGGACCATGTAATCATCTCTCTCTTCATAGTGCATAACATCAAGTATCTTGAGTCTACGCCCATCATCAAGCTGAATAAAAGTCTCAGATGTTACGCTTGAATCATATCGGATAGAAATCTCATGAGTGACATTAGCATCCTGACTAACACCATCAAAAACAGTCACTCCTTGCAGCGTCTTTATCGCAGCCCACTTATTAGTCCCAGTAAATGTTTCGCTAAAATCAATAGATCCATGAGCAGGAGATGTTATGTCACGGGTATGAATCGTTATGCGATGTCGCATATCACCTATCCGAGCACCTCTATGACTAACACGCTTCTTCTGCATAATTCCTCAGGGCTCACACATAGCACACGGCTTCTATGCGTGAGCCCCTTTTCAATGGCGGGCAGCCATCAATATTTTGGAATAGCAACACTATTGTAAAACTCAATAGCGCGGTATCCCGTCATCCTCTCGTCATCTCCACGATTTTCATATGCATATGCTATGTGCTTCAACATACATAGCTTAACATCTGGAGTCTTCCTGTCTGCGAATGTGTTGAATGAGATTCTAACAGCGTCTGGAACAACATCAACTAACGTCGGCCAAGACTGACCAGTTTTGAGCTGTAGGCAAGCATAAAGGATATTCTTGTTAAGCTCATACACTGTATCAGCAACAGTCAGAACATTACCATCATAGATGTAACTAACAGAGTCAATTCCCTCAATGGGTCGCTTCCGCAGTTCCATGCTAGTTTCAA
>Ga0316187_10001309_pt1 | contig 21319 bp, 11 predicted proteins | sample CroRivburrow1_MG_FD_204927 | JGI IMG/M metagenome (GOLD analysis project Ga0316187, IMG submission 204927) | Coastal sediment microbial communities from Maine, United States - Cross River worm burrow 1 | ecosystem: Environmental > Aquatic > Marine > Coastal > Sediment | place: USA: Maine...
ATCCCGACTACCTGGAGCGCTTTGTCGGAACCTACGAGACCGCCACGGGGACGAAGATCACCATCGCGATCTCGGGCGATGCGCTGACCGCCAGCATCCCGGGGCAGCCGACCTACACGCTGGAGCCCGCGCTGACCGGCCGCTTCGTGTTGAAGGAGGTTCGGGTGGTCAGCATCGGGTTCGAGGTGGATGACTCCGGGGTGGTGACCAAGGCGGTGCTCCACCAGCCTGGCGGTGTCTTCGATGCGCCGCGGGTCGAAGAGTAGGAGCCACGGGCACGGATTCTCTCCTGCCCTATACTTACGGCCATGTCTCGCGAGCCCGCTCAGCCCAAACCCCTACGCCTGTGGCCCGGTGTGCTGATCGTCGTGGTCCAGCTGCTGCTGGCCTACGTGCCCCGCCAGTTCGCCGCCGGATCGATGGCGATGTTCTTCGGGATGATGGGCTCGCTGCTGGGCGGGACGTTGCTGGTCTGGATCTGGTGGCTGTTCTTCAGCCGCGCCCGCTGGAGCGACCGCCTGGGTGGACTGGCGTTGATGATCGTCGCCTATGCCGCCGCGGTCGCGCTGTCCCACCCCTCGGCGAGGATGGCGCTCATGATCCCTGGCGTGCCGTGGCTGTGCGCGGCGTTCGTCCTGTCGCTGTTCGCCGGACAACGCTGGGTGACAGTGGTCGCCGTGCTCGTCGCCACCCTGGGCTGGACGCTGGTGCAGACCGACGGAGTGACCGGCAACTTCGGCAGCGACTACTCGTGGCGCTGGAGCACGACGGCCGAAGAGCGTTTCCTGGCCTCGGAGGCCAGCGCGGTGCCCGACGTGAAGATCGTCGAGGAGGTCGAGCCGACCTCCGCCTGGCCCGGCTTCCGCGGCGCCGCGCGCGACAGCGTGGTTCATGGCACGTCGATCGGCACCGACTGGTCGACCGACCCGCCGCGGGAGCTGTGGCGCCGGCCGGTCGGGCCCGGCTGGAGCTCGTTCGCGATGGTCGAGAACCGGATCTGCACCCTGGAGCAGCGCGGCGAGGACGAGGCCGTCGTGTGCTACGACGCGGCGACCGGCGAACCGGTCTGGCTTTACGCCTACCCTGCCCGTTTCTGGGAGGCGATGGGCGGCCTGGGTCCGCGCTCCACGCCGACCTACCACGAGGGCCGTCTGTTCACCCTGGGCGCCACCGGCATCCTGAACTGCCTCGACGCCGTCACCGGCGAGCTGCAGTGGACGCGCGACATCGGCAAGGACGCCGAAGCGCCGGTGCCGCCGTGGGCGTTCTCGAGCTCGCCGCTGATCGTCGACGACCTGGTGATCGTGCACGCGGCGGGTGCCGCCGACGGCCGCTCGGTGGTGGCCTACGACCTCGACTCGGGCGAGCCGCGCTGGTTCGGCCAGGCCGACGGCCCGAGCTACAGTTCGCCGCACCTCGCGACCCTCGACGGGGTGCGCCAGGTGGTGCAGATCACGCAGCAGGCCATCTTCGGCCTGGCGCCGGAGTCGGGTGAGCTGTTGTGGCGTCACGACTGGCCGACCGACGCCGGAGGCGACCGCGTGGTGCAGCCGGCGATCGTCGACGGCGGCTCGGCGCTACTGGTCGGCACCAGCTTCGGCCTGGGCACGCGCAAGGTCGCCGTGTCGCACGACGGATCCGGCGGGTGGACGACCGACGAGGCCTGGACGTCGCGTGGGCTTAAGCCTTACTACAACGACCTGGTGGTGCACGAAGGCACGGCCTACGGGTTCGACGGCAACATCCTGTCGGCGATCGACCTGGCGACCGGCGAGCGGCACTGGAAGGGCGGCCGCTACGGCAACGGGCAAGTGGTGCTGCTGGCGGACCAGGACCTGCTGCTGGTCGTCTCGGAGAAAGGCGAGCTGGCCCTGGTGCGTGCGTCGGCCGGGGGTTACGAGGAAGTCGCCCGGATGCAGGCGATCGAGGGCAAGACCTGGAACCACCCCATCGTCGTGGACGGGGTGGTCTACCTGCGCAACGCAGAGGAGATGGCGGCGTACCGGTTGCCGTAGGGCGGCTGTCTACCAGGGAAGCTCCGCCCCCGAGTAGGACAGGAATCTTCCGGAGTCCTTCGCCTCGAGCCCATCCAGAACCCTGCGCATGCCTTCGACGCTCTCCGGCGGAAGCAGCGGGGCGTTCCCTCCGCCCATCTTGCGTAGTCGATCTTTTCGAAGTCATCGTGATTCTCGTCACCGTTGATCAGAACGCTTGACATCGGCACTTACTCCAATTCGATAACCACTTCTTTGCGCACCGAGGCGACCCACGGTCACGTGCACGGACCGCGCGGGTGACTTGGCTCGTGGATTTCACTTTCGGTCGCTATTTCGGATATCGCGATCGCGAAGACCGAATCGTCACAGGAACCGTCTGGACCTTTCCTCCTGAGGCCGCCATATCAAGCTTCTTCGGCTAGATCAGCACGTGGCAGCGCGATTGCAATCTCCTGCGCCGGAAGCGAGGAGCGAGGTCGGCCGAGGGGGCCTGATTTGTCCACTCGATTGCAGAGTGGCTCGAATGAGGGAGGCCATGGTCGGAAGAAACCGAGTCTCGAATATACGCGCCATCGAATTCGGTGCGAGTTTCCTTCACCTGCTGTCCGATAGTCGGACGCGCGTGCGTTGCGAGACGATTCCGGCCGTAGCGCGCGCGTTCGTTTTTGTCCTCCTGCTCTGCCTGAGCGGTGCCCACGGCTGGGCGCAGCAAGACGACCAACAGCAGATGAGGGGCCTCGACGAACAGGTCCAGGAGATCAAATCCGACGTCCTCAGCATCTCGGAGGAGCTGCGCCGACTGGAAGAGAAACTGCTGTATCCATCAGGGACGCAGGTCGCGATCTTCGTTGCGCTGGCCGCGGGCGATCCGATGCGCCTCGACGCCGTGCGACTTCACATCGATGGCCAACTCGTTGCGCACTACATCTACAGCTCCAAAGAGCTCGAGGCCCTGCGCAAGGGCGGCGTGCAAAGGATCCACGTCGGTAACGTGGCGACCGGGGATCACCAGCTCGAGGTGCTCGTCGACGGCAAGCTCGAGAACGGTGCGGACTTCAGCCGCTCGGAACAGTTTGGCTTCCGCAAGGAAGTGAAGCCGAAGCTGGTGGAACTGACGCTCGCAGGAACGGATTCCGGCAATACTCCGATCACGCTTGCGGAATGGTAATCGATGCGAGTGCCACACCAGCTTCTCGGGCCCGGCCTGGGCCTGTGGCTTGCGGCCGTTCCGGCCGCCGGCGCCGATTTGAGGGACCTCCATTTCGGCGAGGCGCTGTATCACGCCCACCAGGGACAGTATTTCGATGCGCTCCAGCGGCTCGACACCGAGCTCGCCCTGTACCACGGTCTCGACGAGCCCGAGCTCGATACGCTTCACTACCACATCAACGACGCCGAATTCTCGGTCGGTGACTTCGAGCTCAACTACCGCATGCACCACCGCGCGGGGCGCGCCATCAAAGCCGTACTCGAAGGCGCCGTCGATGAGGCCGTACGAAACGAGGCCGCCTTCAGGCTCGCCCGCATCCACTTCCAGAAGGGTCAGCTCGAAGACGCGTTGCACGCGCTGGCCCGGATCGAGGGTGCGGTGCCCGAAGAGATCCGAGACGACGTCGAGTTCCTGCGGGCAAACATCCTCATGGCGACAGGCCGGCCGAGCGAGGCCGTCGCGGTCCTCGAGCCTCTGCGGAGCGATGAGAGTCTGGCCGGGTTCGTCGCCTACAACCTCGGTATCGCGCTGTTGCAGGACGGTCGACCCCAGGAAGCGATCGAGCAATTGGATCGGGCGGGACAGCTGGCGGCCGGCAATCGAGCCGGTCTCGCGATCCGCGACAAGTCCAACCTGGTGCTTGGCGCGATCCTGTTCGAGTCGGCCGACTTCGATCGGGCACGACAGTCCCTGGACCGCGTCCGCCTCGAGGGACCGTTCTCGAACCAGGCGCTGCTGCGGGCAGGTTGGGCCGAGGCCTCGGCGGAGCAGTATGACCGTGCGCTGGTTCCGTGGAACATCCTGGTCGATCGTGAGCCGACGAATGTCGCCGTACAGGAAGCCATGCTTGCCGTACCACACGCGTACGCCAGCCTGAACCTGCACGGCCGCGCCGCGCTCATGTACGGGCGCGCGCTCGAGCTGTTCAGCAACCAGATCGAAAGAGTAGACGCGTCGATCGGCAACATCCGGGAAGGGCGTTTCCTGGATGCGCTGATCCGCGAGGAGACCCGGCAGGACAAGGACTGGGTTATCCGCCTGCGCACCCTGCCCGATGCGCCGGAAACCTACTACCTGATGGAGTTGATGGCATCCCACGAATTTCAGACCGCGCTACAGAACTACCTCGATCTCGAAAACTTGCGATCGAAGCTCATGACCTGGCGGACCAGCCTGGATGCCCTCGAAGACATCATCCGGCTGCGCGAACAGAACTACGAGCCACTGCTTCCGGAGGTCGACGCGCAGTTCCGCGAGCTGGATTCGCGAATCCGCCTGCGCCTCGAGCAGCGCAAGCACCTCGGCGACCGCCTGCAGGCGATGCTGACCGCGCCGCGGCCGGCTTTACTGGCGACTGCGGACGAGCGAATTGCCGGCGAGCGCATCAACTTCATCGAACAGCAGCTCGGTGACTCCGACAGTCCCGAATCGCTCGCGCTCCGGCGGCGAGCGGCCCGTCTGCGCGGCGCGCTCACGTGGCGGCTCGAGACCGAGTATCACGAACGACTTACCGCGGCCCATGTGCACCTGAATGAGTTGAATGCGCATGTTGACGCCCTCACCCGGCAGTACGACGCCTTCGTCAGGACGAGGCAGGCGGCGACGCACAGCTATGTCGGGTACGACGTCCAGATCGGACGGCTCCGCGAGCGTGTCAGCGACGCGCTGCAGCGCGTCGACATCTTGATGGCCCGGCAGGGACACATGATCGAGACCGTGGCCATCAACCGGCTCAATGCCCGCCGGGAACGCCTGGTGGCCCAGCAGACCCGGGCGCGCTACGCCGTCGCGGACAGCTACGACCGGGCCTCGCGCGCCACGTTCGGGGCGGAGGAGCACTGATGCCTCGCCTCGCGATTCCTGTCGTGCTCGCGTCGGCCCTCGTCGCCGGCTGCGCCCAACGTCCCGAGAAGGGGCCGGGGGGGACGCTGGCGGAGCTACGTAGCGTGCGCCCGGACGTACAGGAGGCGACCGTCGAGCAGGGGCTCGAGCAGGCCATGCAGCACTACCGGCGCTTCCTCGAGGAGAGCCAGGAAACGGCGATGACGCCGGAGGCGATGCGCCGTCTTGCGGACTTGCAGCTCGAGAAGCAATTCGGTGTACCCGAGGCCGACGCCAGGCCGCGTGAAATGGAGATGCCGGAGCCCGCGCCGGCATCCATGGTGACGCAGGCCGACACGCCTCGACCGGCAGCGGAGGCTGCGAGCGACAGTCAACGGGAATCCGACCAGGAATTCGAGCGCCGCACGACCGCGGCGAACGGAATCCTGCCGGGCGGCAGTGCCGTGGCCTTGCCGGCGGGTGCGCTGCCCGCCGACGCGGATCCCACCGGCCCACTCGAGGCGATCGCCCTCTACGACCGGCTGCTCACCGAGTACCCGAATTACGAGCACCGCGACAAGGTTCTCTATCAGAAGGCGCGGGCGTACGACGAGCTCGGCCGCGCCGAAGAGGCGATCGAGACCATGGAGCGCCTGATCGGCGGGAATCCGCACTCCGAGCACTACGACGAAGTGCAGTTTAGGCGGGGCGAGCACCTCTTCACGCGAAGGCATTACCGCGACGCCGAGAGCGCCTACTCGGCGATCATCCGTCTGGGCGACGGCTCCTCGTACCACGAGCTCGCTCTCTACAAGCTCGGGTGGACGCTCTACAAGCAGGAGCTTTACGAGGAGGCCCTGCACCGGTACATGGCCCTGCTCGACTACAAGGTGTCGATCGGTTACGACTTCGATCAGACCCACGCCGAGGACGACGAGCGCCGTGTCACCGATACCTTCAGAGTCATCAGCCTGAGCTTCAACAATCTCGGCGGGCCGGAAACGGTGCCGGTGTACTTCTCCACCTTCGGAAACCGAACCTATGAGGACCGCGTTTACAGCAATCTCGGCGAGCACTACCTGGCCAAGCTACGCTACGACGACGCGGCGAAGGCGTACAAGGCTTTCGTGGCGCTCTACCCGTTCCACCGTTCCGCGCCGCATTTCAGCATGCGCGTTGTGGAGACGTTCACCAAGGGCGAGTTCCCCAAGCTCGTGCTGGAGTCGAAGCGCGAGTTCGCGTCCAAGTACGGACTGCAGGCCGAATACTGGCGACACTTCACGCCCGAGGAGTCGCCGGAGGTGATGGCTTATCTGAAGGCGAACCTGAAGGACCTCGCCACGCATTATCACGCCGAGTATCAGAGTACGGAGGAAGAAGACGAGAAGTTCGCCAGTTATCGCGAGGCCCTCCGCTGGTACGGAGACTACCTCCAGTCGTTCCCGACGGACCCCGATTCGCCGCCGATCAACTACCAGCTTGCGGACCTTCGCCTCGAGCACGAGGATTTCGGCGGGGCCGCCAGACAGTACGAGCGCACCGCCTACGACTACGCGCCGCACCCGCAGTCGGCAGCCGCCGGCTACGCCGCGGTCTACGCCCATCGCGAGCATCTGAAGGTCGTGGGAGAAGCCCAGCAGGATGCCGTCAAGCGCGATACGGTCGCGAGCTCGCTCAGGTTCGCCGACGCATTCCCGGGGCACGAGCACGCCGCGGCGGTCCTCGGAGCAGCGGCCGACGACATGTACGAGATGGAGGACTACGGTGCGGCCGTCGAGACCGCCCAGCGCCTCATCGATGGCTACCCGGACGCGGATCCGGCCATCCGACGCTCCGCGTGGGTCGTCGTTGCGCACGGCTCGTTCGAGCTCGCCGAGTACCCGCGGGCCGAGCATGCGTACGCCCAGGTGCTGAGAACCACGCCGGAGGACGACGAGTCGCACGCCGCGCTGGTCGACAACCTCGCCGCCTCGATCTACAAGCAGGGCGAGCTCTCGAACGACGCGCAGGACCATCGCGCGGCCGCCGACCACTTTCTGAGGATTCGCTCGGCCGCGCCGACCTCCACCATCCGTGCAACGGCCGAGTACGACGCGGGTGCCGCGCTGATCCGGCTGGAGGACTGGTCGGCCGCCGCGGACGTGCTCGAGGCGTTTCGCAGCACCTTCCCCGAGCACGAAATGCAGCTCGAGGCCACTCGACAGATCGCATTCGCCTACCGCGAGGACGGCCAGCTCTCGCGCGCCGCCGGCGAGTACGAGCGCATCGCATCCGAGTCGGAGGATCCCGCACTGCGCAGCGAGGCGCTGCTCGTCGCGGGCGACCTCTACGAGCAATTCGATGACCGGGATCGCGCGCTGGAGGTTTACCTCCGCTACGTCGAAGAGTTTCCCCGGCCGGTCGAGATGGCCCTCGAGACCCGGTTCAAGATCGCCGAGATGTACAAGGTGGCGCACGACGAGCCGCTCTATCACCGGGAACTGTCGGAGATCGTGCGCATCGACGCGGAGGCCGGATCGGAAAGGACCAACCGGACCCGGACGCTCGCCGCTCGTTCCGCGCTGGTCCTCGCGGAGCTGCTCTACGAGGACTTCGTGGCCGCCAAGCTGCTGCAACCGTTCGAGGTCAGCCTCGGGGAGAAGCAGCAGCGCATGGATGTCGTGATCGAGGCCATGGGCGGTCTGGTGAACTACGAGATATCCGACGTGACGGCGGCCGCCACCTACTACATGGCCGAGACCTACTTCGATTTCAGTCGCTCGCTGGGAGAGTCGGAGCGGCCGTCCGACCTCGAGCCCGCGGACCTGGACGAGTACGAGCTGGCCCTCGAAGAAGAGGCGTTCCCGTTCGAGGAAAAGGCCATCGAGTTTCACGAAGAGAACCTGGAGATGTTGCAGGCCGGCGTCTTCAACGCGTGGACGGAGAGGAGCCTCAGCAAACTCGCGGAGCTGGTGCCGGGGCGCTACGCGAAAGACGAGATGAGCAGCGACTTGATCGTCGCGATCGACAGCTACGTGTACCGGTCGCCCGCGTCGCAGCTGTTCCTGTTGAACAGCGCCGACACGATGCTTCAAGACGAATCGGCCGAGACGACGCAGCTGGGACCGATGCCTGCGGACGATGGAGTGGTGGAAGATGCGAGTCCGTAAGAGATACCGCGCCGTGAAGGGAATGGGCCGCGCCCTGCCGTGGTTGGCCCTGGGCCTCGCCCTGGGCTGCTCACCCGTCGCCCGTCGGCCGGTGACTGCCGACGAGGCGAAGACGGCGAGCGCGGCGGCAGAACCGCCCGCCGCTCTCGTGGACGTCGCCCAGGATGAAGGCGGGTTCACGATCACGCAACACGTGAGCGTCACGGACGAGGTGCGCGCCGACTACGAGGCGGCGGTGCGCATGATGGAGGAGGCGCGGTACGAACCGGCCATCACCCTGCTACTCGCGGTGACCGAACGGGCGCCCGCGGCGGCGGCGGCGCACATCGCGCTCGGAATCGCGTACTCGCACATCGACGACCTCGACCACGCGGAGGCCAGCCTGCGCAGGGCGCTGGAGCTAACCCCTCAACACCCCGTCGCCTACAACGAGCTCGGCCTGATACAGCGGCGCAGGGGGCAGTTCGCCGAGTCGCGGGCCAGTTACGAGGCCGCCCTGGAACATTTCGCCGACTTTCACTACACGCACAGGAATCTCGCCATCCTGTGCGACCTGTACATCGGCGATTTCGCGTGCGCGCTGGAGCATTACGAGGCGTATGGCCGGATCGTTCCGGACGACGCCGAGGTCGCCAAGTGGATTGCCGACCTTCGCAACCGCGAAAGCCGACAGGAGATCCCATGAGCCGGATCTTGTTGCTGGTGCCGCTGCTGCTCGCGACGGCCGCCGTGCGGGCCGATGACGTGCCCGAGATTGAGCGCGTCGTCCCTGCTTCCGAGGAGCGGGCGGAGCCGGACGATGGGGCGACGGGAGCCGTGCCGGTCGATGACGCGTCCGACGCCGAGGACGTCGCCGATGCCGACGAGACCCAGGCGCAGACTCGAGACGGCGCGAAATTGGTCTCCGGCATGTCCGTCCTGGGCAATCGGGAAGCGCCCAAGTCGCTGGTCATCGTTCCCTGGAAGAGCTCGCAGATCGGCGACTCGCCCGGCATCTCGCCGATGCTCGACGACTCCAGACGACCCGTGGACAGAGAAGTGTTCATGAGGGCGCTGAATTACTACGAGATACAAAGCGGCGGCCGTAGCAGCACGGCCGCCGTTGACGAAAAGGCAGCTCGGAAATGACGCCGCGAGCGGCTGTCAATTCTGTTTAAGGAGATTGGAAAATGGATGCGTTCTATTCCTTGGTCAGGTTCTTCGTGACGGGGGGTCCATTCATGTACCCCATTCTGATCGTGTTCGCGGTCGGCATCGCGATCGCGGTCGAGCGCTACGTCACGCTCACTCAAGTCAAGCGCCAGAACGAAGGCATGTGGAGCAAGCTCCAGCCCGCGCTCGCGAAAGGAGATTTCGACAAGGCGCGTGAAATGACAAGCAAGGACGACTCCACGGTGTCGCGACTGCTCGCCATGGGCCTTGCGCGCCAGGGCGCGGTCCGCCGCCGGGAAGACATCGAGATCGCGATGGAAGAGAGCATGATGGAGATCATCCCGCAACTCGAGAAGCGCACGGCCTACGTCGCCCTCGGCGCGAGCATCGCCACATTGCTCGGCCTGCTGGGCACGATCATGGGCCTGATCCAGGCGTTCACGGCGGTCGCCAATGCCAACCCGGCGGAGAAGGCCGACCTCCTCTCCGCCAGCATCTCGGTCGCGATGAACACGACGGCGTTCGGTCTGATTGCCGCGATCCCGTTGCTCGTGACGCACTCGGTCCTCACGGCCAAGACGGGTGAGATCGTGGACAGTCTCGAGATGGCGTCGGTGAAAGCGCTCAACGTGATCACGTCACTGGCGAAACGCCAGGTTGCGGTGTAACGAGCATGCCGAGAGCACACCACTACCGGCGTCGCCACAAGGACGCGCCCGAGCTCGAGATGACGACCTTCATGAACCTGATGGTTGTGCTCGTGCCGTTCTTGCTCATCACCGCGGTGTTCTCACGGATCACGATCGTCGAGCTCGACCTGCCGAGCGCCAATAGCCCGGCGCCCACGACCCCGACCTTTCGGGTCGAGGTGGTCGTCCGGGAGGCGGGGCTCGAGATCATGGACGGCGCGCAGGTGATCGCAGCGATTCCGAAAGCGGACGACGCGTATGACCTCTCGAAGCTCTCCGAGTACCTCGTGGCCATCAAGCAGGAGTACCCGCAGAAAGACGACGCCTCCGTGCTGCTCGAACCCGACATCCTGTACGACGACCTCATCCAGGTCATGGATACCGTTCGAGGCGTCGAAACGTTCGACGGCGGGCAAGCCCTCCGAGCGGACCTGTTCACGGCGATATCCATAGGAGATGCGCCATGAAGTCATCGCGCCGGATCGCGCGCATGTCGCGCCACAAGCGCTTCGTATCCAAGCTGAACCTGACGCCGCTGATGGACGTGTTCACGGTTTTGGTCTTCTTCCTGATGATCAACTCGGCCACCGTCGAGACGTTGCAGCAGCCCAAGCAGATCACGCTTCCGGAATCCGTGATCGAGGCGAAGCCTCGCGAGACCGTCGTGATCTTCGTCGGCAAGGAAGAGGTCCTGGTACAAGGCGTGCCCGTCGCGCGCATCGCCGACATCCAGGCGACCACCAACGTCGAAATCGAGCCGATCAGCGTGCGGCTCGCCGAGCTGAGCGAAAGCGTCATCGGTCTGAGCACACAGGCAGTCGCGGAGAGCCAGGAGGTGACCGTCCTGGCAGACAAGTCGGTCCCCTTCAGTGTCCTGAAAAAGATCATGGCCACCTGCACGGGGCAGGGCTACACGCGTGTGTCGCTGGCCGTGGTCCAGAAATCCGCGCAGTCGACATAAGGCCCACTTGGCCAGGTGGATGGCATGAAGTCTCACGAAGAACAGGAACTACGCTCCCAGGTCGAGCAGGTTCGCGGGAGACTGGAGAGTCTGACCGCCGATCTGCGCGTCGTCGACGGCGAGGTCGAGAGCCTGGCGCCGCAGCGGGAGCATCACGGGCTGCTGGACCAGGCCTGCGGCTCCCTCGAGAAGCTCGCCGAGCTTGGTGTGGCCTCGCTCTTCTGGGGCGAAGGGACCGAGCCTGCTCGAGTCGCCGGACAGCTGCGCGACGTGCGCGGCCGCGTGAGCGCCTTCCAGGCGCAGCTCGACAAGCTCGATGAGCGACGCCGAGCGATTCTCGCCAAGATCGGCCGTGAAGAGGAGAACCTGCAGATCCTCGGCGAGGACCTCTACCAGGTGCGGGAAGCGGAGGAGCGCCGCAAGCTCGAATGGATCGTCGAACGGGATATCAGCCCGCTGCCCCCACGCGCACAGCGCATGGCCTGGACGCGCGCCGGCGAGGACGACCGGCGGTTCCACAAGTCGCTGGCAGGATCGCTGCTGGCCAGCCTGCTCCTCGGTGGACTGCTCCCGATGATCGACCTGCCGCTGCCGAAGCGCTTCGTTCCGGAAGAGATGCCCAAGCGCCTCGCGAGGCTCGTCCGGCCGGAGATGGCGAAACCATTGCCGAGACCGCCGGCCATCCCTGAGACGCCGCCGGAACAGAAGCCGCCGGAGCAGCCGGAACCGAAACCGGTGGAGGAGCCGAAGCCGTCCGAGCAGCCGCCCGAGGCACCGGCCGTTGCCGCCGCGGGGCCGGCGCCGTCCGAGGAGCCAGGCCCGGGCCCGGAAGGACCGGGCATCGGGCCGGGAGAGCCACGCAAGCAGGTCGGGAAGGCCGGCATCCTGGCATTCCGGGACCAGTTCGCGAGCCTGGCCAAGGACGACGTCGCGCCGCGTCTCGGAGCCGATGCGCGATACGGCGATGCCGACGACGTGAGCAAGGGATTGCTGTCGACACGATCCATGTTGACGACCCATGCGCCGGGCTCGAGCGGCGGCATCAACCTCGGCTCGCTGAGCCGCAACGTGGGAGGCGGTGGCCAGGGTGGCCCGGGCGGTGGCGGCGGCATCCAGGGCGTACAGGTAGGCCGCGCTACCAGCGCGATCGCCTCGATCGGAGGAGGCGGCGGCGGCGACCGTCCGCGGGCTCGCGGCGGGCAGGCCGCATCCCGCACCGACGAAGAAATACAGATCGTCTTCGACCGCTACAAGGCGTCGTTCTACCGGCTCTACAACCGGGAGCTGCGCAATGACCCCACCTTGCAGGGCCAGATGGTGCTGCGCCTGACGATCGAGCCCGACGGCAGCGTGTCGATGTGCATGCTGCAGTCCATGGACATGGATGCGCCGGATCTCGCCGCCCAGGTCGTGGACCGCGTGCAGAGGATCAACTTCGGCGCGAAGGACGGCGTGGCGGCCCTGACGATCGTGTACCCGATCGATTTCCTTCCCAAGGCGTGAAACCGACGGGCGGAACGAGGGCATACATGATCCCCAGCGATTCCATCGGCGTGACGGCGGGCGGCGGGAGAACGACCCTCCTGCTGCCGCTACTGCTGTTCTTCGCCCTCTTGATCGTTGCGTCCCCCGAGACGAGGGCGTGCCAGGCCTACGGCGGCGTGATCGACGGCTTTGTCGACCCCGTCCCGCCGTCCCAGATCCAGATCGACGGCAATTGCACGATCCGGAACTTCCCGGCGTCCAACCCTCTGACCACGAACTTCAGCTTCTACACGCAACCGGGCCAGAATTCCGATCGCTGGCTGATCATCTTCGACAACGTCGTACACACGGGCCAGATGGCGTGTGACGCGGTTCACGATCACAAGATCTGGTTCACCAACGGCTCGTCCAGCTCGATCCAGGAAGGCTGTCAGAACCAGCTGATACCCGTCGAAAAGATCGACAAGCAGAATCCGGCGGGCCAGACCACGGCCACCGTCGGCGTCCCCTTCACCTACACCATGACGATCCCGGTCCTGTACGACCCCGCAACGGGCACGGTCATCAACAGCAGCGGGTCTCTGAACGACCTTCACGGCATCACGATCTGGGACGACCTCAACGCCACGGGCGCGGATCTCAGCTACGTGAGCCATACCGCCTACTGGCTCGACGACGGCACCTTGGTTCCGCACACGTTCTCCAACGTCGGCGGTGCGATCACCTTCGACGAATTTCCGATCGTCACGGCCGGGCGGCAGTTCGTCATCGAGCTCACGGTCGTACTCGACGACTCGCCGGCGAACGTGTCGGGGACGCAGTTCATCAACACGGCCACCTGGGATTTCGGGCGGCTCATCGACGGCATTTACTACGAGCCCCTTCCGGGCGAATGGGGCGTCACGCCACCGATGACCATCGCCGCGCCGGAGCTCGTCGTCACGAAGTCAGGTCCGGCGACGATGAACCTGGGACAGTGGGGCGATTTCGTCATCGACGTCCGGAACGCCGGGCTCAGCGGCGCCTGGGACGTCACGCTCCGTGACCTGCTCCCGGACGGCCCGACCGGCGGCATGTGCGATCTGACGCCGGAGATCCTGAGCGCCCGGGTCTTTGCCGCCGACGGCATCTCCCCGGTCCCGGGCAAGGGTCCGCTCAACCCGGGCAGTGACTACGTGCTGAGCTACACGGCGGCTCCCGACTGCCGGCTCGACCTCACGATGCTGACGGCCGAGGGAACGATCGGTCCGAACGAACGCCTGATCATCAATTACCGGACCCGGCTCGACGGCGACACCCAGGACGGCATCACGCTCACCAATGTCGCCGGCGCCGTCCAGTGGTTCAACGGCGATGACAGCAATCCCGATCGCCAGCCTTACCTCCGCACCTTGACCGACGGCACGGTCGGCGTCCCGGACCACGAGGACGCCCACACCGTGACGGTGGCGCTCACGGGTTACTTCTTCGAGAAAACCGTCGCGGATCTGACGAGCGGTGTCGATCCCGCCGCAACGGCCGCACCGGGCGACATGCTGCGCTATACCCTGCGCTTCCGCACGACCGACGAGGCGCTGGGAGATTTCAGGATATTCGACGAGCTGGACGCTCTCAACGCGGAATCGGCATTCGTCCCGGGCACGCTCACGCTGGTCACCTACCCGCCCGGGGCCGATATCAGCGGCACCAGCAGCACGGGCGGCTCCGCCGGCACCGGCGTCATCGACATCCGTAATCTGAACGCGCCGGTTGACGGCGAGGTCCTGATCCAGTTCGACATCACGCTGGCCTCGACCCTCGACAACGGCACCGTCGCCACCAACCAGTCGACGCTCCTGCTCGAGGATGGATCGACGTTCGCGGTTAGCGACGACCCGAACGTCAACGGTATGGCCGATCCAGAGATCCCCGACGACGAGGACGAGACACGGGTGACGATCGTGTCGGCGCCCTTCTTCCTGGTGCAGAAGATCTCCACGGATCTGACGGGCGACCCGGACATCCTGCTCGCGGGCGAGACGCTGCGCTACACCATCACGGTAACGAACATCGGCAACGACGACGCCGTGGACGTCGTGCTGCGCGACGCGGTGCCGGTGAACACGACCTACGTCGCGAGCAGCACGACCCTGAACGGCGCGGCGGTCCCGGATTCCTCCGGTCTCTCCCCGCTCGTGAACGGCATGCTGATCCACTCGCCAGCCGATCCGACCCCGGGCTCGATGCCCGCCGACGCCTCCGGCAACCAAGCGAACGTCGCGACCATCACGTTCGACGTGGTGGTGGATCCGGATGTCGTCGACGGCACGATCATCTCGAACCAGGGCTTCGTCAGCGCCATCGAGAACGGCATCGTCGACCAGCCGTCCGATGACCCGGACACGCCGATCCCCGACGATCCGACGCGCGACATCGTCGGCAACCTGCCCTTGCTCTACGCCGAGAAGCGTGTCGCGCTGTTCACGGATCTGGGTTCGCCGGGAATCGTCGATCCCGGCGACGTGCTGCGTTACACGATCACCGTCCAGAACTCGGCCGCGACTCCCGCGACCGGTGTCGTCCTGACCGACTCGGTTCCGGCGAATACGACCTACGTCGCGAATTCCACGCGGTTGAACGCGTTGCCGGTCGGCCAGCCGGATGGCGGCGTCTCCCCGCTCGCCTCGGGCATCGACATCAGCTCACCCGACCTGACGCCGCCGCTGCCGGGTCCGGGCGAAGGCACGATCTCGCCCGGTGCCACGGCGGTCCTGCAGTTCGACCTGCGCGTCGACGACGGCACGCCCGCGGGCACCCTGATCAGCAACCAGGCCGTAGTGAACAGCGACGAGCTTCCGGACCTGCTGACCGACGGCGACGGCGATCCCACGACGGGCCCCGAGCCGACGGTCGTCGTGGTGGGTGCGGGCCAGCAGCTTTCGATCACGAAGCAGGTCGCCGTGGTCGGTGGCGGCGCCGCGCTACCTGGCACCGAGCTGGAATACGTCGTACGCGTCGTGAATATCGCCGCCGTGCCGGCCTTCAACATCGTCGTCACCGACGACCTCGACACGCCGCAACCCGGCCAGCTCGCCTATGTGGACCTGTCGGCGACGATGAACGGCTCGGCGGCGGGCGTCAGCTTCGCCGGTTCGACGATCACCGCCGACTACGCCGCGGTCAACGGACCGCTGGAGCCGGGCGAGGCCGTCGTGCTCAGGTTCAGGGCCATTCTCGATCCCGGCCTCGTGGACGGCACGGTCGTCACGAACACCGGCGTGGTGGCGTGGAACACGCCCACGGAGACGGCGAGCGCCAGCGTCTCGATCGTCGTCGGCGGCATTCCGGGCTTCGCCGCGCTGACCGGGACGGCCTGGCACGACGCGGACTTCGACGACACCCGGGATTCCGGCGAGCGAGCGCTGGCCGGCTGGGCGGTGGACCTCTACCGCGACGGCCAGCTGCTGCACTCGGCGCTGACGGACGCGGGCGGTGTGTACCGCATCATCGGCGTCGAGCCGAACGACGTGACCGGCAGTAGTTACGAGCTGAGATTCCGCGCGCCCGGTTCCGGCGCGAGCACCGCGATGCTGGGCGTGGCCGCCTCGCCGTTCACGAACGGACTGCAGCGGATCAGCGACATCATCGTGGCTTCCGAGGCCAATGTGCAGGGCCTCAACCTGCCGATCGACCCGAACGGAGTCATCTACAACTCGGTCGCGCGCGTACCGGTCGTCGGGGCGACCCTCACCCTGTTGAACGCCGGCAGCGGCTCGCCCTTGCCGGCGAGCTGCTTCGACGACGTGGTCCAGCAAGGGCAGGTCACCCTCGCGGACGGCTATTACAAGTTCGACGTCAACTTCAGCGACCCGGCCTGCCCGAGCGGCGGTGATTACCTCATCGACGTGATCGTGCCCCCGGGAACGACCTACGTTCCGGGCTACTCGCAGATCATTCCGCCGACCTCCGATGCCTCGACCGCAGCATTCTCGGTGCCGGCCTGCCCGGGCAGCGTCGAAGATGCCATTCCGGGCACGGCCCTCTTTTGCGAGGTGCAGCCCTCGGAACTCCCGCCGGGCGCAGCGGTTCCTGCAGGCAGCGCGGGCACGACCCACCACGTCCACCTGAGCCTGGACGGCAGCCAGACGCCCGGCTCGAGCCAGATCTTCAACAACCACATCCCGCTCGATCCGGAGCTCAGCGGCTCGGTCGCGATCTCCAAGACGACGCCGCGGCTCAACGTGACCCGGGGGCAGCTGGTGCCCTACGTGATCACGGTGAACAACGTGACCGGCTTGTTGCTCACGGAAGCGAGCATCGTCGACCAGTTCCCGGCGGGATTCAGCTACGTCGAGGGCTCCGCGCTTCTCGACGGTGTGCCGACGGAGCCGTCGATCGCCGGCCGCGAGCTCAGCTGGGACGACCTCGTCATCGCGGGCACCGAGTCGCGGACGGTCAAGCTGCTGCTCGCCGTGGGTGCCGGCGTCACCGAGGGCGAGTACGTCAACCGCGCGCAGGTGGTCAACGGCGTGACCGGCGAGGCGATGTCCGGTGAGGCGACCGCCACCGTGCGCGTCGTTCCCGACCCCACGTTCGATTGCACCGACGTGACCGGCAAGGTCTTCGACGACGCCAATCGCAACGGGCGGCAGGACGGCGGCGAAGACGGCCTGCCCGGAGTGCGCGTGGTGACGGCACGAGGTCTGCACGCGACTACCGATCCCTACGGCCGCTACCACATCACCTGCGCGGTCACGCCCAACGAGGCCCGCGGCAGCAATTTCGTGCTGAAGCTCGACGACCGGACCCTGCCCAGTGGCTTCCGGCTGTCGACCGACCAGGTGCAGATCAAGCGCGCCACCCGCGGCAAGGCCCTACGATTCAATTTCGGCGCGTCGATTCACCGGGTGGTCGGGGTCGACCTCTCCGACCCGGTGTTCGAGCCGGGCACGACCGAGATCCGGGTCCAGTGGCAGCCACGCCTCGACTTGCTGCTCGAGGAGCTGCGCAAGGCGCCGTCGGTGCTGCGCCTGTCCTACGTCGCCGACACGGAGGATGCGACTCTGGTCGAACGCCGTGTGGAAGCGGTCAAGCGACAACTGTCCGAAGCCTGGGATGCCGGCGGCGGCGGCTACCGGCTCACCATCGAGCCCGAGATCTTCTGGCGTCGTGGCGCCCCTCCCGGACAGCCCAAGGTGCGCGCGTCGGACAGCAGGTGAATGGTATGAGCAAGCACCGCCATCTACTGCTGATCCTCGGGTTCCTGATGACCGCCTCCGCGGGCGCGGCCCCCGTAGACAAGAACGAACCAGGCGAGCCGGTCGAGAGGCATCTGTCCGGCGACCAGGCGTTCACCCAGTGGTCGCTGGACCCGGAGCTGCTCGAAAGCGAGCGGGGCGATCGGCTGGAGGTCCGGCAGGTTGTCGGCGAGGACCTCGAGACCGTCAAGCTGAAGAACGTCGTGCCGCCGATCCGGTTCGAATCAGGCGTGGCGGAGATCCCTCCCGGCTACATCGAAAAGCTCGCCAGGATCCTCGAGACCATGCGACACCGCAGAAACGTACGCGTCCACTTCGTCGGACATGCGGACACGCAGCCGCTCTCCGACGCGCTGGCGCGCGTCTACGGTGACAATCTCGGTCTCTCCCGGGAACGTGCCGGCGAGGTCGCCGAGTACTTCAAGTCGGCGCTCGGGTTGCCGCCCGAAGCCATCACTTACGAGTGGGCCGGCGACACGCAGCCTGTTGCCTCGAACCTGACCGAAGAGGGTCGGGCGCTCAACCGTCGCGTCGAGGTGGAGGTGTGGTACGACGAGGTCCGGGACGCCGTCAGGGACGAGGAAGTCGTCGTCTCCGACGACATCAAGCGCATCAAGGTCTGCCGGATGGAGACCGTCTGCAAGCTGCGGTACAGGGAAGGCCATGGTCGGCGGGCCCGCGTCAGGAACCTGGTCGTACCCCTGCGGTACGAGGACGAGACCACTCCCATCTCCGAAGAGTTCACCCGCCAGGTTCGGCAGGCGCTCTACAACCTCCAGGACAAGCAGAACGTCGCGGTCCGGTTCCTCGGCTACACCGACGACGCGCCGCTGACCGGCCGCAACGAACGCATCTACGGTAACCACCTGTCGCTGTCGAAGGCGAAGGCGCTTCGGGTCGCGCTGGCCGTACAGGAAACCCTGGAACTGCCGACCTCGGCGATCGAAAGCGACGGCCGCGGCGCCTCGCGCGCGGTCGCCTCCAACGAAACCACACAGGGACGGGCGCTGAATCGTCGCGTCGAGGTGGAATTCTGGTACGACGATCCTCTCCAGGAGCTGCCGGACGAGCCGCAGCTCTGCCCCGGCGAGGTCGGCGAGGAGATGGTGACCAAGGTCTACGATCCCCCCTGGGGCACCATCGCGCCCCTCGAGCTCGTCAACGGCCGGCCGGTCGTTCCGCCCGGCTACGCGGCGGGCCTGCATCGCGCGCTGACCGAGGTCGCCGATCGGACCAACCCCCGGCTGCGGTTCGTCGGTTACACCAAGAACGAGCGCCTCGACCGCCGCACCGCGTCCGTGTACGGTGACGACATCGGCCTTTCCGCGGCGCGGGCGCGCCGCACCATGGACACCGTCAAGCAGGAGCCGCTGTTGGCGAGTGCCCGGGCCGAGCACGAGGGACGCGGCTACGTCCAGTCCGACGACGTCGTGAACGGCGGCTTCATCCAGGGCGAGGAGTCGTTCGTGCGCGTGCAGGTCGTCTATGACGAACCGTTGCCGCTCGACGATTACGAGGGTGTGGAGATCACGCGGATCACGCGGGAACTCAGTCCGAAGAGCCCCTACGAGCTCAACGTGATGCGCATCACCGTGGACGGCGAGCCGATCGACGATCCGGGCCGCAGCTCTTCCGACATCCAGCGCTGCACCGACGTCGCGCTCGACGACGCCAGGATCCGGTTCCGCTTCGACAACCTCGAGTCGCGGCCGCGCCTCGTCGTCGCGGCGCATCCCGTCGCTCTGGCGGTGAGCCACGACGCCAGCGTCGCATCGGTCGCTCGCTTCCGGATGTTCAACAACTACTCGAGCTTCATCGAGCGTGCCGAGATCCGGATCTTCGAGCACCAGCAATCGTTGAGGGCCGAGCCGCTGGAGATCGTCGCGGTCGACGACGCGGGCCTGGCGGAGTGGCAGCCGAGTGCGGAGAGTCTCGCGGGCCTGGCGGGTTGGCAGCCGGCGGCAGTGAGTGCCGGGGGCCCGACGCGAGCGCTGAAGTACGTGCTGCGCGCGTACGACTCGAAGGGCAATTTCGACGAAACGGATGCTCGACCGATCTGGCTCTACCCCGAGCCGTCCCCGGAGGACGCCGGGGCGGGCGTCGCGCCGCCGCGCGAGCTGCTGGCCGCCTACGGCGAGAGCGACCTGGCGCTCCACAACATTCCGCTCGACGGCGGCGCCGTCAGGGTGCAGGGCAGCGGCATACCGGCAGACCACACCGTGTGGGTGGCGGGCCGCCAGGTTCCGGTCGACCCGCGGGGCAACTTCGTCGCGGAGGAGATCCTCCCGGCCGGCGCGCATACGGTCGAGGTCGCGGTGCTCGACGATGCCGGCAACGGCTCACTGTATCTTCGCGACCTGGAATTCAAGCGCACGGACCTGTTCTACCTCGGCATCGCCGACTTCACGCTGTCCGAGAACCGCGCCAACGGGCCGGCGGATTTGCTCCAGGGCGAGAATGCTCCGCAGCCCTACGATTCGTCGTTGGACGGCCGACTGGCGTTCTACCTGAACGGCAAGGTCCGCGAGCACTGGCGACTGACGGCGAGCGCGGATACCCGCGAAGGCCCGGTGGAAGACCTGTTCAGCAACTTCCTCGACAAGTCGCCCGGTTCCCTATTCCGCCGTATCGATCCCGAATACTACTATCCGACGTTCGGCGACGACAGTGTCGTGGAGGAAACGGCGCCCACCCTGGGCAAGTTCTATGTCAAGGCGACTCACGGCGATGATTACGCGATGTGGGGCAACTTCAAGGTCGGCTACATGGACAACGAGCTGGCCCACGTCGACCGCGGCCTGTACGGCGCCAACGGGCGCTACGAGTCCGAGGCCACCACCAGCTTCGGTGAGCGACGGTTCGCCGTGGACGGATTCGCCGCCGAACCGGGAACGATGCCGAGCTACGAGGAATTCCTGGGAACGGGCGGCTCACTCTATTACCTGCGCCACCAGGACATCCTCACGGGTTCCGAGCGCGTGCGCATCGAGATCCGTGACAAGCAGTCGGGCATCGTCACCGGGGTGGTCAACCTGCGGCCCGGCGTGGATTACGACATCGACTGGATCCAGGGCCGGCTGCTGCTCAACGAGCCGCTGTCCTCGACCGCCGAGGACAACCTGCTGGTGCGCACCAGCGGCTTGAGCGGCGACGAGGCCTATCTGGTGGTGCGTTACGAGTACACGCCGGGCTTCGACGAGCTGGACGCGATCGCCGCCGGCGGCCAGGGCCATGTCTGGTTCAACGACCACGTGAGGCTCGGCCTGACCGCCAACTCCAACGACGAAGGCGACGCGGACAGCAGCCTCGGGGCCGCGGACCTGACCCTGCGGATGAGCACCGAGTCCTGGTTCAAGGTGCAGGCGAGCCGGAGCGAGGGCCTGGTCTCCAGTGCGCTGAGGTCCGACGATGGTGGCTTCGAGTTCCGCGGCTACGATCCCCTGTCGTTCGCCGACGCGGATGCGGGGGCCTACCGCGCCGACCTGAGCGTCGGGCTCGGCGATTTTTTCACCGGCCGCGACGGTCGAGTCACCCTTTATACGCAGAAGCTCGACGCCGGCTACTCGGCGCCCGGCCAATCGACGATCAAGGACACCGAGTACTACGGCGGCACCTTCA